>Ga0157372_10000008_pt1 | contig 305449 bp, 324 predicted proteins | sample C55metaG_FD_115307 | JGI IMG/M metagenome (GOLD analysis project Ga0157372, IMG submission 115307) | Corn rhizosphere microbial communities from Kellogg Biological Station, Michigan, USA - C5-5 metaG | ecosystem: Host-associated > Plants > Roots > Rhizosphere > Soil | place: USA: Michigan...
GCCTTCGCCCAGGCGACCTAGCAACGGTAGACAACGCCCGCAGCATGATCGAGCGTATGTTCTTTGATTTCAAGCGCTTTGACTACAGCCGCGTCGGCCGCTACAAACTCAACCAGCGCCTTGGTATTGAAGTACCAAACACGACCGAAAATCGTGTCTTCCAAATGAGTGATCTCGTCGCCATTATTAAAGAGATCATTCGTCTCAACAACAGCCAAGAGCCGGCTGACGACATTGACGCCTTGTCAAATCGTCGGGTGAAACTAGTTGGTGAATTGGTTGCTCGCCAATTCCGCGTTGGTATGCTCCGTATGCAGCGCAACGCCATGGATCGTATGAGCATGAGTGACATCGAAAACGTTAGTCCTGGTCAGTTGATTAACGCTCGTCCAGTGGTTGCTGCTGTTCGCGAATTCTTCGCAAGTTCACAGCTGTCACAGTTGATGGATGAAGTGAACCCGCTATCTGAACTTTCACACAAGCGACGCCTTAGCTCGATGGGACCCGGTGGTCTCTCTCGTGAACGCGCTGGCTTTGATGTCCGTGATGCTCACCCAACACACTACGGCCGCCTCAGCTCCGTTGAGACGCCAGAAGGTGCCAACATTGGACTCGTATTGAACTTAGCGACATATGCACGGGTAAACGAGTACGGCTTTATTGAAACGCCATACCGCAAAGTTGTGGACGGCAAGGTCACCGACGAAATCGTCTTCCTTGACGCCGCGCAAGAACTTGGTGAAGTGATTGCCGATGCCGGCGCTGAACTCAATGACGACGGCAGTTTTGTAGCTGATCGTGTAAGTGCTCGTAACAACCTCAATCCAGAGCAAGTTGACGCAAACCTCGTGACCTACATGGACGCTGCCCACAAACAGATCCTTGGCCCGCCTGATAGCCTCATTCCATTTATTGAAAAGAACCGTGTCGACCGTTCACTGACGGGTACGAACATGCAAAAGCAAGCCGTACCGCTACTGACACCTGAGTCTCCAACAGTCGGAACTGGTATTGAAGCTGAAGTTGCCAAAAACACGAGCCAACTGATTTGCGCTGAAGCTGATGGCGAAGTCGTTCGCGCTGATGGCGATGAAATTCATGTCAAATACAAAGACGGCGTGAAGATTTACGAACTTGACCACTTCGTAAAGAGTAATGATGACCGTTCTATCAACCAGAAGGTTCGGGTTGAACGTGGCCAAAAGGTTAAAGCCGGTGATATTTTGATCGAAGGTGCCTCCATTGCTAATGGTGAAATTGCTCTTGGTCGCGACCTCACGGTTGCCTTCATGCCTTGGCAAGGTTACAACATGGACGACGCAATCGTCTTGTCGAGCCGGATTGTCCAAAACGACGGCCTCACGAGTATCAATATTAAAGATTACACCGTTGAAGTCCGTGAAACCAAGCTCGGCCCCGAGATTGTGACGCGTGACATTCCAAACGTGAGCGAAGAATCGCTCCGTCACCTCGACGAAAACGGTATTGTGCAGATTGGCTCTGAGGTGAAGGTTGGTGACGTCCTCGTCGGTAAGATTACACCAAAGGGTGAGCAAGAGCTGAGTTCTGAGGAACGACTGCTGCGTGCTATCTTCGGTGAAAAAGCCAAAGACGTTCGTGACACCTCACAACGTATGAACAATGCCGGTGGCGGTAAAGTCGTGGGTGTGAAGATTTTCAGCCGCGAAAACGGTCATGAGCTCAAAGCTGGTGTGCTGATGCAAATTCAAATCTTCGTCGCGCAACTCCGCAAGATTTCCGTCGGTGACAAGCTGGCCGGACGTCACGGTAACAAAGGTGTCGTTGCACGGATCTTGCCTGTCGAAGATATGCCATTTATGGAAGATGGTACTCCAGTTGATGTGGTCTTGAACCCACTCGGTGTGCCAAGTCGTATGAACATTGGTCAGCTATTTGAAACGCACCTTGGTATGGCTGCGCGCGCCCTTGGTTACAAGGTTGCAACACCACCATTTAACGGCGTGACTGATGAAACGATTTCTGATGAACTCGAAAAAGCTGGTTTTGCCCGCGACGGTAAGAGCCAACTCTACGATGGCCGAACCGGTGAAGCGTTTGAAGAGCGTACCACTGTTGGTGTGATGCATATCATCAAGCTCCACCACATGGTCAGCGACAAGATCCACGCTCGATCAACCGGTCCATACACGATGGTTACACAACAACCACTCGGTGGTAAGGCGCAAAACGGTGGTCAGCGTTTCGGTGAAATGGAAGTCTGGGCACTTGAAGCTTACGGCGCTGCAACCACGTTGCAGGAGATGTTGACGATCAAGTCAGACGACGTCTATGGTCGTGCCAAAGCCTACGAATCGATCATTAAGGACGAGCCAATTGTTGGTCCAAAACTACCAGAATCGTTCAACGTGCTCGTAAAGGAGCTTCAGGGACTTGGCCTCCGCGTTGATTTGCTCGATGAATCTGAAGACGCTGTGGTTGACGCTGAACAAGTGATTGCAAGTGCCGGCCCTGCTGACAAGACCGTTCCAGCGCAACTCGTTGCGAGCGACGATCCTCAGACTTTCCTCGATGAATCTGATGACTTTGGTGATATCGATGAGGAAGACGGCATGAGTATTCAGGATATTGATGAAATAGAAGAAATTAAGGAGGAGGCGTAACATGTCACGAGTTATTGCGAGCAATGGGATTGCTGACTTTGACGCAGTTCGTCTGGCGGTTGCCAGCCCTGAGGACATCCTCAAATGGAGCTACGGTGAAGTTACGAAGCCAGAGACGATTAACTACCGTACGCAAAAACCTGAGCGCGATGGTTTGTTTTGTGAACGAATTTTCGGGCCAGTTAAAGATATCAATCCGCACGATAGTAAGCTAAAGGGTGTCCGCTCTCGTGAAGCAGCTGTCGACAAAAACGGTGAACTTGTTACGAAGTCTGTCGTTCGTCGTGAGCGCATGGGCCACATTAACCTGGCTGCGCCAGTTGCCCACATCTGGTTTATGCGCGGTACACCAAGCGCCATGAGTTTACTGCTTGGCATCACGGTTCGTAACCTCGAACGCATCGCCTACTTTGCAACTTACGTTGTTTTGAAGGTTGACGAAGAGAAGCGAGACCACATGCTATCTGACCTCGAGGCTGAGACTGAAGCCGGCCGTGCGGCGATCAAAATTCGCTACGAACGTGAAGCTGAAGCCGAGGGTGCTGATGTCAAAGCGCTTGCTGAAGCGCAGTCACGAGAAGTCGAAGAACTCAACGAAGCCTACACTGTTAAAAAAGCTCAGCTTGAAAGCTTGGTAAAGGGTGCGCTTATCGGCGAGACTGATTACCGCAACCTTCCAGAAGAGTATGAAGAGTTGGCTGAAGTTGGTATGGGTGGAACGGCTATGAAAGCTCTGCTTGATGAAATTGACCTGCCAACACTCATTGCAAAACTAGGTGAAGAAGTACAAGGTGCCAAAGGCCAGCGTGAGAAGAAGCTTTTGAAGCGCCTGAAGGTGCTTGAGGCTATGCACGCTGCCGGCATCAAACCAAGCAGCTTAACACTGACCGTTCTGCCGGTGATTCCACCAGACCTCCGTCCGATGGTTCAGTTGACTGGCGGTCGTTTTGCGACGTCTGACCTGAACGACCTCTACCGCCGTGTCATTAACCGTAACAACCGTCTGAAGAAACTGATCGACCTCAACGCGCCTGAAGTGATTCGGCGTAATGAGATGCGTATGCTTCAAGAAGCAGTTGATGCCCTGATTGATAACAGCGCCGCTCGTGGTGGCCGTGCTGTCAATGCAACCGGTGGCCGTCGCCGTCTGAAGTCAATCAGCGACATGCTCAAGGGTAAACAAGGTCGTTTCCGCCAGAACTTGCTGGGTAAGCGCGTTGACTACTCAGGCCGTTCGGTGATTGTGGTTGGTCCAAAACTGAAGATTAACGAATGTGGTCTGCCAAAGCAAATGGCACTCGAACTGTTTAAGCCATTCGTCATTAGCTGGTTGATCCGCAACGAACACGCACACAACATCCGCTCGGCGACTCGTTTGATCGAAGCTGGTGACGCGCTGGTATGGGATGCGCTTGACTCGGTGATTGAGGGTAAATACGTGCTCCTCAACCGTGCACCGTCACTTCACCGTTTGAGTATCCAGGCTTTTCAGCCAAAACTTGTTGAAGGTAAGGCGATCCAGCTGCATCCACTCGTTGCCAACGGCTTTAATGCCGACTACGACGGCGACCAGATGGCTGTTCACTTGCCGCTCTCAAGCGAAGCGCAGCGTGAAGCTCGTGAGCTCATGACAGCAGCAAAGAACCTCTTGAAGCCAGCTGATGGTGCGCCGGTACTGCAAATTGGACAGGACGTCGTGCTCGGTAACTATTACCTGACGTACGAAAAACCAAGTGCACAAACAGATACCGTCAAGCCGTACAGCTCAATTTACGAAGCTGAAATGGCATACGACAACCACAAGTTGCAACTCCAAAGCCCGATCCGTGTTTACACAAAGGGTCAAATCCGCGAAACGACACTCGGACGAGCTTTCTTTAACGATATCTTGCCTGCTGATTTTCCATACGACAATAGTGTGCAGACAAAGAAGCAGCTCAAGAAAGTATTGGCTCAAATCTTCGATCAATACGGTGCCGATGAGACAGCCAACACGGCTGACAAAATGAAGGGCTTAGCCTTCCGTTTTGCGACGGTTGCTGCCGTATCGACCGGTAAAGACGATTATGTCCAGTTCGAAGAGGTTAATGAGTTTATCGCTGAAGGTGATACCAAAACAGCTTTGATTTCAGAGCAGTTTGATCACGGTCTCATCACCGAAGACGAACGCTACACCCTCACCGTCGGTGCCTGGCGCGCTGTTGACCGTCAAGTGACTGAATTGCTGCAAAACAAGCTAAAAGACATGGATACCAGTATTTCCGTCATGGTTAACTCTGGTGCTCGTGGTGATATTAGTAACGTTAAGCTAGCTGGTGCGATGATTGGTATCCAGGTTGATGCCAACAACCGCGAAATTGAGCTGCCAATTCGATCGAACTTTAAGAAAGGTCTATCGAGCCTTGAAGCCTATGTTGCCACCCGTGGTGCCCGTAAGGGCCTCATATCGACAGCGTTGAAGACGGCTGACTCAGGATATCTGACTCGTCGTTTGGTAGATGTGTCGCAAGATGTCTTTACGGTTGAAGATCAAACCGGCGATGACGATGGCTTCTCGATCTTCCGCAACGAAACTGAACTAACGATGATCGACTTTAGTAACCGTTTATTTGGTCGTTACACTGCCGAAGAGGTTCCTGGTCATATTGGCAAAGATGAGCTCATCACTCGCGAAATTGCCGATGCGATTGAAGCTGACAATGAGATCAACAGCGTGAAGATTCAGAGTGTGCTTTCGACCAAAAATCTTCGTGGTATTCCACAGAAGAGTTACGGTATCGATATGTCGACCGGTCATCTTGTTGCCCAAGCGCAGCCAGTTGGTGTCATCGCCGCTCAGTCGGTGGGTGAGCCAGGTACGCAGCTAACGCTCAACACCTTCCACAGTTCCGGTGTGGCTGGTTCCGATATCTCCCAGGGTCTCCCACGTGTCGAAGAGTTGTTCGAAGCTCGTACACCAAAAGGTCAGGCTCATGTTTCTGAAATCGCGGGCTTGGTTGATGTTTGGGAAGACGGTAAAAAGTATGTTGTTCAAGTCACGCCGCAGGCTGGTCATGTCGAGCGCATTCCGCTCGAAGGCCGTACGGTTACAGTGAAGAGTGGCTCAAACGTTAAGGTTGGTGATGTGCTTGCAACTGCAGATGGTGCATCAAAGCCACTTGTCGCTCCCTTTGACGGTGTGGTTGAGGCGGCCGAGGATACGCTTGTTATTGCCGCTAACGCCAGTGCGCCAGTGCGCTACGATATCCCTGGTAATGCGCAGCTCGTTGTTGCGGCTGGTGATACGATCGAGGCTGGTGATCGTTTGACGATCGGTTCATTGAACCTGCATGATCTCATGCGTTTGAAGGGTACCGAAGCAACGCAGCGCTACATCATCAATGAAGTACTGCGTATCTACGCCGCTCAGGGTCAAGACGTTGCCGACAAGCATCTCGAGATCATCGTACGCCAAATGTTTAGCCGTGTTCAAATTGAAGAACCAGGCGATAGTGCATTTGTAAGTGGTGATATTGTATCGAAGGCATCTGTCGTGGAGGCAAACGCTGAACTGGCTGCCGAAGGAAGGGAGTTGGTTGGCTACACCCAATTGCTGCTTGGTATCACGAAGGTCTCTATTTGGAGCGACAGCTGGCTTTCAGCCGCGTCATTCCAAGATACGACACGCGTGCTTATCAACGCTGCCATCAGTGGTCGCGCCGACCGTCTCCACGGTCTAAAGGAAAACGTTATCATCGGTCGCAAGATTCCTGTGGGAACCGGCGCCGAGGGTAACGAACCCGAAGACGATGATTTCAGTGATGACATCGCTGAAGATGTTGAACTAGCCGCCTAGGCTACGTCACAACGAAGCAATACCCCGTTCGAAAGAGCGGGGTATTGCTATATGTATAAATATATGTTAATGTAAGTATAATCTTTATTAGGCCACAAGTTCAAAGAGGGACTAACTAATAGGGAAGGGACATTCATGTCACGTACAACTGGCTCGCAGACACCTCTCTCCGATGGTGAGGAGATCCTGCAGAAAGCCAAGAAGGAGCTGGGGTCGTTTATACGGCGAGCCAAGCGTGTTCGCACACTACACCAGCTCATGACCGTCATCGAGAGGGAGAGCCAGCACTCTGAGGAGCGCTTCACCCCCAAACAACGAGCAACACTCGCATACCACCGATTGGCGGTTAGCGGCGCGATCAAGAGAGAGGGACAGCAAGACCCATATCCGCATATCACTGCCATGAAGACGTCGAGCGAGCTTGAAGCGCTCAGATATTGCGACGACCTCACTCCTGGGGAATGGGAGTACGTTCAGGAGCGCCTCGCCGCGCTTCGGGAAGCGTGAACTTCTAACTGCCCGCACGAAAGGCCCGCTGAATGTTTTTTCAGCTTGAGCCCTTCGGCGGGCCTTTTCGTATCTTGAAATAATTCTCGTACTCTGCTATAGTTACTGATGAGTTTCCTCTAATTGGATTAGCGAGTGAGTTTGAATGTGTACAGACGAGCTAAAGCCAATCAGAATGACACGATGCGGACATGCTGAGTCCAAATCGTACAAATTGGAAGATTCAAATATTTAGCTTCCAATTGAAAATGTAATTAACGACTATCTAATATCGAGCATGCTTGGATTGTGGAGATAGCGCGGAGTGGTTGTCGAGTAGCGCAAGTAGGTTGTACGAATAAGTACTACCTATGAGCAACGCAGACAAACACCCGCGATAGCCCACAAGGCGAGCGTGTGATCAAGGAAAGAGATACATGCCAACAATCAATCAACTAGTGCGAAAACCGCGTCAGACTGCGAACAAGAAGTCGAAGTCTCCGGCGCTCGGCCGCATCCACAACGCGCTTAAAACGCGTTACTACGACCAAGATGCTCCACTAAAGCGTGGTGTTTGTGTCAAAGTAACGACCAAAACGCCAAAAAAGCCAAACTCAGCGCTTCGTAAAGTTGCGCGTGTTCGTCTGACGAATGGTCAAGAAGTTTGGGCATACATTGGTGGTGAAGGTCACAACCTCCAAGAACACGCCGTCGTGCTCGTTCGCGGTGGTCGTGTGCCAGACCTTCCGGGTGTTCGTTACCACATCGTCCGTGGTGCCCTCGACCTTCAAGGTGTTGCAAAACGTCAACAAGGCCGTTCTAAATACGGTGCAAAGAAGGAGAGCAAGTAATGCCTCGTAAAGTTACCAAAAAATTACAGCGCGACATCAAGCCTGACCGCAAATATCAAAGCGTACTCGTGCAGCGTTTGATTAACAAATCAATGCTTAACGGTAAAAAATTGCTCGCCGAACGTGCCGTTTACGCCGCTCTTGAACAAGCTGCCAAAAAACTTGAGAGTGAAGATCCACTGGAAGTATTTGAGCGTGCACTCAAAAACATTTCACCAAACTTCGAAGTTAAATCTCGTCGTGTCGGTGGTGCAAACTACCAGATCCCATTCCCCGTTCAGGGTCACCGTCAATTGCACTATGCCTTTTCATGGTTGGTCCAATCGGCCCGTGCCCGCAATGGTATGCCATACGCTCAGCGTCTCGCGCTCGAGATCACCGATGCTTACAACGAAGCTGGTGCTGCCTTCAAGAAAAAAGAAGATACCCACAAAATGGCCGAAGCCAACCGCGCCTTCGCCCACTTTGCCAGGTAGTGTCGATAACGATAACAGAAATACCCTTCCGGATGGAAGGGTATTTTACTTGTGTAATATACACGGATGGTGTAAAACATAAGTAGTATGAGGGATGAAACAAACATGGAGATTATCTACTAGCATGAAAGTGCAGGCGGATAATGAAGGCCGCGTAGCCTCTCGCCATCTCCCGCCTGTAGAATCTTCACTCCTTCTAGCACTTGATGTAAAGAACCGCGTACGGGCCATCGATAAGATTGATGTTCCGCTCGATGAGTTTGGCGTTCCTCGACCACTTGAGTACTTAGAGGCTCTAGCACAAACTCTTGACCCAAGTTATATCTTACCTCCGGACAAAAATGTCCATCATCTCGCGTATCCTAGATTGCTCTATACAAAGCGCGGCTCGAGGTCGGTCCAGTATAAATATAGGGAAACCACCGCCTTAATGGTTGATATTCCAATTCAACTTCACAATTATGGACACTGGGTGACGAATGATCCACCGATGCCTTCGTATGAAGTCATGCGTCTTCGTGTCAAGGAGCAAAATCAGATTGACCGTCTTTTTAAAATTGGGCAGGCCGTAGTGAGCGCACCGAGGTGGCTCGACCAGATGATCGGCGAGGGAGTACAAACATACCGGACTGCCCAAGATTATGCCGACATACATATGACGGAAGCCATGTTTTATGATTATCTTGATAAGTGTAGTGATCCGGTAGTTGGGCTCATGCCGGATAGAGGTGAGTTAGCATCTCTTGGTGTGTGTGAAGCCACTCGTAAACTTGGTGCACTCTCGGCTGCGCGAGCACTTTGTCTCAACCGCGAATCTCAAGAAATGGTGCGGCGGGCTGCCTAGAAGATAGCGGTGTTATACTAGACATATGGCAACATTCTCATTTGATATAGTTTCTGAGTACGACAAAGCTGAGATGAACAACGTCTTTGCGCTGGTGGAGCGCGAGATTGGCAATCGTTACGACTTTAAGGGTACGCCAGCGGCGATTGAATGGCTGGGTGATAAAAAAGGTTTCAAACTGATCGCGGCGGGTGAGTGGCAGCTCGATGCTGTCCTAGATATTGTCCGCAAGAAACTAGCGTCGCGCGAACAAAGTGCCAAAGTACTCGACACATCCAAAAAACCAGTTGAAAGTAACCTCAAGGCGACATGGGAGATTCCCTTTGTCGAAGGTTTATCCCAAGACAAAGCCAAGCAAATCACCAAAGTCATCAAAGAGCAGGTGCCAAAAGCAAAAGCGCAGATTCAAGGTGAGACTGTTCGCGTGACGAGTGGTAGTAAAGATGAACTCCAGGCCGTCATGCAACTTTTGAACGGGCAAGACTTCGATTTCCCGTTGAGCTATACTAATTATCGATAAGACTTATGCTTGATAGACACACATAAGAAGTGTTTAATTTGTGTATGGAAAGCAACTCATTCGATCACATACAGGCGTACTATGACAGCGACAATGCCGAGGAGTCGTACGTTGAAGATTTGCGTCCACGGCTAAATATGCAGCCCGTCTTTGAAAAGGCTCGGCTACTTCAAATTGATTTAGCTCAAAAACACTTTAGTCTTGATCAAATCACTACTGCCTACCATGACCTCAGCTCACTTACGAGTGAGCTTGAAAGTGATGCAGGAGAGCAAGGTCTTATAAGTCAGATTGTCGAAATGTCCGGCGAAGGGATTGTCGTGCCGAAAGTTGACATAAGTTTGGCCGATGACAGCTTGTTACTTACGCCGCTTAGTAGTGAAGATCAGCAGATAAAACTTTACGTTGAATATTTAAACCCTCAGGTTGTGGATGGTCTCTTTTGTGGATTTAGCATCAGATTTAATAAACTGTGCGACGACGCAGGTAATGTTATAACCGTATCGCCGCGCCTTGTATATCAAGTTCAGCGCAATTATATCGAAACACCTTTCATACAGGGCCCCGTTTTCGCTACCGGAGAAGTTGGTCTTACTCAGCTAGAATTTGAAGAAGATAGGAAAGCTGATAAGATACTCGAAAATTTGACCTATTTGTATCAGATAGACGACAGTGCTGTACGGGAATCTGTGAACCTATTGAATCTTACGTTACATTCTCAACGTAAAAACGATGCCGAACTGATTCGGCATATTGCATTGCACGCCGAAATGATTATCAATAATCCTAAAGTGCGAGCTATTCCGGCTGTCCAAGATAATATTATCGCACTGGTGAAACAGCGAATAGATGAAGATACACGGTATACGATCGCCGTAAATGGATATTATGGCTACGTTGAAGCCGAAGATGTAGATGGTGTGAGTGTTATTGCGTATCATGAAGATCCTTCGCTTCCACTGACGCTTCAACGCCCACTCGAACATATTGTATTTATGCCAAAACACAAACAAATTGCAAACCGATTACGACCAACGGGTAAAGAATCACTTTGTTTCGCAGTAGTCTCCAAGGAGAGTGTCATTTTTCTTCCATTTGCTGAGGTTATGGAATTTAGCGAATAAGCCGTAGTAATTCAAGGCGTAATCTGATAAAATAAGGTCAAAGCGCTATTTTTGGTGGCGAAAAATATTTAAGACGAGGAAGAGAAGTTACATGGCAGAAAAACACGTCCCCTTGAAGGACTTTCGTAATATCGGTATTATCGCGCACATCGATGCGGGTAAAACCACCACAACCGAAGGTATTTTGTACCGCACGGGTATCAACCACAAAATCGGTGAAGTTCGTGGTGAAGGCGACGGTGCAACGACTGACTGGATGGCGCAGGAAAAAGAGCGTGGTATCACGATTACCTCTGCTGCCGTCACCTGTTTCTGGAAGGGCCACAAGATCAACATTATTGATACCCCAGGCCACATCGACTTTACCGCTGAAGTCGAGCGTTCTCTTCGTGTCCTCGACGGCGCCGTCACAATCTTTGACGGTAAGATGGGCGTGGAAGCACAGTCTGAGACTGTGTGGCGTCAGGCGAACAAATACGGCGTGCCTCGCATCTGTTTCATTAACAAGATTAACCAGACGGGTGGTGACTTCTACAAATCACTCGAAAGTATTCATGCACGTCTTTCTAAGAACGCCTTGCCTGTTCACTTACCAATTGGTTTTGAAAAAGACATTAATGGCGTGGTTGACCTCGTTGAAATGAAAGCCTACACGTACAGCGACTACACCGATAAGGCGCTCGTCGAAGGTGAAATCCCAGCTGACATGGTAGAAAAAGCGACTAACGCTCACGCGTTGCTGGTTGAAGCTGCCGTTGAAGCTGAAGACGAACTGATGGATAAGTTCTTTGAAGGTGGCGTGGAGGCAATCACAAAAGAAGAGCTCAAGCGTGGACTGCGCAAACGTGTCCTTGCTGGCGACTTCTTCCTCGTGAGCGGTGGTGATGGCCGCGGTGTGATCGTCGAGAAACTACTCGACATCATGACTGACTATCTGCCAAGTCCGCTCGACGTTGATGCTATTTGGGGTATCAATCCTAAAACTGGCGAAGAAATTAGCCGTAAGCCAGACGAGAAAGAGCCGATGACAGCCCTTGCCTTCAAGCTTGCGACCGACCCATTTGTCGGAAAGCTGATTTTCGTTCGCGTGTATTCGGGTAAGCTGACTGCCGGTAGTTACGTTCTCAATACTACAACAGGCGAAAAAGAGCGTGTTGGTCGTATCGTTCGTATGCATGCCGACAAGCGTGAAGAGATCGATTCTGTTGCTGCTGGTGACATTGCGGCCGTCGTGGGCCTCAAAGGTACTTTCACTGGTCACACGTTGACTGACCCGGCACACCCAATTGCCCTCGAGTCAATCACCTTTCCAGATCCTCCTGTCTCGATTGCGGTTGAGCCAAAAACCAAAGCCGACCAAGAAAAAATGGGTATCGCCCTCCAGCGTCTCGCAGAAGAAGATCCAACCTTCCGCGTGCATACTGACGAAGAAACCGGCCAGACCATCATGTCCGGAATGGGTGAGCTTCACCTCGACATTCTGATCGACCGTATGAAACGCGAGTTTAACGTCGAAGCTAACATCGGTGAGCCGCAAGTTGCCTTTCGTGAGAGCATCAAGGGCGAAGCTTCTGTCCAGGGTAAGCACGCTAAGCAATCTGGTGGACGTGGTCAATATGGTGACGTTTGGGTCAAATTTGAACCGAACGAGCCAGGCAAGGGCTTCGAGTTCATCGACATGATTAAAGGTGGTGTCGTTCCGCAAGAATACCGCAAACCAGTTGAGCAAGGTATTCGCGAAACGCTTGACGGCGGTGTGATTGCCGGCTATCCAGTCGTTGATGTCAAAGCAACCCTCTATGATGGTAGCTATCACGATGTCGACTCCTCTGAACTGGCCTTTAAATTGGCCGGTCACCTGGCAACTCGTGAAGGTATCAAGCAAGCTAAACCAATCCTCCTTGAGCCGATTATGCACGTTGAAGTCACAACCCCAGAAGATTTCATGGGTGATATCATTGGCGATCTTAACGCTCGTCGTGGTCGTATCGACGCCATGGAAGACCTCATGGGTGGCGCCAAGCTCATTAAGGCATACGTTCCACTCGCGAGCATGTTTGGCTACACCGGCGATATCCGTTCGATGAGTCAAGGCCGTGCCGCAAGCACAATGGAACTGGCTCAATATGAGGAAGTTCCGCCCAACGTTGCTCAGGAAATTATTGAAAAGCGCGCTAGCAAATAGCCGCCTTTCATAAGCCACGAAATATGCCGCCTACATGGGTGGCATATTTTTATAAAGGACCTATCGTTTCTTCAATCGGTCGGTTTCGTCTTGAATCTCATGTCCGAGAATCTCTTCGATCAAATCCTCAATCGTGACGACGCCGATGATTGAGGCGTCGCGTTCAATCGGAATCATATGGGTATGTGAGCTGATAAAAATACGAAACATCGTGTCGAGTGCCGTACGGCTGCCAACTGAGTTGACTGGGTGAAGAGGTAGTTCGTCAACGCGATAAGCCTTTTCATCAAAGTTGATATCGACCAGGTCTTTCATAAGGAGTACGCCAAAACAGATTGTATGCTGCCTGTTGAGAATCGGAATACGACTGTAGCCAGTCGCTTTGATTTCGTCGATGCGCGTATCGGTCAGAATAGTGTCTGGCATCAGCCAATAGGTCTCGCTAATAGGCGTGAGGATGTCCGTAACGCGCTTTTCGCTCAGCTGCAACGCGCCTTTCATGATTTCAACTTCGTCTTCGTCGAGTTCATTGTCTGCAGTCGGGCCGAGATACTCAGCAATCATGAGGCCAAGTTCATGCCGGCTCTGCAGCTGATGTTGCGTTGTACCTACTAGTCGGTTGAGAAGCAGTTGTAGCGGTTTGGAGATCGGGTACGAGATAATCATCATGGCACGCAGCACCGGCGCAAAGCGGCTCACCCAAAAGAGTGGCCGTTTGGCAAAAAGTGCCTGGGGGATGACTTCGCCAAATACCACGATCAGCAGCGTACCAAGCGTACCCGCGATGAAGCCGTTGACGTGCTGTTCGAGCACGAGCGAGGTTGCTGATACGGCCGCAACGTTCGTCAGCAAGATACTAGAGAGGGTGAGGTGCGTCTTGCGCCGCAGAGGCAACGCTCGCTTTGCCTCAATATTACCAAGCTTTGCTTTGCGGCGCAGGGTTTGTAAATCGAGCGCCATCAGGGCGATATTAAGGCCTGAGCACATCGCCGAAAACAGCACCAGCAATACGACAACACCAAAATTAATAACTATATCCACAGTAACAACAATTTCATATTACAATACGTTTTATTATACCACTTCCGTGCGGCGCCGCCGCTGTTAGGGAGTAATCTTGTTCGTGCTTGCAAAATGAGGAATTAGTTGTACACTACGGTGATATGAGTTTCAAAGATGAAGAATATGAACCGGTTCCAAGTGAACCGATGACGCCATTACGCCGTTTTTACAGCGATCTTTTCTATAAATCTGCCGGCACTCACTTTGACCTTATGAGTGCAACCGAAGAACTTATACGAGGACATTATGAGCTTAGCGACTCTGCAGATGTACGTAAGTATATCGAGGCAGTCGACATCCTCCCTGGCCCTGTCGCCTTTGAAAATATGAGTAGCCGAGAGGTTAAAGCGCGTTTTGCCATTGTACCACTCATTGTCATTGCTCCACACGTTGAAGAGACGTATGGTCTGGGAGATCTGCGGCAATGGTATACAGATACAATTACGCATATTCAGTCATTAGTCAGTAAGGAACATAATGCCCAGAACGGCTGCCTAGAACATCTCAACCGCCGTAATAAAATCTCGACCTGCAAAGAGAGTGTACTATGTCCTTTGGTCTTTATGGCCCATGTGTTGCAGGAGGATGTAGCTAATCCCGACTTTACAGATATTAAATATCTTATCAATGACCCCCTAATAACTGCAAGTACTGCTATGGTAAAGCTGCGACTTACAGAAAAATTCGAATTTCATTCACCTGAACATGTCAAAATACTAGAAGCTAACTATTGGGATAAATTTCAGGCAGCATTTGGCAATAACGAAAGTGCCTTTTAATCTTTACGAACGGGGCAGAACACTGTATAATCTATCTCATACGTCGTGGAGTCTGTTATAGATTGTGCGCGAAAATATAAGTAATTAGGAGAATAAACCTACATGGCAGATTTCGATCGAACCAAACCACACGTCAACGTCGGTACTATGGGCCACGTCGACCACGGTAAAACAACTTTGACTGCTGCAATTACGCACGTTCTTGCAAAGCGTCTTCCAAGCGATACCAACAAACCTCGTAACTACGAGGATATCGACAACGCTCCAGAAGAGAAGGCTCGTGGTATTACCATTGCTTCTTCTCACCAGGAATACGAGTCAGAGAAGCGCCACTACGCGCACGTCGACATGCCTGGTCACGCCGACTACGTCAAGAACATGATCACCGGTGCTGCCCAGATCGATGGTGCTATCCTCGTGGTTGCTGCCAACGATGGTCCGTTGCCACAGACTCGTGAGCACGTTCTGCTTGCTCACCAGGTGAACGTTCCAAAGATTGTTGTCTTCTTGAACAAAATGGACCTTGCTGACCCAGAGTTGGTTGAACTCGTTGAGATGGATGTTCGTGAACTGCTCACCAAGAACGGTTACGACGGCGACAACGCTCCTATCATCAAGGGTTCTGCAACTAAAGCTCTCGAGGGTGACCCAGAGAACGAAGATGCTATCATGGAGCTTGTTAAAGCCCTTGACGACTACGTTGAAGAGCCAAAGCGCGACCTCGACAAGCCATTCCTGATGCCTATCGAAGACGTCTTCTCAATCAAAGGCCGTGGTACTGTCGCCACTGGTCGTATTGAGCAAGGTGTTGTGAAGCTAAACGACCCAGTTGAGATCGTTGGTATCCACCCATCACAGAACACTGTGGTTACTGGTATCGAAGCCTTCAAAAAGAACCTGAACCAAGGTCAAGCTGGTGACAACGCCGGTCTGCTCCTTCGTGGTATTGAGCGCGATCAAGTTGAACGCGGTCAGGTTATCGCAAAACCAGGTTCAATCACTCCACACACCGAGTTTGAAGCCGAAGTCTACATCTTGAAGAAAGAAGAAGGCGGTCGCCACACACCATTTAGCAAGGGTTACAAGCCACAGTTCTACTTCCGTACAACGGACGTTACTGGTGAAGTTGAGCTTCCTGCTGACAAAGAAATGGTTATGCCTGGTGACACCTTGACTTTCCAAGTTAAGTTGCTTGCACCTATCGCCATGGAACAAGGTCTGAACTTTGCTATCCGCGAAGGTGGCCGTACCGTTGGTGCCGGTGTTGTAACTAAGATCACCAAATAATTAGTTCTCTAATTAATATAAATACCTCCGAGCAATCGGAGGTATTTATATTAAGAAACCGTATTGACATATATACAAATAAGTATAGAATATACAGTATGCTGCATGGTGTAGCAAATGGCGATAGCCATGACAAAAGGAAAGAGGTGTGCGATCATGTCGCAAACCCATCCATCAGACGAGTACGTTTCGAACCTGTTGACGAGATAGTGGTGGACCATGACTACGCGCTGGTTGTAGACCAGACTGTCAGGGCCGTCTTCAACTGGACAGGGTCACGCTGGACTGAGGGGGAGGAGGACAAGGGAGACACTTTGTACTACGCAGGATGGGCGTTGTCCATCGATGAGCTGGGCGTACTCCCTCAGACCGTTCCGCATGATGAATCTCCGAAGGGCACAAGTCTCACCGAGGGATACCTGATCGATTTCGGTGCCCTGGCAGCGGCCTCTCATGGGATTCACCAACTGGACGATCTGCAAAGCGGCCACACCTATCTCTATCAAGAGAACGAAGACTTCGCGGGTCCACTTCCACGCCTCCAGTGGAAAACGGTGTACCCCTACTTCTACGACGAGGAGGCTTTGCCTCCGCTGATCTCGTCTGCCGAGGTCATCGGACTGCTGAACGCACCCGACGTACTCCACCTGACAGACAGCCGGGGGTTCGAGGAAATGAGCCTGAAAGAAGTGGGTGCGGCCTCCAACAAACCGGATAGCCGATGGATTACCTGGGATGTATGCGAGGTATATCGCAATCGGCAGCTCTGAGATCTGGAACCATGCGGCAGCGGAGGGCGGCGAGTCTCGCAAGAGACTCCGCCGTCCTCCCAACTGCACTATATACTGAAATTATATGTTAATACTTCTGATTGTCAGAGGTTTTTTTATTACGTCACTATATTGACAGAGAAACAAATGAGTATAAACTAAACGATATGCTGCATGGTGTAGCACATGGCCGTGGCCATGCCAAAGAGAGGGGAAGCGAGTATGTCGCCTACCGCAGTACGGATGCCTATGTCCGACCTAATCATTCCCACCGGGATGGTTTTCGCCTATCTTGGACTGGACCACACGGTGCAGGCATTCGTCTACTGGGACGACGAGGACGGCCAGGTGGCGGAACAGGTGTACGCCGTCAACGACCACTACAAGACCTACCTGCCGCGACCCGACAGCGATCGCCTGGCGGAAGAGATCTACCACCTTATAGTGTCCGAACGGCTCGTCCTGGCCTACGAAGTGGTGGAAGGTGTGAAGGGGGTCTGGACGGTCGACGACCTGCGAAACGACTACTCGTACCGTGTCTACACAGGGGAGGACGAGGACGCCCATGTAGGGCGACCGCACATGGCTGCCCGTACGGTGTATCGTTTCTTCGATGATGACGTACACGACCAGCCACCGCTCACCACCTACAACGAGGTGATGGCGTTGGTGAAGACACCGGGGGCGAAGCGCTTTTCCAATCTGAGCGAGGTTCGGGACTTCGACCAGACCGAAGGTGTCGCTGCAGTCTGCCCGGTCGTCGTCTTTGACATCTCGGCAATGTATGAGGGGGCGTAGCACCATGCGGCAGCGGACGGTGGTGGGTCTCGATTGAGACTTGCCACCCCCGCAGCTGCATATTGGATTGAAATGATTAGTACTTATAAATATCTCTATAATTGGAGATATTTTATTTAAAAAATACAGCACGAAAGCGAAAGCCCGCCAGTCCCCGGAGGAACCTGGCGGTTCGCTGCCACGGGGTGTGGCGGGTTAGTGTCGTTGTGCGACGTAGAGGTGAATGATAGTGTTGTTTGCTGATGTGGAGTGGACGCGCAGATTGGTGTGATTCATAGCGGCATCATCGAGGTCTCGAAGGAGATCTGTGCGTGCTTGACGAGTGAGGTGGTGGAGCGCTTGCCGTGACACATCAATGGTAAATATCTCATTGACGTCTAGCTCTAACTCCTCGCTACGCTTCACTGCCCTTCGTAGGACACCCCTGATGAACTCATCCTTGCGATCGCGTTTGCGTACATCATGTTCCATCATCTTGGCTTCCCTTCATAGTACGACGCCAAAGACATGCCAAAAGAATATCACATATACAAAGTTCCCGCCAATAGTAACGAGATATTAAAAATCATCTACAGGTAATTTACATCTGGTATCTTATTTGCTATACTACCAAAGTATTATTTAATCATATCGAGAACTCGGTCAGACTGAACAAAACAGATTCGAGCAGAGGTTACGGTATAGCACACAAGGAGTTACTTCTCATGGCAGAAGCAAAGCAAGACGCCGGATTGCGTATTCGCATTCGTCTTAAAGCGTATGACCACAAAGTCATCGACCAATCAGCAAAACAAATTTTAGACACGGCGATTCGCACCGGTGCATCTGTAGCTGGACCTGTACCGCTGCCTACTCGCCGCAGCACCTTTACAGTTGTGAAGAGTCCACACGTATACAAAATGGGTGGAGAGGCCTTTGAGATGCGTGTACACAAGCGTTTGATCGACATTACCAACGCCACTCCAAAGACGATTGACAGTCTGCAAAACCTCAGCCTTCCAGCTGGTGTTGATGCCGAAATCCGTATGTAGTACGATTTCGACCTACGTGCGCGGCTGGTCCCGGTATGCCGAAATCCGTATGCAAGGCATACAAAAAGACCTTCCATAGCGGAGGGTCATTTTTGTATCAATTACATCTACTTAGTGTGATGAATCGCTGGGAGCTGTGAGGTATCAATCGTCGCGTCATTAAATTCAATCGAATTATAAATATCCTCAATTTGCAGCTGCATCTTGACGATCCATAAACCAAAGAACAGCACGACAACCGACAAAACCAGCCAGTAGAGCGTTTGCTTGGTGAGGCGAAAGGTCAAAAAAGGCGTATCGTTTGCCATCGGACGAAAGGATTGCACAAAGACGGGTCGCTTCGACTTAGAGGATGTAGCTTTAGCAGACGCAGATTTTTTGGTCGCAGGTTTTTTCTTAACAGATGTTTTCTTGGTTGTTGCCATACAGCTCCTTATGCTCATTGCTTTATACGTACAATACCATACGACTAGACGCTTATGCTATACTCTTCTCATATGACTACGAAATCAACAACGACAAAACGGCCCGTGCGGGCAAAAAATGCGACGATAAAAAGAGAGGCAGGCCAGGCGACAGAAAGCGACGGAACGTATCTGTTGAAGCTGGTTGTCTGTGTACTGCTTGGTATGTTTTGGCTACGATTTTCGAGCACTATTGTCTGGGGATCGGTGCATGTCAGTGCGCTGCCAATCGGCTTTTTGATTGGCCTTTTGCTCGTATATCGTTTAGAGAAGTTTCAATCAGATCGTAAAATTTGGTATGCTGTCCTCGTCATCGTGACGATCATCAGCTACTTTTTCCCAACCGGACTTATTATTTAAAGGTATGAGAAAAGCCCGCCATCCGCGGGGCCGCACCTGACTATCTTGTCAGGGGGCCCCGGGATCTGCGGGCTGAGAAAAGTGTTACGCCTCCATATAGCTACGGAGGAAGGTGAGCTTACGCTTCATCAGTGGAGTCATCTCCGGCTGAAGAAGCTCGGAGAGTGTTGCGATCACAACCTGAAGGTTCCTTCGTTCGCTCCAGCTCAGCTGAGATTGTCGCTTCTCGAAAGCAGTCTTGCTGTAGGGTAATCCCAGCACATACATGACTGCTTTACAAGGGAGTGACGATCTCCATCTCAGAGGAGACCAAACAACTCCTTGGTGACGTAGCTCACTTCGAACAAGATCAAATAGAGCTTCTTTGTCTACTGCATTCATTCTTGTCATGCTAGACTCCTCTCGGAATGATTCTTTCGGACCTTCCGAAAGTGATGCCAAGCAATAGTTATATTATAACAGATCAGTTATGATTAGTCAATATATTCATTACATTTTGGACAAATATTAGAACACCTTGACCCAGAGGTAAATCTGTGGTACATTTAGATGGTAACTTATTACGTAATAACAACTCGTTCTTGGTGAATTGGCAGGTCTACAAGTGTAGAAACCACCTCCCACCAAGAATTTTAAGTGGGAGCAAAAGGGCAATGAAAGCACTTCTCGGTACCAAAATTGGTATGACCCAAATCATCAGTGAGGATGGACGCGCAGTACCTGTGACGTTGATTCAAGCTGGCCCCGTGACTGTGACTCAAGTCAAGTCTGTCGAAACCGACGGCTACAACGCAGTCCAGGTGGCATATGGTGAGGGTAAGAACTTGAGCAAGGCCGTTGCTGGGCACACCAGTCCAGCCAAAGTGACCCCGAAACACATTCGGGAATTTCGCGTCAAAGAACTACCTGAAGGCCTCAAGGTAGGGGACGCGATAGATGTAAGCCAGTTTGTACTTGGAGACGTCGTTGACGCCACTGGTACAAGCAAGGGTAAAGGTTTTGCCGGAACGGTAAAGCGACACAACTTTAATACCAGCAAAGCAACCCACGGTGGTAACGGTAACGTCCGTAAGCCCGGTTCAATTGGATCAATGTATCCACAAAAGGTCTTTAAAGGTAAACGAATGGCTGGCCGCATGGGCCACGACACCGTTACTGTAAAGAACCTCGAAGTGGCCTATGTCGATCTGACCAACAACCTGATTGGCCTCAAGGGCGCAGTGCCAGGTCCACGTAAGGGTCTGATTACGCTACGCGCAATGGAAGGGAGCAAAGCATAATGGCAACTACTGATACTAAAGCCGGCGCTAAAGCACCGGTGGCTACGCCCGCACTTCCAAAAGAGGTCTTTGGCGTTGAAGTTCGCAACCACGAACTGTTGAAGCTTGCCTACGACAGCTACCTCGCAAACAGCCGCCAGGCGAGCGCAACGACGCTACAGCGCGGTGAAGTTCGCGGTGGTGGTAAAAAACCATGGAAACAAAAGGGTACTGGTCGTGCACGATTCGGTTCATCTCGTAACCCAATCTGGCGCGGTGGTGGTATCGTGTTTGGTCCTCGTGGTAACGAAAACTACTCAAAGAAGATTTCAACTACCAGCAAGCGTGTTGCTCTTCGTCAAGCCCTGACGCTGGCAAATGAGGCTAAGAAGATCGTCGTCAAAGACATCAAGACAACTGGCAAAACATCAGAAGTTGTGAAGTTCCTGGCCGACAATAAACTTGACCGCAAGGTGCTCGTTGTTGTCGACGAAAAGACGCCTGAGATTATTCGTGCCACGAATAACGTCCAGAACGTCCTTTTGGTCCGCGCAACCTACCTGAGTGTCTATCACATCTTAAACGCTGATCACATTGTACTTTCAACCAAATCAGTCCCAGTGATCAAAAGCTGGCTGACGAAGGAGGAGGCGTAATATGAAGGCTATCAGCGTATTCCCACGTGCAACCGAGAAAGCCTATGGCCTCAGTGCACAGCAAAATGTTTACGTATTTAATGTTCCACTAAACGCCAACAAGCAAGAAATTGCGGCAGCTGTGGAAGCTCAATATGAAGTAAAAGTAACAAATGTCAAAACATTGGTTCAAAGTGGTAAGGCTGTCCGTTTCTCACGTGGCAAAAACCGCTACCCAGGCACAACGACGCGTAAAGACGCCAAAAAGGCGTATGTTACGCTCGCCGAAGGTAGCCGCATTACCGTTTTTGACACACCCGCAGAAGAGGAGAAGAAGTAATGGCTATTAAAGCTTACAACCCAACTACTCCAGGCCGTCGTGGTATGACAACCGAAGACTACAGCGATATTACGACTCGTAAACCGCTGAAAAGTCTGCTGAAAAGCAAGAAGCAAAATGCTGGTCGTAACAACACCGGTCGCATTACTGTTCGTCACCGTGGTGGCGGCGTCAAACGGCATCACCGTCTGATGAACCACAAGCTTGCACCAGGTACGGTTGCGACGATTGAAGAGATCGAGTACGATCCTAACCGTTCAGCTCGTATTGCTCGTATCAAAGACCAGTACGGTCTGTACCACTACGTTTTGGCTGATACACAAATGACCAAAGGCAAAGTTATCACCAGTGGTGAAGATGCCCCAATCGAAACCAGTAACCGTATGCCACTGTCGAAGATTCCCGTTGGTACGCAGATTTACGCCATCGAGATCACACCTGGTAAAGGCGCTCAAATGGTTCGTTCTGCCGGTGCGAAAGCGCAGCTGATGGCCAAAGAAGGTGACTACGCCCAGATTCGTCTGCCAAGTGGTGAAGTCCGTCGTGTTCGTCTGGAAGCAACCGCTGCCATTGGTGTAGTTGGTAACGTTCAGCACCAAAACATCAAAATCGGTTCTGCCGGTCGTAACCGACGCAAGGGTATTCGTCCAGGTGTCCGTGGTGTCGTCATGAACGCAGCCGATCACCCACACGGTGGTGGTGACGGTGGTCGTCACGGTACCGGTAAACCGCCTCAGACTCCATGGGGTCAGTTGACGCTCGGTTACCGCACCCGCCGACGTAAGGACGTCTCCGGAATGATTGTTAAAAGTCGCCATGATGCGAAGAGGAAGAGGTAGTCTATGAGTCGATCACTCAAAAAAGGCCCATTCATCGACGCCAAGCTCGCTAAAAAAGTGGCGGCGCTCGGTATTGATGACCGTACAATCATCAAAACATGGGCTCGTGCTAGCACGATTACCCCAGAGATGGTAGGCCGAACGATCGCTGTTCACAACGGTCGTGTACACGTTCCAGTGCTGATGTCGGAAAACATGGTTGGTCACAAACTCGGTGAGTTTAGCCCAACGCGTAAGTTCCGTAAGCACGGTGGAAAGGATAAGAAGTAATGGCTGAACAATTTACTGTGAAGGCCTACGCTAAAGGCGTCGACCAAACGCCACGAAAAGTGTCGCTTGTCGCTGCACTTGTCCGCAACCGTACAGTCGCTGACGCGCTCGTTATTCTCGAGCACGTACCAAAACGCGCTGCATTGCCTGTCAAGAAAGTGATTGAAAGTGCGAAGGCAAATGCTGTTAACACTCACGGTCTTGATGGCAAAACATTGGTTATTTCGACGATTTCTGTCACGGTTGGTACGCGTTTGAAGCGATTCAAGCCTGCCTCACGTGGTCGTGCGTTGCCGTTCCAAAAGAAGACATCAAACATCCTCGTTGAAGTATCTGGTGCTGAGAAACCTAAGAAACAGCCAGCAGCTAAACCAGCCGCTACCGCTGAAAAGAAGGAGAGCAAATAATATGGGTCAGAAAGTAAACCCAATTAGCTTCCGTCTGCAAGTCCACAAGAACTGGGATTCACGCTGGTTTGTTGCCGGTAAGCGCGACTACGCCAAATGGCTTGTCGAAGATATCAAAATTCGCGAACTGATCGAAAAGAAGTTTGCGTCTCGCCCAACCATCAACCGTATTGAGATCGAGCGATCTGCGAATCTCATTACGATTACCATTCACACTGCCAAAGCCGGCGTAGTGATCGGTCGTGGTGGTGCGGGTGTGACTGAACTCAAGGCGCAGGTCGAAAAGATCGCCAGCCTGCCAGTTCGGATCAACATTGAAGAAGTCAAGCGCCCAGAACTTGCTGCCAAACTAGTTGCCGAGAATATTGCTCGTCAACTCGAACGCCGCATCAACTTCCGCCGCGCGATTAAAATGACCGCTCAAAACACCATGGCTGCCGGCGCGAAAGGTATTCGTATCCAAGTCGCTGGACGTCTGAACAACGCTGAAATGGCTCGTCGCGAGAAGGTGATCGAAGGATCGGTACCGCTACACACCATTCGTGCAGATATCGACTTCCACTCAGCGCGCGCCCAAACCCCTGCTGGAATCATTGGCGTCAAAGTCTGGATCTACAAGGGTGAAAGGATGGATAAGTAATGTTACTTCCTCGTAAAACTAAGTACCGCAAAGTCCGTAAAGGCAAAAACGACGGTATCGCTACACGCGGTAACTACGTCGCATTTGGTGATTACGGCTTGCAATCACAAAGCAACAACGACATTACCTCTCGTCAGATTGAGTCTTCTCGTCAGGCGATGACCCGTTACATCAAACGTGGTGGTAAAATCTGGATCCGTATCTTCCCACACACGCCGCGCACGCGTAAGCCTGCCGACGTCAAGATGGGTAGCGGTAAAGGTAACCCAGAGTTCTTCGTCGCTAAGGTAAAAGCCGGCACCGTTCTGTTTGAAATGAAGGGCGTTGACGAAGCTGTGGCTCGTGAGGCTATGCGCCTGGCGGCTCACAAACTGCCTGTTAAAACCAAATTCATCAAGCGAGAGGAGGCGTAATCATGGCTACACCAAAAACAACCACCAAAGCCGTCCGTAAAGCTGATGAAGTAAAGACCATTGACCAACTTCGTGCTGAACTCGAGACTAAGCAAGCTGACCAGCTCGCCGCCAAGCGTTCACACAAACTTGGTGAACTGGTAAACCCCCGTGTTCTGACGAGCACACGTAAAGAAATCGCCCGCCTTCACACTGCCATCCGAGCAGCTGAGATCGCCGAGCAAAAGGAGAGTAAATAATATGGCCAAGACATTGACTGGTATCGTGACCTCGGACGTCGCGGACAAAACTATCACCGTCTCTGTGACTAGTCGTGAAACGCATCCTATTTATGGCAAGCAGTATTCTGTAACCCGCAAGTACGCCGCACACGATGAAAACAACGAGGCAAAACTTGGTGATAAAGTGACTATCTCTGCCACTCGTCCCGTTTCCAAGCGCAAAGCTTTCAAACTCGACGCCGTGCTTGAAAAATCACATGGTTCAATCGAACTCAAAGAAGAAAACGAGCTGGAAAGCAGCCAGGTGGAAAAGTAATATGATTCAACAAGAAACTCGACTAAAAGTCGCCGACAACTCTGGAGCCAAAGAAGTTCTTTGTATCCGTGTCCTCGGTGGCACTAAACGACGTTACGCCCGTGTTGGTGACATCTTTGTTGCATCTGTAAAAACTGCCAACCCAACTGGTGCTGTCAAGCGTAAATCAGTTGTGAAGGCTGTGGTTGTCCGTACGCGCGACACCATTCAACGTAAAGACGGCAGTACAATTGCCTTTGACGACAACGCCTGTGTCATTATCGGTGACGACAAGAACCCTAAAGGTACACGTGTTTTTGGTCCTGTGCCACGCGAACTGCGCGACATGGGTTACGCCAAAATCATCAGCCTAGCACCGGAGGTACTCTAATATGCCACGTATCAAAAAAGACGACATCGTCAAAATCATTGCGGGTGCCAAAAAAGGTACGACTGGTAAAGTATTGAAAGTGAACACCAAAGCTGGCACTATCCTCATCGAAGGCGTTGGCACGCTTCACCGTCACGTCAAACCATCACAACTTAACCCAACCGGTGGCCACAAAGACATTCATGTCCCAACTGACATCTCAAAGGTTGCCCTAGTTGTTGATGAAAAGACTGGCAAAACCAGCCGTGTTGGCCTCGTGAAGAACACCGATGGTGGCAAAACCCGTGTTGCCCGTCAACTAAAAAATAAGGAGATTAAGTAATGGCAAAAGCTACTACGACCGCTCCTCGCCTGAAAGCTTTGTACAATGAAAAATTTGTCAAAGAACTACAAGCCGAATTGAACCTCGACAACGTACACCAGGTACCGAAGCTCGAAAAGATTGTAGTCAGCGTCGGGATCGGCAAGAACAAAGATGACAAGCGTTACTACGAAACCGTTCGTAACACGCTGATGAAAATCACTGGCCAATCACCGGTTGACCGCATGGCCAAGAAGTCAATTGCTGGCTTCAAAATCCGTGCCGGCATGAACCGCGTCGGCATTAGCGTGACGCTTCGCGGTGCTCGTATGTATGAGTTCCTCGACCGCCTCGCCAACGTTTCACTCCCACGTGTCCGTGACTTCCACGGCGTTGGTGTGAAATTCGACAAAGGTGGTAACTACAACCTTGGTATCGTCGAACAGTCCATTTTCCCAGAACTAACCTTCGAAGAAACTCAAGTACTGCATGGCTTGCAGGTCACCTTCACCATCAAAAACGAAGACCCTGCTCACAGCCGCGCGCTGCTTGAAAAGTTCGGTATACCATTTGAAAAAGTTGGAGGAAACAGGTAATGGCTAAGAAATCTATGATTGCCCGCGACGAAAAGCGCAAGAAAATGATTGAGAAGTACGCTGCAAAACGTGCTGAACTCAAAGAACTTGGCGACACTGATGGACTGCAAGCGCTACCTGCCAACAGTTCGCCAACCCGTTGGAAGAACCGTGACGTCCTCCATGGTCGCCCCCGTGGTTACATGCGTAAGTTTGGCTTGAGCCGTATAAACTTCCGCGAAAAAGCCTCAAAGGGTGAAATCCCAGGCATTACAAAGAGTAGTTGGTAAGAAGGAAAGGAATAGAATATGTCATTACAATCAACTGACCCAATCGCCGATCTTCTTACCCGCATTCGAAATGCAGCTATGGTTGGCAAAAACGAAGTTCGAGTTCCCTCGAGCAAACTCAAAAAAGTTGTCGCTGAACAACTCAAGAAGAATAAGTACCTCACCGACGTCAAAGTTGAAGCTGGTAAACCTCGCGATACGCTAGTTATCACTATCAACAAACCAGGTGAAAACTGCAACATTACCGAGATCAACCGGTTGAGCAAACCTGGACGCCGCGTCTACGTTGGTGTGGATGAAATTCCTCGTGTCAAAAGTGGCCGTGGACTTGTCCTCATCAGTACAAGTAAAGGTGTAATCACTGGTCAAGAAGCTGTTAAACAGCGGCTTGGTGGTGAATTACTTCTCAAGGTATACTAATTTAGTTAATTAAAGGAAGAAGTAGATATGAGTCGAATCGGAAAACTACCAATTGCAATTCCTTCGGGCGTGACAATCACGGTTGACTCAGATGTTATTTCAGTCAAAGGCCCTAAAGGCGAACTGACTGTACCACATCTGAGCGACGTGACCGTTGCTCTCGATGGTACAGACGCAAAAGTAACACGTAAAGATGACGAGCGCATCGCCAAAGCCCAACACGGTTTGCAGCGCGCCCTCCTCAATAACGCCGTTGATGGCGTGACCAAAGGATTTGAAAAGAAACTTGAAGTAAACGGTGTTGGATTCCGTGTATCAGGTGGCGGCCAGGCTATTGAAATGAGTCTTGGTTTCTCTCACCCTGTTAAGTACACGGCGCCAGCTGGCGTTACCCTGACCGTTGAAAAGATGACGATTACCGTTAGTGGTATCGACAAACAACAAGTTGGTCAGGTTGCGGCCGAGATCCGGGCACTCAAAAAACCTGAACCATACAAGGGTAAAGGTATTAAATATGCTGACGAAGTTGTGCTTCGTAAGGCAGGAAAGGCTGGTAAGTAATCATGGCTGACCTCGCGAAAAAACTCCTCAATAAGTCACTACGCAAAAACCGCGTACGCAGCAAAGTAACCGGCACTGCCGAGCGTCCTCGTCTGACGGTAACAATCAGCAACAAGCACGTCAGTGCACAGCTGATCGACGACATCGCTCAGCGTACATTGGCTGCTGCAACGACTGTCGGTACCAAGCAAACGGGCACATTGTCTGAACAAGCTGCATATGTCGGCTCAGACATCGCCAAAAAAGCGAAAAAAGCTAAGATAACTGCAGTCGTATTCGACCGCAACGGTCGCCAGTACGCTGGCCGCTTGAGCGCGCTCGCTGATGCTGCACGCAAGGAAGGATTGGAGTTCTAATATGGCTGAAGCTACAACAGAAACTCGCGCTCCTCGCGCCCAAGGTGGCCGACGGGACAACCGCCGTGACGCTGCGCCACAAGAGCCAAAAGAGTTCGAAGAATTAGTAATTAACATCGACCGTGTGGCCCGTGTGGTCAAAGGTGGACGACGTTTCCGCTTCAAGGCCCTTGTCGTTGTCGGTAATCACAAAGGTAAAGTTGGTGTCGGTGTCTCTAAGGGAGCTGACGTGCAAGCGGCTATCGCCAAAGCAACTGATGTTGCCAAAAAGCACCTCATCACTGTTCCTATTGCCAAAGAGACCATTCCGCACGACGTTGAAGTGAAGCTTTCTGGTGCGCACGTGCTCCTCAAACCAGCTGCGCCAGGTACTGGTATTATCGCTGGTGGTGTGGTTCGTCAGATTATTGGTGTGACCGGTATCCGCAATATGCTGTCGAAATCACTTGGTTCAACCAACAAAGTGAACATTGCCTACGCAACTATTGATGCTTTGCAGCATCTTGTCGCCAAAGATCAGTGGCTCAACGCTGAACCAGCTAAGAAAACTGCGAAGAAGGAAACGAAGTAATGAAATATAACGAACTTACTATTTCAGCCAACAAAGACCGCAAACGCGTTGGTCGCGGTATTGCTGCTGGCCAGGGTAAAACCGCCGGTCGTGGTACCAAAGGTCAAGGTGCTCGTACGGGTAAAAAACTTCGTGCGATGTTCCAGGGTGGTTCACGCCCACTGGCGCAGGCGATTCCAAAAGCTCGCGGTTTCAAGAGCCTCAAGAGTGCCGCTCAGGTTGTCTATCTTGATCACCTGAACGCCCTTAAAGGCAAGACGATCGACAATAACCTTCTGTTTGCAGAAGGCCTCATCGGTACGCCATTCCAGGCCGTCAAAGTGATTGCACGCGGCGAACTGACTGAAAAGATCACCCTCAAAGTACAGGGTGCCTCTAAATCAGTCCAAGCTGCCATCACTAAAGCTGGCGGAAGTTTCGAGAAGGTGCCAACACCTCTCAAGAAATCTGAAAAAGAAGCCGAAAAAGCTGACAAATAATCCGCTGCAAGAGATTCAACAAGACCTCGGTTAATCCGAGGCCTTGTTTGTATGTAATGTAACTATGTTTGCATTTATCTAACCTTTTTGTATATACTACGCACTATCGACTACGCCATTATTGTGATGGTATAGCGATCCCTACGCTTAGGAGTTCTGATGACAAACAGCGATGAGGTCTTTGATAATGAGATCGTTGAAGAAAGTCTCGACGAGGCGCTGGAATGGTTTTTACACTACGCCATTGAGCGTTTGGCATGTGCCGCTCGCTACCCCAGCGGCACGGTAGCTACCTCACAAACTAAAAATAATAAGCTGCCACGTCTTCTTTTCACGGACGAGGAGACGTTCTGGCGACAGAAAGTTGGGGATACGAGATTTGAACATCAAGTAAGGCGATGTATATACAATGCCCGCCTTAGCTCTAAGTATGACGACATTCGGAGGGATATATTCACTCCGATGCCGCTGTCCAACAACTAAGCTGTCTACCCGCATTTATACGGTCGAGCCCCGCTCCCGTCATAGGTGCGGGGTTTTCGACTTTTTGAACCGATCTATAGTATAATTATTGATGAATTGCCGCTGCTGAACGCGCAGCTTTATAAAAAGTGAGAGTTTAGAACAGATATGAATTGGAAAACAATATTTAAATCGTTAAAAAATCGCGATATGCAAAAACGCCTCGCGGTTGTGCTTGGTATCATCGTTGCCTATCGACTGATCGCGCATATTCCGGTACCGCTGGCTGCGCCGACGCAGCTCAAACAAGTGATCGATAGCGTCGTCAACGGCTCCGATTTCGGCGGCTTCTTGAACCTGCTCTCTGGTGGTGCTCTTGCGAGCTTCTCAATCGTCCTCGTCGGCCTAAGTCCGTTCATTACCGCAAGCATCATCACGCAGCTGCTTACCAAAGCTATTCCAAAGCTGGAAGAGCTCCACAAGGACGGTGAGTCTGGCCGCCGCAAGATCAACCAATGGACACGTATGATCTCGCTACCGCTGGCTATCGTCCAGTCGATTGCCTTTATTTTCATTCTGCGCCAGACGGTCTTGCAGGGTAATACGACGATTCTCGCAAATACCACACCGCTCGAATGGATCGTGGCCGTGGGCGCCATGACAGCTGGTTCGATGCTGTTGATGTGGCTTGGTGAGCTTATCACCGAACAGGGAGTCGGTAACGGTATTAGTATCGTGATTTTTGCTGGTATTATTAGCCAATTACCGTCGACGTTGGCTACACTTGGTGCGTCGCTAGCCGATACATCTGCCGGTGGACTCCATGTCTTTAACTGGTTTACGATTCCGGTGAACCCTCAAGCCTTTTGGATCACACTCATTCTCGCCGTCGCTTCGCTCATGGTGTTGTACTTCCTCGTGAAGGTAAATGAAGCGCAGCGTGTGGTGACGATCAACTACGCCAAGCGTGTACACGGTAACAGTAACTACGGTGGTGTGAAGAGTATCTTGCCGGTGAAGCTGATTGCTGCGGGTGTCATCCCGGTCATCTTCGCCGTGGCCTTTCTATCACTACCTGCCTTTATCGGTCAGGTACTAAAAGCCACCAAGAACCCTGCCTTCACGGATATTTCTACTAATCTGATTACGTGGTTCCAAACACCAAACCCTGGTTCGTTCACCGGCTCAACGTTGCAAGCGTTCATTTACCCAGCGGCGTATTTCGTGCTCGTCATCCTCTTTACGTACTTCTACACCGGCATTGTCTTCAATAGTAACGAAATTGCTGAAAACCTACAAAAGCAAGGCGGGTTCATCGAAGGGATTCGTCCAGGTTTACAGACCGAACAGTACTTGACGCGAACGGTAAACCGCTTGGTCCTATTTGGCTCTGTCGTACTTGGTATTATTGCCGTATTGCCGTTCGCCGCTCAATATCTGCTCTATAACGTCGCTGGAATAACGGGCACTAACCTTGCTATTGGTGGAACCGGCGTCCTCATCGTCGTGTCGGTCGCCCTAGAGAGTCTGCGCCAGGTCAACTCCCGTGCACTTATGGTCACCTACGATGATTACAAGTAGTTAGCTACTCGTAATCCTACGTGCGCGGCTTGTCCCGGTATGATTACAAGTAGTTAGCTACTCGTAATCCTACGTGCGCGGCTTGTCCCGGTATGATTACAAGTAGTTAGCGTGTTTGAAGCTGGTGAGATGAGAAAACTTGACGAATAGCGTCAATTCGGTACAATAGTACTATCTTAGTTGTTTCACGGTTGTCATGGACGTGAAAGTCTTTATCCAAATCGCTTGTATCCTACTATTTTTTGGTGTATAATCAACTACTGTTATCTATGGTTAGTCAAAAGGAAGTCATCAAGTTGCAAGGTAAGGTAGTGGAAGCACTGCCTAACACGCAATTCGTCGTGGAACTCGAGAATGGCCATAGAATTATTGCCCACATTTCGGGGAAAATGCGTAAGCACTATATCCGACTTGTACCAGGCGATAAGGTGGAAGTAGAGTTGACCCCTTACGATCTTACAAAGGGCAGAATCAGCTTCCGCATGCGAGATTAAATTTAACGGAAACTGGAGTTTACGCCGCTCATGAAAGTTCGTGCGAGTGTCAAAAAAATCAGTCCTGATGACCAGATTGTACGCCGTAAAGGCATACTACGGGTTATCAACAAGAAAAAACCTAAGAATAAGCAAAGGCAGGGTTAAGCATGGCTCGAATCGCTGGGATTGTTATCCCATCTGAAAAGCAAGTGCAGATCGCGTTGACGTATATTTACGGCATCGGTCCACACTTCGCATCGACCATCCTTGCGGCGGCTAAAGTAGAGCCGACCACTCGGGTGAAAGATCTCACCGAGGCTGAAGAACAACGACTTCGCGAAATAATCGACGCCGATTATACCGTAGAAGGCGACTTGCAGCGTCAGGTAACAAACAACATTAAACGTCTCAAGGATGTCAACGCATACCGTGGTTTGCGCCACAAAGCGGGACTTCCTGTACACGGACAACGTACTCGTACGAATGCACGAACTCGTAAGGGTCGAGCGATTGCCGTTGGTGGCACCCAAAAGAAAGCAGCAGCTAAGACTTAGAAAGGAATAAGATTATGGCAGATGCAAAAACTTCAACCAAGAAAAAGCAACGCCGATCAGTTCCTGCTGGTCAGTTGCATGTGCAAGCAACGTTTAACAACACGATTGTGACGTTTTCAGATAAAAAAGGTAATGTACTCGCTAGTAGTAGCGCTGGTGCCGCCGGTTTCCGTGGAAGCAAAAAGGGTACCGCGTACGCCTCACAGGTTGCAGCTGAAAAAGCTGCCGAAGCCGTCAAAACTGGCTATGGCTTAAACTCCGTTGATGTGTTCATCAAAGGTGTTGGCCTCGGTCGTGACGCCGCTGTGCGTGCGCTTGGAAGCTACGACATTACCGTCGATAGTATTAAAGATGTGACCGGCGTACCTCATGGTGGCGTTCGTCCACGTAAGGCAAGGAGGGCTTAAGCGATGGCACGAGATACTTCTCCTATTGTGAAGCAGAGTCGCCGCGAAGGCTACGCGCTTCACCCTAAAGCAGCCAAAATCATGGTTAAAAAATCTGGTATTCCAGGTATGCACGCACATGGTCGTCAAGGTAAGCCTAGTCTGTACTTGACCCAGCTGCGCGAAAAGCAAAAAGTACGCCGCACCTACGGTTTACTTGAAAAGCAATTTGCTCGCCTTATGAACGAAGCGACTCGCTCAACTGGTCTTGCCGGTGAAAACCTGCTCCAGCTGCTTGAGCGCCGTCTGGATAACGTGGTTTACCGCGCTGGTTTTGCGACCAGTCGTCGTGCTGCTCGCCAACTCGTTGGTCATGGACACTTCTTGTTGAATGGTCGCCGCGTTGATATTCCGTCAATTCGCGTTAAACCAGGTGATGAGATTACCGTTCGTCCAAAGAGTGCAAAATCTGGCTACTTTTCACAACTGAGTGACGTAACCGCAAACTCTGCTCAAGGTCCACTATCATGGCTCAAGAGTGATGAAAAGAAAATCAAAATTGACGTTACCGGTCTTCCAAAGCGCGAAGAAGCCGAAGCTGATATTAACGAACAACTAATTGTTGAGTACTACTCACGCTAGAAGGAGCACATAGTATGTCTAAAGTTATTCACAACCCTGCACTTGCCGGTATCGACGAGAACTCAGCAACGAGTAGTACATTTACGATTGAGCCATTACACGCCGGTTATGGCAACACGCTTGGTAATAGCTTCCGTCGTGTGTTGCTCTCGAGCATCGAAGGCGCTGCCATCGTTTCGTTCAAGATTGAAGGCGCAACGCACGAGTTTACAACCGTTCCTGGTGTCAAAGAAGATGTCGTTGACATCATGCTTAACCTCAAAAATGTTCGTCTCAAGGCGCACACCGATCAGCCAGTTGAACTACGTCTTGAGAAAAAAGGCGCTGGCGTTATCACTGCCGCTGACATCAAAACGACTGCCGATGTTGAAATCGTTAACCCTGACCAAATCATCGCGACGATCGACGATCCTAAAAAGACTGTCGTCATTGACCTCGTCGTCGAGGCTGGCCGCGGCTACCGTACGATTGAAGAGTCGAGCGAAGAGCGTCTCCACAGTGATCACATCGCCCTTGACGCCGTCTTTAGCCCTGTACTTCGCGTACGATACAAGGTCGACAACACCCGTGTTGGTCAAGAGACAAACCTTGACAAGCTGATTATCACAGTTGAAACTGACGGTTCGATCACGCCAACCGATGCCTTCGAAGAAGCTGCAGCTATCTTGGTCAACCAGTACACTGCACTTGCCGGCAGCACCACCGTTGAGGCTGCGCCAGCCCTTGGACAGTCAACCGACGACGACGTCAGCGAGCTGAACACGTCTATCGAAGAATTAAACCTGACTGCTCGTACCGCCAACGCGCTTATCAACAATGATATCCGCACTGTTCATGACCTTGTTACCTTAAGCGAACAAGATCTTCGTGAGCTCAAGGGCTTTGGTTCAAAAGCACTTGATGAAGTAAAAGATAAATTAGCAGAACTGGAACTCTAATCATGCACCGACACAGTTACAAAGGGCGCAAGTTTGGCCGCGAACGCGACCAGCGCCGCGCACTGCTAAAGGGCTTAGCCACAAGTCTCGTCGAGCATGGCAAGATTGAGACGACGCTGCCAAAAGCCAAAGAGCTTGTGCGTTACATCGAAAAAATCATTACTAAAGCTAAAAAAGGTGATCTTCACAACCGCCGCCAGGTGATTGCAGCCTTGTCTACGCAGGCAGCTGCCTTCAAACTGGTTGACGAGATTGCACCACAGCTGACAGGCCGTAACAGTGGTCACGTTCGCGTGACACGTACCCGACTTCGTGTTGGTGACGGTGCGCAACTTGCAACCATCGGCTTTGTCGATGAGCTCAAGGAAGCACCTGCAGAGGAGGCGAAAGCATAATTATGGTTAACGCAAAAACCTACTCACAAAAACCTGTCGACGTGAACCGCCGCTGGATCCTGATCGATGCAGCCGACGCACCACTCGGCCGTGTTGCCACTCAGATTGCAAAATACCTGATTGGTAAATACAAACCAACCTACACACCACACATCGACGGCGGTGACTACGTTGTCGTTATCAACGCCAAAGATACGATTGTAACGGGCGACAAAGAGACGGCAAAGATCTACTACCGACACTCAGGCTTCCCTGGCGGCATCAAAGATGCTAGCTTAGCCGAAGTTCGTGAGAAATTCCCAGAGCGCATCATTGAAGCTGCTGTAAAGGGTATGCTGCCAAAGAACAAACTCGCTGCCGACCGCATGGCTCGTCTGCGTATCTTTGCCGGCGCCGAGCACGCTCACACCGCCCAAACTCCAGAGAAAGTTGAGGTTAAATAATTATGGCTGACGCAACATACTTTTATGGCCTTGGTCGTCGTAAAGCTGCTACTGCCCGCGTGCGCCTGTACGCCGGTAAAGGCAAGCTGACGATTAACGATAAGACTGCCGAAGAATACCTTGATGGCAACAAAACTCTGCTTGCAGAAATTACCGACCCGCTCGCGCTGATTGGTAAGCAAAAAGAGTTTGATGTTACTGTCAAAGTAAACGGCGGCGGTACTGCTGGTCAAGTTGACGCGATCAAACTTGCCATCGCTAAAGCCCTGACCGTTGCCTTCGCTGACCTTCGCCCAACGCTGAAAAAAGCCGAGCTTTTGAAGCGTGATAGCCGCGAAAAAGAGCGCAAGAAATACGGTCTTCGTTCGGCCCGCAAGCGCGAACAATTCTCAAAGCGTTAATATCGCAGCCGAGAAATGCAAAAACTCCTTCGCTATAGAGGGAGTTTTTTGTATAGTTCATTATGTCTATGCTTGACCAACCGACGGGCTACCTCTACAGTACAAGCATGCCAGAAGAACACGACAAACACTCCGATGACTTTATCGATGCGTTAGATTCCGAACTCGACGAAGCATCGCCTTACGCAAGGACTATTTCCACCTTTGAAGAATCTCAACATGACTTTATCGATGCGGCGGCAAAATACTTCTCAGAACCTACTGAAGAAAATAGAATCATCGTCGCCCCGACAGCTAATGTTGTAGCTCGACGTTTTGTTAATTGCTATGAGTATATACGAACAAACGTCGCAGACGAAACAGAACAGAAAGCATCTATAGCGCAGCTTATACTCGAGGAAGAAGAACGACATCTTGCTGTATTTACCGAGTTATTTCCAAGTGCACTTTGGGATGTCAATCGCTACAAAAGAGAAGACGTACAAGAAAGTATACAAAAAGTCTTCGACAATGCTGATGACGAGGAAAGTCTGACGGCATGTCTCACACAGATCTTTTTAGACGGAGTGCAGGCTGATTTAAGTACGTTATTCTCCCGTGTCGTGCCGATCGAAGAATCTGAAGTTCAAAACCCTCTTGACGTTCGTAATGCTCGTCTTCGGGCTATCGGTAAACACATACTCGATGTTGCCAAGCTAAGTGCTGGGGTCGCTGCCGGCATCTTGATTGCGAAATCCTTTCGTCAAAAATAGGGTATAATAAAGACATCATGTCAAACCCCGTAATCCTCACTGGCATTCGTGCCAACAACGACCTGACACTTGGTAATTACTTTGGTGGTATTTTGCCGATTATTGATATGGCAAAGACGCGTTCTGACCAGTATCAAATTAACATGTTTATCCCTGACCTTCACAGTTTCACGACGCCAATCGATCATAGTACGCTGTATGAGCAGATTCTTCATAACGCTCGACTGTTTGTCGCAGCAGGATTACCACTTGATAACGACAACATTCATCTGTATCGCCAAAGCTACGTCTCAGCACACAGCGAACTGACCTGGATTCTCGATTGTTTCACCGGCATGGGCGAAATGAGCCGTATGACGCAGTATAAAGAAAAGTCAGAAATTCGCAGAGTCGCAAAGGAGCTTTTTACGGAAGGTGCTTCCAATCTGGATCTCTCTAAAGTCGCTGGCAACGAAAGTGTAAGTGTCGGCCTGTTTAACTACCCGGTTCTCATGGCAGCTGATATTCTGCTCTATAATGCACAGTACGTGCCGGTAGGCGACGATCAAACACAACACCTTGAGTTTGCTCGTGACATTGCGGAACGTATGAATAAGAAGTTTGGTGATATTTTTACCATCCCGGAAGCCGTCAAAGCACAGCATGAATTCTTTGGTAAAGATCAAGGCCTCCGCATCAAAGATCTCGCCAATCCGACCAAAAAGATGAGTAAATCTGATGAATCGGGTAGGGGAGTTATTTTCCTTGGCGATGATCCGGAAGTTGCGTACAAAAAAGTGATGAGTGCGACGACGGACGATAAAGCCGAGATTCACTTTGACCGGACTAACCAACCGGGTATCAGCAACTTACTGGAAATCTTGTCATTACTACGCGGTGTACCACTTCATGATGTTATTGCCGAATTTGAAGGTCAAACACGTTATGGCGATTTCAAACAAGTCGTTGCCGGTGAAGTAAAAGCCTTCCTCGCTGACTTCCAACAAAAACTTGCTGCCGTTAATGATGCTGACGTACGTGCTAAGCTTGAACAATCTGAACGAGCAGTCACCGAAACTGCCAACGCCACACTCTTGCGTGCCCAGCAAGCCGTCGGTTTACGTCCAAAGGCTCAATAATGGTCAAAGCTTCAAGTAACGACATCCTCGCAATCTTGCGCAAGTTTGAACTGGCGAATGACGAAAACGTACCGCGTCAAATCGAACAGGTATCATACAATCATCCTAACCCAAAAAATACACTGGCGTCATTTCGTTTCAACAAGCGGCAATTTTACATACTTTTTGATGAGACCGCCGAAGATGATATCAACTACGTCGAAGGGCAGATCCGGACCGACAAGCAGGACGTCATTGGCGACGTCCTCGAAAACCCCAACGACCACCTAACGACCTACGCGCTGCCGTTTAAAGGCAAGGAAGTCTATCTCTACCTCGTGAAGTCCGATAAAAAACGACTCGATGCCGAACTTGCCGCGCGCTACCCGGAAACCTCACGAAGCACCTGGCAAAAATATATCAAAGAAGGCTACGTGCAGGTGAACGGCGCGGTGCAGAAGTCACCAAAATATGACATTACCGAGCTTGATAATATTGCAGTCACGATTCCAGCCTCGACCGATTACTCCGAGCAATCACTGCCCATTCTGTACATCGACGATAATGTCGTCGTTATCAACAAACCTGTTGGCGTCTTAACCCACGCTAAGGGCGCTTTAAACGACGAATTTACCGTCGCCGAGTTCTTTCGGCAGTACACAACCTACCATCTCGACAGTAACCGTCCCGGCATCATCCACCGGCTTGATCGCGATACCAGCGGCGTGATGATCGGCGCTCGCAACGAAGCCACGGCGACATTACTACAGAAACAATTTGCCGACCGTAAAACCAAGAAAACCTATGTCGCCATTGTAACCGGCGAACCGAAAATTGGTGAAGCAAAAATCGATCTGCCGATTGGCCGGAACCCGGCAAAGCCAAGTACTTTCCGTGTTGACGCCAAAGGTAAACCGGCCGTTACTAATTACACAGTGCTGGCGGAGCGAAACAATACATCACTGGTCAAACTCTCGCCCCACACTGGCCGCACTCATCAACTGCGTGTCCATATGGCGTATCTCAACACGCCAATCCTCGGCGATCGCGTCTACGGCAAGGCTGCTGACCGATTATACCTCCATGCCTACAGCCTCGAAATTACCATCCCAGATAGCGATCGACGGATATTTACCGCACCAGTACCGGATGATTTTGTGCGCTTATTTCCGGAGAGTAAAGAGATTCAATGACGCCGGTACTGAACCCTCAAACCGAACGAGACCTCCAATCACTACGAGGCGATTTACCGCAATCGGTGCTCCTGAGCGGTGAGGTCGGCGTGGGGCTCGGCACAATCGCACGTTTTATAGCTACGTCACTACAGGCTGTACCAATGGTCATATTACCCGAAAAGAATGACAAAATTGACCTAGAGAAGGGGAGTATTGCCGTCGAAACCATCCGCGATCTTTATGAGCAAACGCGCACCAAGCGAGCCACCAAGCACATTATTATCATTGATTACGCTGAACGCATGTCTAAACAAGCTCAAAACGCTTTTTTGAAACTTCTCGAAGAACCAAATGATTCAACGTATTTCATACTCGCCACCCACACACCCGGACAGCTACTACCAACAGTTCGTTCCCGAATGCGGCTGGTAGAAATTCGATCAATCACCCAAGCACAGTCAGAAAAGTTCCTCGATACACTGCAGGTTCATGACACAACTACAAGGTCACAAATCCTTTTCATGGCGGCCGGTCTACCAGCCGAGATGAAACGACTGGTTGACGATAGCGATCATTTTACCGCCCGTGTCGCCATCATGCGTGACGCCCGTAATCTACTACAGGATGAGACGTATAATAAACTGCTCATTGCCCATCTTTACAAAGATCGCCGAGACGACGCCCTTCAGCTTTTGCAAGACGCCGCCAAAATCATTCGTCGTACTATGAGCGCGAAACCAAGTCTCCAGTTGCGTCGACAAATCGATCGATTACTGACAACATATGACCATATTGCCGCTAATGGCAATATTCGCCTCTGTCTCGCGCAGCTTGTGTTACAATAATAGGTGAAATGTTAGGCCTTTTAATCGTCGCACTACTTGCATCTTGGGCTATTGTGCACCGTCAAACACTTGATGAAGTTGTTGCTGACTTGCCTCAAAAATTATCAGACAAACTCGGCCAGCTGCTCGACATCGCCCAGGAATCACTACGCGAAAAGAAATACCTCCGAGCCGAGAAGGCGCTGCTAACTATCTTACGTGTTGATGAGCGCAACGCGACAGCCTATAATCGCCTCGGTATTTTGTATGCTAAACAACAGGCTTACAAAGATGCCGTGGAATGTTTTGAAATTGCGCAGTCACTTGAACCAAGTGCCAGCAGCTTGCACAATGTCGGCCTGATCCACTATGAAACGAAGAATTATGAAAAGGCTGCTCTGGCGTTTGAGCAAGCCCTTGCTATGGACGGTGAGCTTGCCACCCGCCACATCGCCTACGCTAAAGTCCAAGAAAAGCTCGGCCATGACAAAAAGATGATTGAATCACTGGAACGAGCGGTTGAACTCGAGCAAAACCCTCAGACGTTAAATATTCTCGCCGACGCCTACGACCGTACTGGTCAGACCAATCTTGCCCTCGAACTGCGCGAAAAAGCTGCTAAAATGATTATCCCACAAGGCCAATCTCGCCGTATCCGCCGCCCCACTCGTCGTGTGGTGATGTAGCTATTGACAATTTTGATATATTTGGTATAATAACACATGTTCGTACCTGCACAACCAGATGGGAGTGATTGACATGAGCGGTGAAACCCTCGAAATGCGTCACATGTTTAGCACCCGCGAACGCCACCGGATAGCGGTGCTTCGTTGGCTTGACGAACATGGTCCTGAAGCGCGTCGGCGACGCGCTCATGAGAGAGACGCAAACCGACGTAACTACGTTCTGTATGACGACGACCCGGACTACTTCCTCGATGGTTACGAGGGAGATGTAGGGCTGTCGCCGTACAATCGGCAACGCCACTAGCTATTGCCCAGATAGGACGAACAGGCCCCGAGAGAGCAATCTCCGGGGCTACGTTCTTGTCTGGGAGTAGGATCAACCCATTGCTTGTAAGCAACGGACCCCCCTCTGTTCGTTTACAAGAATATGTAAACACAGTAACTATGTTTGTTGTGAAATTACCTTGAGTATAGGAAGTAGGAAGGCGGTCGCTTCGCTTCCTATTTCCGCTTGCTCACAGAATGAGCAAGCTAATTAATTCTGAAAGTAGGATCGCAATCAAAGATTGCTCCTCCGTTCGTTCGCGAGAATATGTAAACACATTCTCGTTTCACTTACTACACCGAACCTCTTTTGTTTCACAAAAGAACGGTTCGAGACATGCGACAAAACCAAATAAAAATACCACATCTTTTGAATGTAGTATTTTTACTTGGTGCTGGAAGTAGGACTCGAACCTACGAAGCCGAAAGGCGGGAGATTTACAGTCTCCTGTGATTGCCACTACACGATTCCAGCGCGTAGCCACGATAAAATAACGAATTATCATTAGCTTATCATGGAGCCGTCTCTCGGATTCGAACCGAGGACCTGATGCTTACAAAGCAACTGCTCTAACCAACTGAGCTAAGACGGCGTCTCAACTATTCTATCTGATAGTGAGGCATATTTCAAGCGTTTTCACCACCTTGGCATAAAGATGACTATTTGTTACAATTGGTCGAGGTTACACGCCTTTATGCCGCGATGGCTCCTGCGTGAAACGTATAGATTCGTAGAGCGCATGCGCTGATACATAAAAGAGTATGCCGCGATAGCTCAGTCGGTAGAGCGCATCCATGGTAAGGATGAGGTCCTGGGTTCAAATCCCAGTCGTGGCTCCATTATACGCACCACCTCTAGTCATATACGCAAGAATATGCTAGAATTAATAAGATTGTTAAATAACTTTAAGAGAGTATACGATGCCAAAGAAGAATACAAAGCGAAAATTAGTTGGTTTAGTGAGTGAACTGAGCGGTCACCGTACCTACTACACCACTAAAAACGTACAGAATACGACTGAAAAATTGAGTATTAAAAAATACGACCCAATTGCTCGGACGCACGCCCTGTACGTCGAGACCAAGAAAAACCTCGGTCGTAACGAGATCAAACCGCGCAAAAGCTAATCGTATCTACCGCGAAATAACCTGTCACCTCGGCAGGTTATTTTTTTGTTTTTGGTTGAATGATCGTATCGAGGAGTGTGGCCACATATTCAGCATGACTCCACGTGAGTGGCGCCACAGAAAGAGGCGCATCATTGTGTGGATTGAGCTGTTCGGGCAAAACACCTGTACTGAGACTGCGCGCCTTCACCCAGTCGAGGATAGGTTTGGCACGATCGGCTTGCCCCGTCTCAATATAATACTGTGCTAGCCAGAGCGTCGTAATGATCCACGAGTTGCCAGTCACGCTATCGTCGACGCGGTAGTAGCCATCATTTTCGTAGCGCGGCAGCCCAATCGCGCCGTCATTGACTCCAAACGTCGCTTCAAGCGTATGCACGGCGCTATGGAGCTCATCGCTTTCAGCTGGGAATAAGCCAAACATAAACGCACCAAAAATACTTGAACAATCAAGCGTCTGATCGGTGACAATCTCACCATTTTTAACAATAATACCTTTATAAAAAGCGTTTCGTTCGGTGTTATACAAATGCTTATGAGCGGCGTGCGATATATCCTCAGCAGCCGATCGCCAGCGAACCGCACCCTCGCCATCTTCAGCTTGCTCGGCGAGCTCAGCAGCAGCTAAGAGCGCTGCATAGACAGTTGCCGTAGTATACGTCGAGGTAAGGTAAACTTCTTCCCATAGATCATAACTTGGTTTCGGTAGGCCGGTAGTTGTATCGATGTAACTTGCGAGGAAATCCGCCATCGGCTGTACCAGCGATGAATAAAAATCTTTTAACTTCACGGTATCTTTATGCATGTGATAAAACTGCGCAAACACAAACAACACCAACGCCGTCTCATCCTCTTGAATCGGCGGCGCAATCTCGCCATCATGCACATACGGGTGCCAGCTGGAACCAAGCGCGCCATCGGCCCGATATTTATGCATCAGATAACCCGATGGATTCAGGCCGCGACGACAAAATTCGAAAAAGCGAATCGGCTCATCAACATAGCCCATACGAATCAGTGGCCAGAGCACGTAGGCGCCATCACGTGGCCAGCTATAGGCGTAGGCATCGCGAGAATAGTTAAGCATAGCCGTGTCGGTACTCGCCATAACAGCTCCGCGTTTATCGATTTGTGATTTGATGATCATTACGCTGCGCAGGAAGTTGTCACGGTGAGCCGGATCGATTTGATCAGCCGCGTGCATAGCCGGCTGCAGCCACTCGTGCCACCAATTGGCCGTCCGATGCAACCTGGCATCGAGGCCGTCCTCTTTGATCTTCTTGTGGACGTAGAGCGCCTCGCGTGTTGACGTACCAGCTGCAATCCAATAATGCACCCGGACAGAACTAAGTGCGGGGATGATCAGTTGAAAACGTAGCGTGGAATCAACCCGGCCATGCTCCACATTTCCAAACGATAGTTCGCCGTCATCCGCATCACGGTACGTTCCCTCGTGGCCTTCTATACCGAATAAACCGACTGTATATTGATCAAACGGCCGATTATCGTCTGCTACCTGTCCAGAGATAATAAACGCCCGGCGCCCTCGATAATGCAAGATTGCGTCGTTGTCGGGTAAATACTGTGCGGTGTCAGTGTTGCTGCGCGAATCGCCAATCGCAAAGGCTTGGTGCATAAAGAGTCGGACGTCACGCTCGCGGTCTTGCAAATTAATAACGTGAACATTACGCAAAAACGCGCTCATATCAGCGTCTACCGTGTCGTCAAACTCCAGCAATATACCGATACTATCATTACGGGCAATCGTGTGGCCGATCAAGGCAGTATGTGGATAGTGCGAACGAAACGTCCACTCGCCGTTGTCGCTATCGAGCCAATGGGTTACACCATCTACCCACACGCCGATTCGGTGGCGCAAATCTTTCCCAGCCGAATGATTCTCGAGACCAACATACGGAAAGTAAAAATCATGCACCAATCCATACGTATTGAGGCCAATATGCAGCTCGCCGTTACTCAGGACGATCGGCCTAGCCATTCAGACCTCCCGTGTGGTGATAGGCATGCAAGCGCCAACGCATATCGCGGACAGCGTTCATAAAGTACAAAAAGGCGTCATACGGCGAGTCGTACGGACTAAAGTAAGCATGAACGTCGCCGTCAGTAAACCACTTCGTACACATATAGTAAACGTGGTCAGACGTTTGCAGCTTGCGCCAATCAGCAATTAGCTCGAGGTCATTCGTGCGCATAACGTCCGCTTCGAGGTTATAAAGATAGCGCAGCGCTTCTTGTTGCATATTATTGCCAAGCCAAGCAGTCAAATCACGTTCGGTATCAGCCCACGTCACCGTATTTGGCATAGTGATTTCATTCGTCGGTGGGTAGGTCTCAATCGCCTCCGAAACGGTGTAAAAGGTATTATTATCATCGTTGAGCCAGGTACTGACAAATTGTTCAAAGAAGCCGAAGATACCAGTATCTTCCCACTGGTGCTCGCCAAAGGTTTCGTAGTCCATGAATAGGTTTGCCACTTGGCCGTCACCAATCGACGCTTTAATCCACTCGGCATAGGTATCGGGTGACAGTGGCCATTGTTCCCAAGATTTATTGCCAAAGCGGAAGGCAAGGTCATCGCTCAGGTGATAATTCTTGAGCAATAAACCGATCTTATCTGTACCAGCCGGGCGATAGACGTAATTCGGACTGCGCCACTCAAGGATCGGATCCCAACCCTCAGCCAATACGCCCTTAAAGCCATAAACCTCAGCCCAGTGTGCCAGTTCATCATTGTACGCCAGCTCAGTGTTGCGAAAGACCGATGTCTCGACACCAAACAGCTCTCGAACTTTCTGTCGATGTGCCTCTACTTGGCGTTCAAATTCGCCGCGGCTATAGAAAAAGGCGAGCGAGTGATAATACGTTTCTGAAACGATCTCAACACGGCCGGTTGCAACCAGATTTTTGAAGCTTTCGATCACATCAGGTGCCCACATCTCAGCCTGTTCGAGGAAGGTACCAGTAATACTCAGTGAGACCTTGAAGTCCGGATGCGTATCGAGCAGTCGCTGTAGCAGTGCGTTCATTGGTCGATACGATTTGTCGGCAACCTTCCGCAGGACTTTCTCATTATTGCGATCAGTATCGGAATGATCATCAAAATAATCATGCTGTTCGGCTGTCTCAAACACGCTGTAATCGCGCACGCGCCACGGCTGGTGGACATGCAGATAGAGGACAATACCGCACTTGCTCATACCAGCGCTCCTTGTTTCATGTCGTTATAAATCCGCAAGCAGTCCCGGGCCACATCGTGCCAAGAAATCCGCGTGTATTCATGCTTTATATTCTGGCGGAGTTCATTTTCAAGAGCCTGAGACGTTGCGATACCGATAATTTGATCGGCCAAACGGTCAATATCCCAAAAATCATAGCGAAAAATACTATGGAGTACTTCACCAACGCCTGATTGTTTGCTGATGATAAGCGCATTGTCGTGATGCGCCGCCTCGAGCGCAGTCAGACCAAACGGCTCACTCACCGAACTCATCACAAAGATATCAGACACGCTATATGCATCGCGCCACTGTTTGCCACGGACAAAACCGGTGAAAAAGACCTTATCGGCAATACCCAGTGCCGCCGCCAGTTCAATCAGCTCGTCTCGTTGCTCCCCATCACCAGCGAGTAAGAAGGCAAGTTTATCGTATTTTTCGCTGGCACGGGCCGCCGCGCGGATAAACTGCGTCAGACCTTTTTGCACGGTAAAACGTGTGACGGTCGAGACAATCGTATAATCTTCTTCTTTAAGTGCCTCGAGATACTTATACGTTCGCATATCATATTCATAGCCGTCATCAAGGTCGGCCGTATCAATCGCGTTGTAGATCACCTCGATTTTATCGGCAGGAATGTGATACTGCTGCACGATGATACTCTTGGTGATGTTACTGACAGCGATGATGCGATCGGCCAGTAGGAGCGCCTGCTGTTCAATTTCGTGGACAATCGGATTGCCGCGCTTCTCACCAGAACGGTCAAACTCTGTCGCATGCACGTGGACGATCAGTGGTGCGTTCGTCAGCTCTTTCGCACGAACGCCGGCTTCCATCGTCAGCCAATCGTGTGCATGAATCGCATCGGGCTGGTGAGTGGCTACAAACTGCTCTACAAACTCGACATAACGCTTTTGGACGCCGCGCATGTCGTGCAGGTCACTGGCATCGGCTTCACTCAGTTTTCGCTCCAGCAACATACTACTGTCATACGCGCCCAAGCCATACCGCTCGAGCGGTGTCAGCGGGGTAGCGCAGTGGATTTTCATGAAGTTAATCTTCGGATGAGTCGCCCGATAGGGGACGACAAAGTCAATCTCAGCACCCTGGAGCGCCAAAGCCTTCGACATATGGTAACATGCCACCCCAAGACCCCCGCTATTATGCGGAGGAAGCTCCCACCCGAGCATAAGTATCTTCATACTACTACTGACGAACAACTAGAGTCTGTCCGAACGCTCCTTTATATCTATCCTTGTTACTTCGTATTATAAGGAGCTGCTTATGTTTTTACAACAGCAAAAGCAAAAGCAGTATGTGGACAAACTCGACTCGTGTTTCGCCGCCGAGTCGTTTATACTAGATATTCGTGATGCAGAACTCATTTAACCTCACTCAATCATTTGACGAGCTCCAAAAAGCACTGCTTGGAGCAAATCCACTTCGTTCCGTCCTCATCTTGCTGATTGCCGCGGTTGTCGCGTATTTTTTGAGCAAATACCTGGCAAGAGGCATCATCAAACTTGCCCAGATGGTATCTGTTCATTCTGATAATGTGTCGAGCGAGGAGACGCTGGTGCGTCTTCGTCAAGTCGAAACATACTTGAGTATTGCCGTAGCGGTAGTGCGCGCGCTGGTTGTGGCGGTCACTGCCTACGTGACGTGGCGACTGCTGGCACCACCGACAACCTCCGGTGCTGCCGCTATTGGCGCCAGCGCGTTCGTAGTTGTCTTCGCCGGTCAAACGCTCGGCACATTACTCAAGGACGTCACGATTGGCGCCACTATGATCATTGAACAGTGGTTTAACGTTGGTGATTACATTAAAATCGAACCATTTGGCGACGTATCGGGAGTCGTGGAACGCTTTACGTTGCGCTCAACCAAGATGCGCGCGCTCAACGGTGAAGTACTCTGGATTCACAACCAGCATATCATGGCCGTCCACGTCGTTCCACGAAGCATCCGCACCATGGAAGTGGACGTCTTTACGCGCGATAAAGATGCGGCCGAGCTCGTACTGCAGGAATTGATCAATGCCATACCACAAGGCCCTACGCTGCTGGCGCGACCACTGAGTATCACTGCCCGCGAACACTGGAACAACGAGCTGTGGCGCATCACCGTTTCTGGCCAAACGGCGCCGGGACGGGAATGGTTGATTGAAAAGTTTTTCGTCAATGCCATCAAAGAAATCGACGAATCGCAATCAGATAAATCAAAACGTCTCTTCGTCTACGAGCCCATCCCGCGCTACGCTGATTCTACCGCCAACCAGCGCTTCAAACGAGCGGTGCGCATGAACAGAAACGATCAAGCATAGCGACATATCGCACATCTGGCGCCACATAATAATATTGCATAATTGCATGTAAAGTGTTATAATTCCTTAAATTGAGGAATTATATGGAACAAGAGAACATTACTCACTACCAAAGCCAAGCTGAACTGCCACAATTATGCGCCTCTCACTTTCAGTGGACCGATTCCATGTTCGACAAGTCATGCCCAAATCGTTACGCCCTTGAGTGGCAAAAAAACGACGAGCTATATGAAAGTATTGCTATACTAGACAGCGATAGCCATCAAGTTATGTTCCTGCAGCGTCATATCGACGGAGGGGAGTTGGCCACTTGCTTTCCATATAAACTTATGGAACAGACGATGGGTATCGATATTGCAACAGGCATGCCGAGTGATGTGTGGTTTCAATACTTACTCGACACACAGGGCAGCTTTCACCACGTGATTCAAGATAGGGAACGAACGATTGTGGCATTATGCGGCCCCGATCAACAAGCACGTTTAAGACGCTTTTTGATGAAAGGCAGTCCTGGTGCTATTACCCAATACAATCAACAAGCCGATTAACCGAGCCGATACCACACATTTGCTTGAATAAGATCCCTTTCATCTGTTACAATAAGCCCTGCGCTATAGGGGCATAGTACAACGGCTAGTATATGGGTCTCCAAAACCTAGGATTGAAGTTCGATTCTTCATGCCCCTGCCAAGAAAATACGATTAGCATTTGCTGGTCGTATTTTCTTAGTCGAGCTTGAGCAGCGGACTTCAATCTTCCGACAAAGTCGGAATTGATTGTAGTTCGATAGCAAGGAGCAGGGCAAAAGAACTACCTCTTAGTTCTTTGGAACGCGACGTAGATATACCTAAGTATTCTTCATGCCCCTGCCAAGAAAATACGATTAGCATTTGCTGGTCGTATTTTCTTAGTTGGGCTTGAGTAGATACCGGATAGAAAGTAGAAGTGGCCACATTTACAAATCATTACCGAGAGCATACAGTAAGTACCATGAAAAATCATGAACGAACAGTATTAGTAGATATGGACGGCGTAATGGCTGATTTTGACACCGCGGCCATTGCCAACATTTCAGCCGACCAACGGATGAGCCGCTCTAATTTTTATATTGCTCATGATTACGACGAAACCATACGCCCGAGCATTGAGGCAATATATAATGCACCAGGCTTTTTTGAATCGCTCGAGCCAATGCCCGGCCTATTGGAAGCCTGGCAAGCGATGATTGATAATGGCTACCATCCACAGGTCGCTTCTGCACCGCTAACGAGTAATCGTACTGCCATTGAAGGTAAGGTGAAATGGCTTGATCGCATCATGGTTCCCGAATTTGGCCCACGAATCGTCGAAGAAGCCATTATCGATAAAGATAAATGGAAATATAGAGGACTCGCGTTAATTGACGACCGTCCTAATGTACCGCGTGGGGTAAATGGCGAGCAAAAAGCAGAATGGGAACATGTTTTATTTGGTTGGGCTCATCTGTCCTCAGTCCCTATGGCTACGGCCGCATTCCGTTTACTCAGTTGGCACAATCCAAAGGACTTACTGTCAGTACTCCACGCAATAGAGATGCAGCAGGGGCTAGAAAGCTCGGGCGCATAACGTTTCTAAACCATTTACTGTGCGTTGCTGGGGATGTAAACACGACGATATGGAGTCTCTGAAACAGAGGCTTTTTGTTATGATATACATATGATAAATCCTGAAGCAGCCAAATCACCTGGTGCGCGTGTCACACTCCCTTCCGATATCTCTTTTGATACACTCATGGAGAAGCTAATTGCAGGAAACATACCTGTTGAAGATTATGGTGTAGGTAACGCGAAAACCGTCAGCCATTTACTTTCAGAAATCAATGAGGGCGAAGCTACTATCACGATCGATGAAGCTAACAATATCTATAGAGAAGTTAGTGTCTTATGGGCCGACGTGCTTTGTGTCTGTTCAGACGGAAGAGTCTATATCCTCAAGGAAGATCGACAAGAATTTAAAGACGGAAGAGTTAAGCGACGAAACCTTGACTCATCAATTGGTGAAAAACTTAAACCATCCGAAGCGCCAAATGATGCAGTGAGCCGCGCGCTACGTGAGGAACTGAGCGTTGAGGAGATAGATAGGGTGTATGATGTTGGTTATAATGAGCGAACTTTTATCCCTGACACATTTCCCGGCATTGAGAGTACGTACAAAATGCATAAATACGTAACGGTCATCCCCGAAAAAGAGTTTAAGCCAGAAGGCTACGTAGAATGTCAGAACGACAAAACAAATTACTACGTATGGGAGCTCCTCCACTCAGGACAGTCGGCATAAGCGTTTTCTATGCATTCCTGTATCAAAATTTCTGATAGTATTAATACATATGAATATATTAGCGACGATAACTGAAGAAGATTTCGGTAGGGCATCCACTAAAGAGAAGTGGTCATCATATCCTGTCAGGACAGCTGCGAGGGCGATATTACTGAACGAGTTATCAGAAATTGCCTTGATGCATGTCTCAAAATATCATTATTTTAAGTTGCCCGGCGGCGGTGTCGATGAAGGTGAGAGCATACAGGAGGCACTAAACCGGGAGCTTGCCGAAGAAGTTGGCACTCAAGACATAGAAATTATCGCGGAGATCGGAGAAGTAGACGAATATCGTGACCAATGGGATGCAAAAACCGAACATTATGGATTCGTTGCAAAAGTCGTCGGCCTACTCGTAGATCCGACGAGAACTGAAAAAGAAATCGAACATGGGTATGAAACTGTATGGGCTAAAGACATCGATGAAGCAATACAATTAGTCCAGTCAGGGACGCCGGCTGAATATGGGCAAAATTTTGAAAAAATGCGTGAATTGGCATTCTTAGAGCATGTCAAACGTTCGAAGCTGGTTAAATAACGATTGAAGAGTGAAGGTAGAAGAACCCATTGCTGAAAAGTAGTTTATTTTGCTATGCTAACAACATGAAGAAACACAACAAAAAGAAACAGAGCGGCAACTACGTAAGAAGCCATATCATGTGGATCATCGTCATTATCTTGGTTATCCTCCAGGGCATATCTTTTCTCGCTATCACAAAAATACAAAACAGTATTAACAGAGACCACAAAAGTAATCTTTATGCGACAATTAACACCGCGGAGGAGAGGCGCTATAAATATCCGCCGATCGATGTCGCCACAAACAAAGTGTATATTCCAGAGGCGCATATTTACCTCCCGCTTAATAACATTACGAGAGATCTCCGTTATAACGTTATTGCCATCAAAGGTCTTGAGGCAATTTACTTCAGCCTGAATGGAAGCGTCGGCCGTCAAACCGAGAGCGATGATCCGACGTGCGACAAAATGGTCGCCTTAACCCAAACCAAAGATATGGGATCAGATTCCGACTTCACCTTTGTCGGTACGATTAGCCCAACCAAAGATGGACTTCAATATATTTATAAGCATAACTCATGCCAACTCTACACGGACACTGCCAGCCAAAATCTCGTTGAAGCAGTAAAGAACCTTCAACAATATTAATAAATAGAGTTTGGTAGCCCTACAAAGTTCTAAATTCAGCTCCTTGTGGCTATCGGCTATAAGTACAATGACAATAAAGCCTCCATTCTAGGGGCTTTTTGTTACGATGATGTACACTAAATTGTATGGACAATAAAAAGTACTGGATGAAGCGAAGGCGCTATGGTTGGGGGTGGACGCCAACAACCTGGCAAGGTTGGCTCATTATTATTTTGCAACTTGGCGTCATATTTGTAGCAGCTTTGCAGCTACCTGCCAAACCTGTGCAGCCTTCGGTTGGTCAGCTCCTGCCATTTTTTGTCATTACGATTCTTGTCGTAGTGTCATTAGTGTTAATTGGGCTTCAAACAGCTCCTAAGCCGCATTGGCGTTGGGGCAAAAAAGACGACGATAATCCAGACGAAGATTTTTAAGCACTCCAAGTTCATGAACGCATTGTTATATGTCATAAAGCATTATCTGGAGATCCGTTCTCTTGGTGATACAACGAGTGAACTTAAACTAAAGCCGAGAGTTAGTTTTGTAGTTTAAGAGTATTAAAGTAAAGAAATTCAGCCTAAAAAGAGAAGAGCCCACCGACAAAGCGGTGAGTTTACAAGCTTTCACTTGTCTCTTCTGCTTTGTCGGTGGGCTTACCTGGTAGATGCTCGCGCCTTGCGGCGTTCGGCTTTTTGGCGATTCCATTCCGCCTGGGTGATAGTGTTCTCGTAGAGGCGTTCCTGGACCGCAATTTGGTATTTCCAAAGTGCCATGAGCTGCGCGTCTTGATTGCGGTCTCGATCGCCGGTGAGAGCGTTGTAGTGATGCGTCACCATGAACAGCCAAGTCTGGTACTGCTCGTGGAAGAAGCGCCACCAAGTCTTCTTCATCTTTCGTTCCCACCTCCATAGCTGGAAGAGGAAGGGGACTACAAGACGAACCCTCCATCCCTCTGGCCAGACATATAACGGCTCGGGGACAAGAGGTTCGGTCGGCTTCATCGCCTCCCATCCCGCGATAATCATGGCGACATCACGGTCACTTAGCTTCTCATTGCTGAGTTTCACAATTACTCCTTAGGTACGGACGGTAAAACTGGACATTTAACGTCATATATATTCATATCATTTTTATAATATATAGTCAACAAACATCTCCCGTTTGATTCACGACACTCCGCTAAGTATGAACGACAGGAGAACGGATCTCCAGATCAATACTTCGGCACTGTAATTTTAAGCTCATCCACTCGCAATTTGATCATACCTATGCTTGCATTGTTGCAATTTCTTGTTTAACTATAAGGAGGATCTTAGCTGTAACAAGTCGAAAGTCGGCTCAGTATAAGATTAGGAGGTGATAGGATGGAAACATCCTACGCAACAATTCCGATTCTGCATGCTTTTGAGACGGCCCTGCGCGACGCGTTTAGCGAGAGCGCGGAAACCGACGTCCAGAACTGGTGCCACAACAAGACGCTCGATGAGTTAGTTGGCCAACCCTTGGCCGATGAGTTCTACGAGCGTTGGGAAACGGAGACGCTACCAAGCGACTGGAGACAGGACATCCAGTTCTATCTCGGCGACCAACTCAACAAAAGCTCAGAAGACCCGACCATCCTGGTGCGCAAGAAGGGGGCGCAGTTTTTGCTTGAAAAGGCAGCAACAAAAGGCGCCGGCACCTGGATCGACAAATAGCTCTACGACACGCATTGAGTAAAAGAGAAAGCTCTGCGCTAAACGTAGAGCTTTCTCTTTTTTGTTTAATAAAAAGTCTTGACGATGTTTTCGACAGTTGATATATTCATTAACGGAAGATCAAGTGATACAGCACAAGATCATTATATGTAGCCAATCGAGTTAAAAAGTTCAGTGCATTTAAACTAAGTTATTTAGTTAGTAGGCTACATCTGTTGGTGCAAATCTTCCACAGATAAGAGACACTTCGGTGTCTCTTATTGTTTATGCAGTAGTAAAGCTACGTATTTATTTGTTATACTAAAACTATGCAAAAAATAGCTACTCGAACGTTTATCTATTCATCAATCATTTTTGGGATTTTAGGCATCCTGTTCGTGCTAACGTCGCCTGGTCACAACGAACAAAGTTCAGACCTGAACATCGTAATTATGAAACTACTCATGATCACTGTCTTCATCATTTTGCCGTCATTTGCACTCAGTGTGGCGGGCAGGTATCTAAAAGGTAAATTATAACTTTAGTTCTTGTTGCTTAATTTATACTATAAAATATCTCCTCTGAAAGTTGAGTTGTTTGCTATGATTAATTTATGGACAATGAGCCACATGAAAGCACACATCAAGCTGCCTTTGAGGCAGACAAACAAACTCCACCTTCACTCGATAATGAAGTACTTTCCTCTGATGTGCTCCGAGATGATATAGATACTGAGTTAGTCTTGATCACCCGTGCTCTCGAATCCGCACTGCGAGATCCAGCAGTAGACCCCGTTACATTACGACAACTATGGACAGAGTATGACCAACACTTTGAAGCCTCTGTTGAGCAGGCCACAGATGTTGATGAACGTACCAAAAGACAAATAACGGCCATCCTTCGGAAAGCTTTTATCTTCGACCGCGTCGGGCTGACACTTCGATATTTAGAGGAACTCGATAAAGCAGTCGTATACGTACGCAATAAGGCGTTCGATGAACTAGAAGTAATACTGAGTGCCGAGATTGATGTAGAAGTCGCCTCGCTTGAACAAAGTCCCGAACGACTGATACTACAGCTCAGAGGCAAAATAAGTGATGAGAACCATCTCTACTTATGGGATCTGTGGTTAGAAGAGCAAGACTATGAAGATCTCATAAATCATGCGTACGGCATGTTACTTGAAGACGGCGAAGATCCAGAAGAGGTTCTGCGCGTACTCGGCATAATAAAGTAAGCGCCATATGTTACACACATAGATATCAGTCACTAATTATACAACGCGTTATATATTTGGTGACTGCCAGGAGGAGAAATTGGACAGGTGCGCGCAGCCTGTAAGACATCCTTCATCAACCGAGAACGCCTCGTGTCCACTCCCGGCTCGCTGTGTGGGATCGGCCCCGAGGAAGGGACGACACCAGCCATCGTTGCGCCGAAGACGCTCAGCGTGTTGAGCAAGACGACCGGGAGATCCTTAACCTTGAGTTTTGACATTTCTTGCTCCTTCATTGGAACGGTAGAATGGAAAGCGATGACTCGCAGAGAACTATATTAATGTTCTTCGCGAATGTTGCCATCACGATGAAACACCATTACTATACCACATCGGCTAATTTATGCAAAGGTCTAAAACAGAAAATTAGCCGGCTCAAACCGTCAATATTGATATTCTTGAGGCGGGGGAGAGATCCTCGGCCTCTCATCATTTTTTCGCATCTTATAAAAATGCCCCATTATGAGGCGTTTTTATTTCGTATATAGGTTCGATACGTCTACTAATTATTAACTGACAGGAATCCGTCAACACTATCGAACAGATTGCCATTCTCTTCCATGACATAACTTCCATCCCAAGAGTGACCAGGAAGTGAGAATGCTTTTTGTCCATTATATTTTGCAGCATAGGATGGCGCGACAACGTTACCTTCGTTGCCACCGATCGTGTCAAAATCGTTAGGACTCTTACCAGAGACGACAATGTTGATATGGCCATATCCGTTATAGAACGCGATATCTCCTGGCTTTGGAGTATAGTTACCCGCATCATGCCAAGTAAAGTTATTCGTGGAAAGGAGCGCCCTCTTTACGCCACCGACAACTGCATGGCTTGTAAGGCCTTCTGGGGTAGGAACCGGCAAACCGACATTAGCAAGCACGTAGCTGACGAAAAATGCGCACCAGCTCGTGTGGATACCTTGTGAATATTTTAGGTAACTTTCGATGCCGTTAGTATTACCCCCGTCTGGTAATGGGCGGAATTGTCCGCTGGCCCATTTTGCATATTCAGCCTCTGTGGCGGCGACAATCTTCTGAGCATTTGATTGCTGTAGTGTTTCCGCGCCCTTTTTAGCATGTTTCTTCGTTATTACATGCTCAATGGCTTGTCTGGCTGCAGTCTCTGCGTCCGCTTGGACTTTAGCTGCAGCGGCGTCCGCCTCTGCCTTAGCTTTGGCCGCAGCTTCTGCTTGAGCCTGCGCAGCCGCTGCAGCCTCACGCTGAATAGCTTGAATTTGACCGTTGATTTGATCATAAATCTCTTGAGCAGCTCGTTCTCGTGTTGTACTATGTGGAACCCCTGCGCGCTCATTATTGTAAAGCCAATAATCAGCAGCTGCTACTGGATCTGTAATTGTGATGAATCCTGCCCATTCATTCTTGCTTGAATCATTCCTCTGAGCGCGCCGATTCGACTCACGCATGACGTAATTCGCTTGCCAAGTCGGATCGGCAACATTTGCGCCCTCTGCGGCGGCGGCTGCTTCCATTGCCTTTCTTCGCCCATATGATTCTTGAATATAGCCAAAGCCTATATTATTGCCGTATTCTGATTTTGCCGGATCAAAACCTGACTCAGCAAAAACATTACCACCAAGTCCAGCGACAGCAGCTGCAGAAGCACCATGTTGCGCTGCTACTTTCAAGATAATCTTTTTGCTATCACTCCACCCAAATTGTGCAGCAGCTCTATCAATTGCGGTTTCGAGTGTTTGGTCTGGAGCAGTTTCGGGCGCAGCTGCAGCCGCTTCGGCATCTTTAATAACCTCGATTTGTGTTGCCTGTTCGGCGTCTGGAACCGCTGCCATTAGTGCATAAGCATACATGGTTTCAACAGAAGCTATACTATTGGCGTCTGTACCAAAACTGCTTAGTAGAGCGCTATTATTCGCCTCCAATACACTCTTTGCTTTGGCAAGATATTGATCAAATAATCTTCCTTGATACTCATCGGTAGGGCGTTTGACGTTCACAAGCATGTCTTTTACTTCTTGTGCCTGCAAGATAGTCGGATCATTCGCCGCAGCATCAAGCACCGCATAGGACATCAGTGCGGTATTTACATAGTTAGGATCTGTATGTCCCTTCGTATGAATCGTGTCATTAAGTGGCCCGAGTAATGTACCAACATTTTTAACCAGGTCCTTATTTATCGGGGTATCTACAGATTGACTAGAACCAGCCGTTGCTTCAGGTGTGATGTGAAATTTGTCGTGGATCAAGAACGAGGCATTGCCGACATCACCGCTATTGACGGCGTTGAGAATGAGTTGAACCGATTGTTGCTCTGGCGTTAATTGTCTTGATGTCTTCTCTGTTGTCACGGCGGCCGGACCACTATTGGTTTCATTTGATATCGTAAAACTCGTTGAATGAGCCTGATGGGGAGCGGGGGAGGCTGAGAGGGTAGCGATTTCTGGTGAGGCTTTAGTGGTTGGCTTCTGTTCCTGGGCAGCGCCATTTGTTATAGTGACCGCTTTTTGATCACCCTTGTCTAATGGCGTATTAATAACCGTTTCAACGGGGACAGTCGTTTTAGGTGTTGCCGGTTTTGTCTCATGAATCGATACATTTGCTGGTTCTTTAGGGGTATGTGCTTTTGAAGGCATTGCAATGCCAACGCGTATGGGTCTCTTTGCCGGTTTTGTCGATGCATTCGACAGCTCTATAGTAGGTGAATTCGCCGAACTGCCTAGATCAACTGGTGCAACCTCAATGTCGATCGTGTTAGCTTTGTGAGGCGTACTAGGCGAGACCTGCAGGCTTGAAGAGGAAGCCTCAGATGAAGTTGTCACGCTTTGCGCCACATACTCAGAACTGGTAGTGGCGTTTGCGACATTCGGAGTCAAGATTGCCCCCGAAAGAACCGCTGCAACACCGGCCGCTGTCAGAGAGCGCCCATGTTCACGAGCAAAAGCTGCGGCAACATCTGCCGCCGAAGGGGTACCTTCAAAAACAGGGTCAAGATGTAATTTCTGTAGTATGCCGCTGGAAACCTTTGTTATCTCAACCTGCACATCGGGCTGATCACCCTTGTACGCCTTACGAAGCGAAACAGCAAGATGATCTACAACACGCTCACTTTTATCGTATGGGTCATGATTGTGTCCAAGTGCTAATGCAAGGTCTGCGGCTGCCTGCCGCTCTTCGTATGAGATGCGATTTCGGTCATTGAGCGCATATTCGATAAATCCTACGCTAAACTGCTGGAGTACGTCGGGAGGAAAATTGATCTTTTTCGCACTCTCTACTGTGCGGCTGAACTTCGCCTTGACTTGATCTTTTTCGAAAGTACTTATGCCAGGCTGATTTATGTCACGAGCATACGCCGAAAGTTCCCCTGTCAGCACTTCTGCCATTGCTCTGTGAAATAATTGATGATTATCAGTGATTTCATCTTTAGACAGCTGACGATATAGCACGAGCAATTGATTGACACCCGGCGTCTCTGACAGTTCTGCGTCTTTGAATACAGGATCTGTAGATCCGTATGACCCTTCGTAACTGCGCCGTGCACTTCTCATACATTAACCCTTCTATGCGTTATCTCGTTTCTCACCAATCTTCATCGCTACACCCCTACGGAAAACGCCGCCTTTCTGTATCATACGAGTAAAGTCGGGTTCTCTATGTGATCGCACAGCATCAAGCACCTGCGCGCCGTTCTCAATATTGCTAATTAAGTCTGTTTGCCCATCTATCATGGCAGCGACATCATCGCTCTCGTCAAGTTTTAAAAGTTTACCAAATACTTCTGAAAAGGGAAGTTCGTCCTCGTCGTCTACCATATCTTCCTTGTTGATATCATCATTGTTAGAATCAAGTAATGTTTCCCATGTTCGAACATTCTTCGCAACGCTTTGAACCGTAGAATGTAGTTCATTGATTACAATTGCCGACGTATCACCCTGTAGAACCTGCTTCAATTGCCAAGCAAGTGTCGTCGCTTCATTACTATGAGCAACCAAGTGCTGACTAGTCGAATGCAGAATACCCTCCAACTCAGCTTTTAATTTATCGATGGATGGATCTAGTTGTTCAAGCTTGAGGTAAATATCATCGAGCAGTAGTTTTTTGCCCGCTATTAACTCATCAAGGTCATAAATTTCATCCGAAACTACACATATTTTTTCTTGGCAAATCTTCAGATTGTCGCGGTGTGTTGTCAGCTGGCTAGACTTAACTTTATCCATAATGCTTGGAATAAGCGCTTGGATACCTGCCGGCAATGATGCAACTACAATCGAGCCGTTTTCATCATATTCAATTTTGACACCTCGTTCGATACACATATCATGAATACTTGCTCCAACCAACTGTCCTACTTCTTCATCTACTGAATATTGAAATCCAGCTTCATCACTAATATGCTTTTTCTTAGAGCGTTCAAGAATATATTTCTTTTTTTCTGTCACGGTTATATCTTTTTCTATACCGTCCGCTTCCTGTACGAGCATATTTTTTTGACTCACCAGCATGTTGTAGTATTCGATCGCACGTTCACGCCGATCTTCAAGCTGTGCCTGTTGGCCCTCGCCCGCGTCAATTTCGTCTTCAACAAACTTGAACGTCGCTTCATTACTCTTGAAGAGTGAGGTCTGTAGTATTTCCTTTTCCTGCAAATCTGTCATGCGACCATAATGCTTCAGAGCTGCATGTTGCTTCCTCCTAGTGAATTCTTGAGTAATCATAGCGATCAAAAGCCTCTCACTTTCCTCAAGTCGTTCACTTCTAATTCTGAATGCTTCCTGTGCATCAGCCTTGTCTTTTACAATCTTTGCAGTCACATCTTCATGAAAAGCCGTCTCGTGTGCATAAGCAGCCGCAATATCTGCCTTTGCATCGCGATACCGTTCATGAACATCGCGGTCGTCGCGTTGAAAAGCCTTGATTTCGTTCTCACCGATTAATGCTATCGCTGCCACTGATTGATCTACATCGGTCGCCTCCGACCTATCACGTAACGCTTCATCGTCTATTTCAGACTCTTCTACAAAAGTCTCGGAATGCTGCCCCATCGGTAGTTGGCTTATTGTTGGTTCTAATTCTGTTGGATACGTTTCACTCATAATATTTCCTTATTGTCATTTCGTTGATGATGCTTCTGTTGAGGTCGAAGTGTCGGCTGGTGGCTTTTCCGCCCCGTACTCTATCTTTATGGATTTAATCTCAGCTGGTTGCGTTTGGTCGAAACCCTTCAGATTACTCGAGACCGACAATTTTGTGGCAGGGTCGATCTTTGTATTTATTCGAACGTCGTAGTTTACACCATCAAAGGTAAGGTGTTTGCCGTAGCGATATGTAAGTACATTATCTATAACGTCCCTCAGCGAGTGCGTACTGCCATCTGGATATTCAATTGGCAATTGCTGACCATCGTCACTATTTACTTGCTGAACTATTTTTTCCTCTGCGAGTGCCGTCATCGCATTTATCTGGTCTTCGTTCTGCATATTTGTAAATAGATCGTTCATGGCTTTATCAAATTCCGGATCTTTGCCGTTGGTTCCAGGGTTGTATTTTGCAATCGGGTATTTCATGTATCCACCCTTATTCGGATTTAGTTTGGTAGGTTCGAGGTCTTTCGAATGTGACGAATTGACAAATTCCGGTTGAACAACAACAGGGGCGTTAAATGCAGCAGAAGGATCTTTAAATTTGATCTGTACCTTTGTGCGATCTACCGTTGCATGTCCGCTATCTTCACCGCTGATTGCATTTGTGCCGCAGGCAGCCACATCAAAGGGTAGCTCTTCCACTACAAAGTGCGGAAATCCATCATTAGTGATAAATTTCTTATATTCTTCCTGATTACCAGGTGCAACTGTCTTTTCATTTGCCTTAGTTAAGTAGGCCGGCACATTAGCGCCATCGTACTGTGGGATAAGTGGTACGTCGGCGCTCGCTACCATAGTAATAATTGCTTTGTCTGGGTCATTGCACTGATCAAGAGAAAGGCTCCCCGTGCTAAGCTTCACTGGTGGCAGAGAATCCGGACCATTCGTTACATTTGGCCAGCCCATCACATCCCTTACGACTGTTCGTGAGTTTAAAGTATTAGTTTCATAGACAATAACGCCGCCGCCAATGACAACGCCAGTCGCTAATGCAATGCCCGAAAGTCGCACTATCGCGTGCCGACGTGCGTTCTTTTTACCTAAAATGTTTGGACCAGATGACTTTGACAGTTCCGGGGACGTAGTAGATGTTTGGTATCGATTCCGAGTAACGCGCGGGTCTGGGTATGCTAGCTGAGGCTTTTTATCGCCGTGATTATTGGTTGGGCGAGAGGAGCAGCTCGCTCGAGTTTGTTGCTCCAACCGAGAACGTTCCCTTTGTTCAAGTTCCGCCAATAAATCATCGACACTCTTGCCAGTACTGACATAGTGGGGTTGTTTGATTTGTTCAGAACTTCTTTCAGTCATTATTGATCCTTTGGAAGTAAATTGAGTAAATTCTTTCGGTTTGTGAGACTGTTTTTGTAGTCATTCATAAAACAGGCCGGTGCCCCGAGGACACTTGTAATAGAAGGTCCTTTTGCAGTGCAAGCTTTTGCCCCCATTTCACCATCATGGTAAGCTTGAACAACTGGACCAGCAACTAGGGCAGCGGCGGCAAGGGTGCCAATGAGTGGAATTAGATAAGCCCTTCGAAGCTTTCGCCTATCATTACTTTCAGGTGTATCATCGCTTGATTCCTCCTCTACACCAGGCTGACGAGTAGGTGCCACGCTACGCGCTGCTCGCGTCGAAGCTTGAACTTCTGTCGTTGCATCATCACCATCAGAGATATCAATACCTTGCTCGAGTAAAGAACCTCTAAGGGTGCGCTGTAAAGCGTGCGCTGCTGAACTTGTATCGAGCCGTCTGCCGCCAAAAATTCCGGCTAATTGTTGTGCATTCGCAACGCCCTCAAGTTGCATCGAAAATTTTAACATTGGGTTCTCCTCTAAAGATTCTTGTACCAAAGAATCCGACGAGGTATTAGGTTGCTGTGACAATTCTGAAGATACCTCAACAATACCGTGCTCATTAACTCGAACCACACCTTCCTCGAGAAGTTGCTTGAAATGCTCTCGCGACTTGAATTCCATTACTTTTTGCCTCCCTTGTCCACGAGCGATAGTTTGGCACTCTTGCTGACACCACAGGTAATAGGCGGCACACCCTTGGAATCCGTGGAAAAGAACTTCGATTTAAGATATTTATTAAATGTAGCGAGTTCCGCTTGGTCAGGCCCGATTTTATAATCTGTTGACATTTCAATGGTTGGGTTGTCAACAATTTTTCGTACGTCCTTAAGCGGCTTATCCATAAGTGCCGGTAGATCTTCGCGAGCCATCACTGGGCCGGCCATAACAGTCGTAATGTTAACGTCTAATTGATCGGTAAAGCCTGGAATCTCTTTGATTTTCGGTGTACATTTTTGATCAACGCCGGTAGTGATGGCAAGATCAGCAAACGACTCAAGTCCATTAGTAACGCTTGTCGTACCCTTAGCAATACCTCCAAGAAGCGGCACCGATGACGCCTCACTCCCGAACGTCCCAGCAATCGAATTGGCCATTGCAGTTGCTACAGCACTTGGTAGTCCAGTAATGCTTCCACTTGTATCTGCAGTCCTGCTTTCTCCAGTCGGAATATGTACTTTTGTTGTCAGGGTCGTATCGTTATCTGGAATCGTATAAATAAGCTTGTCTTTAGCACTATCGAAGCTAACCTCGACCTTACCCGGGTCAAGCGTAATCAATGTTTCTACATTTGCATCGCGAGTCAAAGTCTGTTGATTCACTGGAATGGTGAGACCAAAACCTTTGATATCATCTTCGAAAGCGACCTTCTCTCCAGTCACTTTTGTTTCGGCCGTTGCAAGGGTAATTGGCGGCATATCCATACTGATTTTTTCAATCGTCCCTTTGCCGGCACCGACGACGCCTGCGTGCGCATCAATATGTGGAGCAAGCGCATCAGCTGCACCTTTAACATAAAGGGCCGCCGACCCGCCAACTCCTACTAAACCAACGGCAAGTATTCCTACAGCGGCACCTCCTAAGGCTCTTCGAGTTGCTCGTCTTCGCTCTTTTTTCTGATCGCGTTCATCAGATTCATCATAGAACTCGTCAGACCTACTAGACTCGGGTGGATTTATCAAATCCCTTATTTGGTCTAGTGAGTTTCTAGATTCTTTGCCCATAACATTCTCCGCTTCCATGGGTGCCAGCGCTATAACAGGCTTCCGCGCAGTCTGCTGTATCGTCGGGATCCATATGATCCGGTGAAGGGGATCGAAGGCACGCCATTGCGTGACACTCAACCACCACCATCGTTGATCCTTTAAAACTAACTTTAACCCATATATATACTCACTTTGCCTGCGTGTCAACACTATTTTTCCAATAAAAATAGAGCTCTCTGTTAAAAAGCTCCTTGTTTTTTCTAAAAAAGTAGGCTTACGCAAGTAGAGTGTTTGCACTCAGGTGGGTGGCGTGGCCGAGCAATACATGCCCCGGGCCACGCCACTCACGCTGAGTTGGTTGAAGATGATCAGTTGACGCTGGCGTCGACGCCAAACGTCTGGAAGCGCTTGAGCAGCTCCCCAACATCCCCTCCTGGAGTGTCTTCCTCGTCGAACGTGTCTCGTGGAGGTTGCGACCGACGTACCTTCGCTCCGCTTTCTTCGCTGGCCGCACTGGATTGTGCCCGCTGCTGTGCGAGCTGCACGAGTTCTTCGCGCCGTTGCAACAGAACCATCTTCCAGGCCGCGAATCGCTCCATGGCCTTGTTGACCGTGAGAGCGATGATCGTCAGCATGGCGACGATGACGAACGTCCACACGAATGAATCGCTTACCGCGAACAGATTGCCTTGGGGCAGGAACGGCAACACGCTTCCGAGCAGGTGAGTCCTCCAGGGTCCAGCCACCGACCGATCCACGACGGCGGCAATGACGACAAGCAGAAGAGCCATGACGCCGAGAAACTTGGCGAACATCACCACATCGAAGGACTTCTGTGCATGACTCCAGACCGCGAGCTTCACACCTCTGGCGATCGTCCAGATCGTCAGCCAGACGATCAGGAAAGTCGCGACGAACAGGTAGACCGCACGCACAGTGGTCGGGAGGGCTGACCCTCCCATGAAGAGCGTCCAGCCCTCCACGACGATCGCAACGGGCCCGGCACTCACCAGGAACCGTCGCACCTTCTCCAGAAGGCATCGAACTTTGGACATGGTGCTTCCTCTCACTACTTGAACCGATATGTGCTATCCACGGCTGTGGACACAATGAGAATGATACCACTTTTTCCCCATCACGCAACTACCACCTTCCTAAAGGTGTCTTATATTTTTTTGTAGATGGGTTGACTTTTATTTATATCGTTATATAGTCACCTATATCGCAACGTGTTATTTCCCATCTTCCAGACTAGAAACAAGAAAGTAGGTGATCGAGGTGTCCGCATCTCAATCAGGGAATAAGTACTATCCGAAGAAGTACAGCTGGTTTCAAGCAGCTCGCTTTTTCTTCTCTAACAGAAGTGAGGCGCAGCTTTTCACGAAGGTCGCGAGCTTCCTCGGGCTCATCACCCTTCCTGCAACCGCCGGAGATGAGATAGGCGATGCCATTCCCGTCATCGACATCCTCACAGTCGGAGATGACGTTCTAGCGGTCTTCGGCATCTACGCCATCTTCCGAATCACGATGATCCATAGGAAGATCAACCGTCGACCGGCCATGCAACGGACATGACATGCGAGGCCCGAGGGGGCACCGAACGAGACGGCCGTCTCTAGTAGGTGCCCCCGGGCAGCCACAGGTAATACTGTGGCTTTTGTTTTGCTATAGTCCTTATGTTTGCAAAAATTACACAATATACTACAATCATCGCCACATATGGCACCACGACCAGAATCGGAACGCACACCATCCTATAAATCCACCTCAGAAGAGGTCATTGCTGACTCTAGCCAGCGTGGAGAAGTCCGGGCAGCAAATGAGACACCACTAAGCCAGCTACGAAAGCCGCGTATCGATATAATGCATGTTTTAGCAGATCACCGCGAGGCGGCCTGGTGCATGGGAGGAATAGCGGTTGTCCTCATGAGCATTATCCTTAATGGCCCGGTCACTGATGTGACATACGGGAGCGCCCAAGCCGAGATACTCCTCGACCATCATGGCTACACCGATACAACGCTCGTAGACAAAAGTGATTTTCTTGCAAATTGGCAGGGATGCGCAGGAAATGACTCTGTAAAATATGAGTTTGAAGCGATCGCGCCTGATCATAAAACGGTTAACGTATTAGTGTGTAAAGGCCTTTTTAAAGCAGCGACGATACACAAGTCAACGTCCGAATAACCTACATTTTACAAGCGGCGGGTGTATAATAGACATAACGACATAGGTGTATGTAAGGCGTGCTCATAATATGACTAATTCAAGTGTGCAAAAAAATAAATTGACCTCGCTGCAAACGGAACATAGCAGCGTTCTTACTGAGATCGCAAAATATAAGTTACTCGTCGATAGCGTCCAAGATTACGCAATTTTCCTCCTCGACCAAGATGGCTACGTCCAAACCTGGAACAAAGGCGCTGAGAAGATCAAAGGATATAAACCAGAGGAAATCATCGGCAAGCACTTTTCGTCGTTTTATATTCCGAGGGATATAAAAGACAACAAGCCAGCCAGGGAATTAGAGATTGCCCAAAAAGTGGGCCGCACCGAAGACGAGGATTGGCGCGTTCGCAAAGACGGCACAAGATTTTGGGCGAATGTCGTTATTACCGCACTGTTTGAAGACGGTGAGTTAGTCGGATTTGCCAAAGTGACGCGCGATCTGACCGAGCGCAAACAGCAAGAGGACGCGCTGCGAAAAGCCAACGTTATCCTCAAACAACAGCAAAAAGAGTTGCAAGAGCTCAATAACTCAAAAGATGAATTCATTTCACTCGCATCCCACCAGCTCCGTACGCCAGCGACAGCCATCAAACAACTCCTCGGCCTCGTACTTGAAGGTTTGTACGGAGAAGTTTCGGACCAAATCCTTCCTATTGTCAAAAAGTCGTATGACAGCAACCAACGCCAGATTAACATCATCAATAGCTTACTCAAGGTAGCTCAGGTTGATGCCGGCAAAGTAGTGCTCAATAAGTCGCCCGTCATTCTCGATGAGCTTATCGAAGACGTCATAAGTGAACAACAAGAAAATATCGCAGCCCATGAGCAGACAGTCTCGTTCACGCCTAGTGCAGCCGAGACAGTTATCCTCGCAGACCCCCAGTACCTGCGTATGGCACTCGAAAATATCCTCGATAACGCCTCTAAATATTCATTTACAGGAACAGCTATCGACATCAAGACGGAAGTTACACCGACGAGCGTTACGATAGCAATCACCGACAAGGGCGTTGGTATTAGCCCCGAAAATATTGGGACATTATTTGACAAATTTAACCGTATTCCGAATGATTTGTCGCAAACAGTTCCGGGAACAGGGCTTGGATTGTATTGGATGAAAAAGATCATTGACCTGCACGATGGTACGATTGACGTTGAATCGCGTCTTGGTGAAGGGACAACATTTAAAATTAGTTTACCAAGGGAGGAAGCCTATGCGTAAAATACTACTCGTTGAAGATGAAGAGATATTGCGGGATACCTATCAACTTATTATCGGCACTCAGCCCTACATACTCGATGTTGCGCAGAATGGCCAAGAGGCCCTCGCGTGGTGCGAGAAACGGCAATATGACCTGATTTTGGTCGACTTGATGATGCCAGTCATGAGTGGCGTCCAGTTCCTCGAACGATTTATGCCCGTAAAACCAAGCGATACACGCGTGATTGTCCTTAGCAATCTGTCGTCTGGCAGAGATTACGAACGTGCCATGGAGCTTGGCGTCGATAGGATTGTTCTCAAGGCTGACACCACACCAAAAGAACTCCTCTCCACGATCCGCTACCAATTGGAAGCACCTGCATCCATCTAAAAGCGCTATTGACATATTTCGGAAAATATCCTATGATTTTGTCAAATCGATGCGTCCCGTATCGGTTCGTCCTCCAATCCCAGAACAACATGTAAAGAGGCACCCATGCACGACATAAGTTTGGGGCAATCGCTCACATACTCGCTTCCGCCAGTCCTCCTCGGCCGAGTCACTCATCTCAAGGACCTCGGTACAGTGACTAGCGAAACGCTGGCCTACCACATCTACTCCGATCTTGCACTGCTGTGTAAGAACGAGAACCACATGGTGCTCGACGGTGGTGTTGAGGTCTCCAAGGATGGCTTTGCCACAACCGGCGGGAGGCATCACACGACTGGAAACGTACACGGTACAGTAGTGATAATCTGGCACGACCACCGCGGAAGGCGACACTCCCGCACCGAACGATTCTGAAGAAGGAGACCATACTCTACACAACCATCCGCCAAGCGAAGTATTCTGGCGTCGATGGACGGTAGAGTATTTTGCTTTTTAGGACACAGCGGACATCCGCGCATCGCATCTGCTATGATAAGAACCATGACTGACGTTATCTATAAACACTCTGCGGGCGGCCTCATCTTTAAGGACGGCAACGTTCTCCTCATTCACTGGGACTCGCCACGAGCCTCGTATGACTTTCCAAAAGGAGGCATTGAAGTGGGCGAGACTCCCGATGTAACCTGTCTGCGAGAGGTTTTTGAAGAGACGGGCTACCATGTGAACATCCTCGCATTCCTCGGACACACCCAGTACGACTATATTAGAACCGACGGCAAAAACGGCAACAAGCGGGTTGAGTACTACTTACTGGAACTGGCTGACGACGCGGCGCCTACGCCTGCACGGGAAGCTCACGAAACATTTGAAAACGTCTGGCTTGATCCGCAAGATGCCTTGCGGCTCCTCACGCGTGATGTCGATAAAGTCATTTTGCAAAAAGCGCTTGCTATGCGCGAAGTTCATGCAGGCCTCTAAACGCATGGATATAATAAAACGGCTATATAGCGAGTTGGACGGGATTTTTACCGATGGCGAAGCGTGGTTCTTGTTTAAAGCCTCCGCCTTTCTCGAAACGTTTGGCTGGACGCTGCTGATTATTGGCATCGTATTTAGTGTGGAGCGGTGGCCTGGCTATGATTGGATACTACCGGTTGCCGGCTCTATTCACGGTATTTTTTACCTAGGATATACCTTTATCGTCTTTTTTGCGCACCGGAGTTTGCGCTGGGGCGTGTGGCGCTTCCTCTTTGCTGAAGCAATTAGCGTGGTGCCATATGGTGCACTTGCGCTCGAGTGGTGGGTGGCGCGCCGGCGACGTAATGGCAAAATATAACTTTAGGCAACATACCACATATCCGTTTCTCACACATTCCTCAATAATTTTGCTATACTGTCATATATGAAATCATTGAGTCTTAGCAAACCTCACGTGCTCGTCATGATCGGAGCGCCCGGCGTCGGAAAGACGTATTTTGCCGAGCAGTTTGCCGAGACATTTAAGGCGCCCCTCGTCAGCCGTGAACGAATTGGTTTTGAAATCACCGCCAATCCCACAGGCACCAAAGACGAGCTGGCGATTATCTCTCGCATTGCCGGCGGTCAACTTGTCGAACTTCTCAAAACACAGCGCTCGATCATCATTGACGGCGGCGCCGACACACGGGCTGATCGCGTAGCGCTACGCAAGCTGGTTCGTGAAGCCGGCTATGACGTGCTCTACATCTGGGTACAAACTGATTCTGCGACGGCTCAATATCGTGCCACTAAACAAACGCGTGGTAGTGCCAAGAAAGCGCTCACCGAAGCAGAATATATGTCTCGGCTCAAACAATTCTCTCCACCAGGCCCCAATGAAAAACCGATTGTCATTAGCGGTAAACACACTTACGCAACCCAGGTAAAAGTTGTTCTGAAACGACTGGTCGAACCACGCGTTCAAGAGGCCGATCTTTCTCACCAAGCCAAAACCGAATCAGGCAGAGCGGGAAGTCGCCAAATCGTTATCCGCTAACTGCTGTGGCTACCCTCACTGACCCCGAATTTGGCACCATCACCGTCCGTCGAAGCGCAAAAGCCTCGCATGTACGCATTCGTGTCGCGCCTGATGGCACACTACGTGCATCATTACCACTATATGCTCCGCTTTTTTTGGTGAAACGACTCCTCAAAGATTCCCGTACGCAGCTGCGTACAATGCTGAAAGAGCATCACAGCGAAAGTATTTTTGAAGACGGCATGCGTATTGGCAAAAGCCATACACTCATCGTGCGACCCGTCAATCAATTGACCGCCACCGTTAAGCGACACGGTCAACAAATTATCGTGTCGTTACCGACAGGACGGACGTTACAAGAACCGATTATTAATCAACAAATTCGCGAAGCCACCATCGCCGCCCTCCGACTCGAAGCTAAAAGCTATCTACCCAAACGTCTAGCGTACATCGCAAAACAATACGGCTATACCTATGAACGTGTTCGCTTTTCGCATGCCAGTGGGCGATGGGGGAGTTGTAGTTCAAGCGGCACCATTAGCCTCAATATCGCACTCATGAAACTGCCGTTTGAGTTGATTGATTACGTGCTGATTCACGAACTCAGCCATACCAAACAGATGAATCACAGTGAAGAATTTTGGCAACTTGTCGCAAGCGCCGATCCGGCGTACAAATTACACCGCAAAACGCTGAAGCAAGAAACACCGTCGATTTAACACAAGCTTTTCTAGACTCTCGTTTCGTCGTGATACAATAAGTATATGTTTAAGGGTGGGCTGAGAAAAAATCGTACAACGAAAGGGGCGACGCACGCCCACGGTGTCAGTCACGCCCAGGAAAGCCTCGATCATCAACGCCTGCTTACACTCGTTAATAACTTGACCGATGCCGTCCTCAGCGTCGATATGAGCGGCATCATTCGCGTCTACAACGCCGCTTGTTTAAATCTGCTCGACACCAACGAGAAACTCGACGGACACCGGCTTGACGACGTACTACTCCTCAAAGATAGCGACGACACACCGATTCGTCTCTTTCACGAGCTCGAACAAGCAAAGGGAGTGACCGTCCGAGAAGACTTGTCATACTCACTCGACGACATCGAAAAAATCCGTTTAGAGATTACCTATTCGCCGATTCGCGGCTCCTACAGTCCCGTCGCCGGCGAACATCAAAATGGCTATATTCTAATCCTCCGTGATATTACCAAGCAAAAAAGCCTTGAAGAAGAGCGCGACGAATTCATCAGTGTCGTCAGCCACGAACTCCGCACGCCAATCACGATCGTCGAAGGCACGCTCTCTAACACACAGTTCATGATGGAACGAGGGGACGTCAGTCACGACACGCTCCAAAGTGCGATCAATACAGCCCACGACCAGATTTTATATCTCGCCAAAATGGTCAATGACCTCAGCACACTCTCGCGCGCCGAACGTGGCGTAGCCGATGCGCCTGAGGAAATCGACGTCAAAGAGCTCGTCCACACACTCTATAAGCAATATGAAAAGGAAGCGACCCAAAAAGGTCTACACCTCAACCTGACGACCAGTACTCATCTTGGCTCAATCACCGTCAGCCGCTTATATGTCGAAGAATTGCTGCAAAATTTTATTACCAATGCGCTTAAATACACCGTTGAGGGCGAGGTCGTCCTTGCCGCTCAGAGCGACGGCACGACAGTGACATTTTCGGTCAAAGACACTGGCATTGGCATGAGCAAAGTCGATCAAAGGCATGTTTTTGATAAATTTTACCGGGCCGAAGATTACCGTACTCGTGAAACCAACGGAACAGGTCTTGGCCTCTACGTCGCAGCCAAACTGGCCCGTAAAATTAACACCACGATCGAGCTCACAAGCCGGCTCAATCATGGCTCGACATTCAGCTTCACGCTCCCACTTACAGTGAAAAAATAAACTTTATAGCTCAACTGCTCGAGAAATTTTTGGCGCCACAACTGGGCGGCCCTTCCACGTGACAGTACCGCGAACATACTTCAGAACGCTGACGATGAAGAGCACTCCGTCTTGAACGAGAGCGATCGGCCACAAAACAACGCCCAGCCACCAGCCACGTCGCCATACTTTCGAAAGATACAGAGCGTAAATGAGTCCAAACAACACTAGCTGACCGAGCGCAATTAGTTGATAGATCGTCCAGCCAGTCACGGGCGCCGCGAGCAACGTCGCAATTGGTGAGCAGAGGATGAGCAAGCAAATCAGAGCCAACAAACCGGTAATAAAACGGCCGCCAACCATCGGGTAGAGCAAGCGGATATTGGTCTCCACAAACGATTTATAGCGCTTTTCATAGGCAACACCAAGCTGCTCATTTGCAATGATAAACCTGTACGCACTTCGCTGCGATAGACTGGCGGCAATATGACTTTCCGGCTGCACGTCAAGGCGATGTCGCTCAAAACCAGTTGCCGCGTCGCTCAGTGTACTGTGCCGGATCAACCACGCATTACTCGCAACTGCTGGCGCTTTTTTGCGGTGCAGTAGAAGCGTCCAAAAATAACGCAACCCAGAGAAAATCACATTTGATCGCCAATTATCCATTCGTTGGGGCAATACCGACACCATCTCAGCCGATTCGTGCGCGGCATACGCGACCAACTTACCAATTGTATCGGGCTGAATCTGCGTATCGACATCCATGTAAAAAATCAATGTACCGCTTGCTTCTTGGCGCAGCGATTCAAAAGCATGATTTTTACCCAGCCAGCCGTCGGGTAGCGGTGTACCTTCAACGAAACGGACGCCAGCGTGGGCAAACGATTTGATGAGAATTGATGTGTCGTCCACTGAACTATCGTCGAGTACGATCACTTCAAGCTTGGGATAATTACTTGCAACAACGCGCTCTAAACATTCCGTCATAGCGTGTGTTTCGTTGCGCGCGGGGATACACACGCTAACACTTGGCAAATCTTCCAGCGACCGCAGCTCTCTTTCGGTCGAGCGCATCCGAAACAGCGAAAACGCCACGGCCAGTTTCACTACAAAGAATAACGCAAAGGCGTCGAGGGCGAATTGCAGTAATGTCACGACAGTTTGAAGCATTACAACTATAGTAACATGCTTGACGGGACACCTTAAAGTAGTTATACTGGCTATTGACAGTCTGCTAGTAGCAGACTTTTAAATTGGGAGCACATTCGTGGTACAAAAGAACAAAAGCGTTCCGACAAAACAGAAGGCCAAACCTTCAGCTAAAAACACGACAAAAGTGACCGTCAAGCAAGCTACCGCGAAGGAAGAGCCAAAGGCGACCCGCGTGAAGCCTGTCAAAGTTCAAACCGACAAGAAACCAAACGTCTTAGTACAGATTGGTGGCTATTTCAAAGGTGCCTGGGTCGAACTTCGACAAGTTCACTGGCCAAACCGCCGAGCAACCTGGAGTCTGACGATTGCCGTCTTGCTCTACAGTGCCTTCTTCGTCGCCCTAATCTTGCTGCTCGACGCCGGCTTTAAATATTTATTTGAACAAATTCTAAAATAGAGGAAATTATGGCAAACAATCGATACGATTCAACCCGGCAGTGGTACGCAGTCCACACCTACAGCGGCTACGAGGACAAGGTGGCTGATAGCATCCGCCAGCGCATCAACGCTGTAGACATGGCTGACAAAATTTTTGACGTCATGGTACCAAAAGAGAAGCAAATTGAGATCAAAAACAGCAAGCGCAAAGTTGTTGAGAAAAAGATCTTCCAAGGCTATGTGTTAGTTGAGATGAAACTCACCGACGAAACTTGGTACATCGTCCGTAACACCCCAGGCGTCACCGGCTTTGTCGGCAGCGGCACCGAGCCAACACCAGTGTCTGACAGCGAAATCAGCAAGATCAAAAAGCGCATGGGTGTCGACGATCCAAAGCACCACATCGACTTCTCGGAAGGCGAAGTGGTCAGCATCACCGACGGGCCGTTCAAAGGCTTCGACGGTTCGATCAGCGAGATCGACAACCAAAAGGGTAAAGTCAAGGTCATGGTCAGCATGTTTGGGCGTGATACCCCAGTTGAGCTCGATGCCTTGCAGGTGAAAAAAGTTTAGCATTCAAATAAGTCCGAGATATCGGGCTTATTTTTTAACATAATACATTTGAGGATATATGGAATCGCAATCATTACAAGAAGTTCGTTTTACTGTTGTCGTACCCGAACATGGTCTCGTTATAGGTCCAAACTTTGAGAAAGCTAAATCATTCGCCGGCGTCAGAGAACATGGTGAAACAACTGAAGACGCCATTAATCGTATCGCGCGCGCCACAAGGGAAAGTTATGGACTACCTCAGTTAAAAATACGGATCGCGCTCGGCCGCCACTGTGATGTTCTCGGCTACGCATTACAGCCAACCGATCTACATTCGTTAGATTTTCATAATCCTTTGCCTTTCATATATCATCAAGAAATGTTGCTTCGTCACCTCGACACATGCCCTGACGACATCGATGAAGTTGACCGAGCGTTTCTCCGAGGGTCTGTTGATCGTCAGCCGCGTATCTAACTCGCCGCTCCGCTCACTTGAAATTACATATCATATCTGTTACACTACATCAGTTACGCACTAAATATCAGCTTCAATAATATTTAGTACAAGAAGGAAAATTATGGCAAAAAAAGTAATCGGTAATTTGAAATTACGTATCCCTGCTGGCCGTGCGACGGCTGGTCCTCCAGTTGGTTCAACGCTGGGTCAATGGGGTCTTAACATGATGGATTTCATCAATCCATTTAACGATGCCACCAAAGGTGACATGGGCAAGGACGTCATCGTCCACATCCAAGTGTTCGAAGACCGCACCTTCGCCTGGAAGAGCCTCGGCCAGCCAGTTGACGACGCGATTCGCGAAGCTGTTGGCATCAAAAAGGGTAGTGGTAAGCCACACGCTGAAAAAGTTGGTAAAATCACTCGCGCGCAGCTCGAAGCTATCGCAGAATCTAAGAAAGATTTCTTGAACGGCAACGACATGGAAGCACGCGTTAAAACCATCGCCGGCACCGCTCGCTCAATGGGCGTCGAAGTCGAAGGTTAACCAACCACATTTTACACAAAATAGCACGGCTCATTCCGTGCTATTTTGTGTTACGACATGAAACTCAACCGCACCGTTCTTGAGCGTGGCACTCACGGTCTGTCCGTCGCCAAATTTACCAGCCACGATATCTTTGGACAGCGGGTTAAGCAGCTTCTTCTGAATCAGTCGACGCAGCGGCCGGGCACCAAAGCTCGGATCGTAGCCTTCGTCTGCGAGCATAGCTTTGACATCATTGCCAACCTGCAACGTCAATTGCTTGTTTTCATACAAATTATGCGTCAGCTTTTGCAACTCATTCTCCACAATCTCGCTCATGGCACGCTCATCAATACGATTAAACGTAATGATGTCGTCGATACGATTGAGAAATTCTGGACGGAATGATTGACGTAATATTTCTTGAAGCCGCGCCTCCAGTATGGTTCGATCTTCACCGTCCCACTCCAGGATAATATCAGAGCCAATATTACTCGTCATAATGATGATCGTATTGGTAAAGTTGACCGTGCGGCCGCGACTATCCGTCAACCGGCCGTCATCAAGCACCTGAAGTAAAACATTGAAGACATCGGGATGAGCTTTTTCAATTTCATCAAACAACAGCACCGAGTAAGGCCGCCGACGTACCGCCTCCGTCAATTGACCGCCTTCATCATGACCAATATAGCCAGGAGGCGAGCCAATTAGCCGACTGACGGCATGACGCTCCATATATTCACTCATGTCAATTCGCACCATGGCATGTTCATCGTCAAATAACTGCTCGGCTAGTGCCTTGGCAAGCTCGGTCTTTCCGACACCGGTTGGGCCGAGGAAGAGGAACGAACCAATTGGCCGGTTTTGATCGGCGATACCAGCCCGTGACCGACGAATCGCATCGGCGACCGATTCAATCGCATGGTCTTGTCCGACAACCCGTTCGCGTAGCCGCTCGTCAAGCGTGGCTAGTTTATTGCTTTCATTTTCAACCAAACGTTCTGTCGGAATTCCCGTCCATCGCGCCACGACACTCGCGATATCATCATCGGTCACTTCCTCGCGCAGCAATCGTTGATCCGCCGGTAGAGCGCTCAGCTCTGCCCGAACGCTGGCTAATTCTTTTTCGATGGCGGGAATATCGCCATACTGCAATTTCGCTGCCTGCGCCAAATCACTATTACGCTCGGCAAGCGCCAGTTGTTGTCGCAAGGTATCGAGTTTTTCGTTAAGTGCCTGGATTCGATCAATTAACGTTTTTTCATGATTCCAATAACCCTGCAGTACATCCGCTTCTTGTTTCAGCTGAGCGATTTGGCTTTCGATATCGACCTTGCGCTGCTTGGCCGCCTCACTTTTGTCTTTTTTGAGCGCCGATTGCTCAATCTCGAGTTGCATAATCTTACGCTTTTTGCGGTCCAGCTCAACCGGCATCGACTCCAGCTCGAGCTTCAGGCCCGACGTCGCTTCATCGAGTAAATCTACCGCTTTATCTGGCAAGAACCGATCGCTAATATAGCGATCGGACAGTCGCGCCGCCGCCAGGAGCGCATCGTCCGAAATCTTCACGCCATGGTGAACTTCGTACTTTTCTTTCAAGCCCCGCAGGATCGTCAGCGTATCTTCGAGTGATGGCTCATCCACATACACAGGCTGGAACCGGCGCTCCAGGGCGGCGTCTTTTTCAATATATTCGCGGTACTCATTGAGCGTGGTCGCGCCAATCAAGTGCAGTTTACCGCGAGCGAGCAGCGGCTTGAGCATATTGCCAGCATCGACCGCACCCTCGCCCTTACCGGCGCCCACGATCGTATGCAACTCATCAACAAACAGCAAAATCTCGCCAGCTGCTTGCTCGACTTCATCCAAAATACCTTTGAGCCGTTCTTCAAACTGGCCACGAAAACTCGCACCCGCCAGCAAATTACCAATTTCCACACTGACTAATCGTTTATTTTTCAAACTCGATGGCACGTCGCCGTTGACGATGCGCTGCGCCAGACCTTCAACGATCGCCGTTTTACCAACACCCGGCTCACCAATCAGCACCGGGTTATTTTTCGTACGGCGACTCAGCACTTGCATCGTCCGGCGAATTTCTTCATCGCGACCAATCACTGGATCAAGCTTGCCTTCACGGGCAAGTTGCGTAAAATCCTGGCCAAATTCTTCAAGAGGTTTTTTCGTAGATTCTTGCGGCTGCATAGAGTACCTCCTTACATAACAATCATCTGTTCCTGTTTCTATTGTATAAAATCTGTCAATTGCGGTCAAAAAGAGTAGCGCATCCATAACTCTACCCGCCACATATACAACTCATGCTTGCACCTGACGTCTCTTATTCTTACAATACGTCGCAATGAATGAAACTGAAATAAATCAGGCCTTTTTTGCGCTGACGGACAATCTTGAGCTTGATGCTGATGGCCACCTCGATGAATATATTTCTGTCGATACACAAGTGCAGGAACTTCTTGAGTTACACAGAGATCGTATTGCGCAATATCCTAGTGCCGACACGTTAGATGAAGATGAAATAATAGCGCTGCAGCAGGAGTTTAAATCTTCAATATGGATGGACTTTACAGAGCTGTTTGACGATCTGAGACTTCATGATGAAATTGTCGCTACCGGCGACACATTTGCACTCATTATTGATATGGAGACAGAAACTTTTGTTGAAAAGTCTCTCGCTGATGGCAGCCATTTATATGGAGCGATACGTAACCCATGCGTCATACAAAACCCAGCTGCGAGCGAGCTTGACAAAAAGTTCAACCGTCAAACAACTGAGTTTGGGCTCACCTTTGAAATCTCTAACGCCATTTTTGTAACGGGAAACGATATTCCTAATCGAATCCCTAGTAACTACATGGTCCTCCTGTTTATCGATTGCCCAGGTACGAAATTAAAAAAGGCGCTGCGGAGTCCGCAACCTGAAAAGTCTTAGAAACCCCTAACTCTCGACCTCTTCCTTGGCAAGGACGCACCGTTACAAAAAAGCAAGTGTCGAGAATGATGGGCGATAAGGCTTAACACTTCGCCGTGCTGGCGACGTCTGGACCGCCACTCGGGCGGGAGCGCTTCAGCTCGTAGAAGTTTTTGTCGGCTGCGAGCATCGACAAGCCATCCCAGAGTTTGAGCGCCTCGTCGAGGTCGGGCAATGTCTGCAAAACCGGACCAAAGTAGCCGTTCAAACTACCGTCCTCAGCTTCAAACACAATTGTCGGTACGCCGATGTCATCACCAACAACGTCAATCGCCGATTGCATCGATGCGCGTAACTCCGCATCGTAACTCGTATCATCCGCGGCCGTTATAAGATCCGCCGGTAGGTGACGCTCATCTAGTACATCTGTGATCATCTCGTCATCATAGTCAAAACCAGCCACGTGATATTTAATCCCAAAGGTGGTGTAGAGATCGATCAGCGACGCGCCTTGCTTCTCAGCCGCCAGCATCACCCGCAGTACGCGGTGTGAGGCGCGGTGTAGCTCACCGTGCTCGGTCTTGGCCTTCTCGTCGCCGTCCAGCTCGTCATTCTTCAGCGCCAAACTAAACGGTCGCCACTCAATCGTCATATCGCGGTGTGCGCTCACCATCAGCAGCCAGCGGCTCGTGATCCAACAAAATGGGCAACTTGGGTCAAAATAAAAACGTATCTTCATATTGCTAGTGTAGCAATAAAAGCTTAAGTTCCAGTGAAAATATATCCAGGACATTTCGCTCTGGATCATCAAGGAACTCTACCCGTAAGTGTTATACTATCTCTAATGGAAGATAAGAATACTATTGCCATTTACCAAGCTCCAAACGGTGCGATTGAGCTACCTGTCGACGCAACGACGGAGACTATTTGGGCTACCCAAAAACAAATCGCTGAAGTATTCGACGTCAATATTCCAGCTATTAGCAAGCATATTACGAACATACTCGAAGAAAATGAACTAGATAGCTCAACTATTTCCAAATTGGAAACAGTTCAAAAAGAAGGCGGTCGCAATACTCGACGTATCGTCACGCACTACAACCTCGATATGATCATTGCAGTCGGCTATCGCATTGGCTCAGGTAAAGGCACCGCCTTTCGCAAATGGGCAACCTCAACTCTTCGCAGCTATATTACTGACGGCTATGCCATTAATCCAACCCGCATAGAACACAACCAGACTCAGTTCATTAAAGCCCTCGAAGACCTCAAGTTACTTTCGGCGAAAACAGAAGTCGTCGGTTCAACTGAGGTGGCCGATCTAGCACTTGCCTTTGCGAGTACCTGGTTTTCACTCGATGCCTACGACAAGTCTGAACTTCCACAATCAGGTAATATCAAGCAGGCTGTTGCTATCGGTGCGGAAGATCTACAAAGCGCCCTCGCAGATCTACGCCAGCAGCTCATCGAAAAAGGAGAGGCGACTGATATATTTGGTGAAGAGCGCACAAAAAACGGGCTTCAGGCGCTCTTTGGCAACGTCTTCCAGTCATTTAGCGGCGAGGATGTCTACCCAACCCTCGAAGAAAAGGCGGCACATTTGCTGTATTTCACTGTCAAAAACCACGTCTTTGTAGACGGCAACAAACGCTCCGGGGCGTACGCGTTCGTTTGGTTCCTTAGTAAAGTAAATCTCCTCAACATTACCGAAATCAGCCCTCAAGCCCTCACCGCTATTACGCTGCTCGTTGCCGAAAGTGATCCGAAAGACAAGGAGCGGCTGGTCGGATTGATACTTCTACTCCTTGGCGTAGAAAAAAGAAGTAGTTAAACAGTAGAGAAGGAGGGCACATGCACGCAAACGAATTACTGATCGATGCATTTGGGCGCATCAAAGAAGCCGTTCACGGCGCGGTCGAAAGCCTCACCGTGGAGCAACTAGCATTTCGGCCACAAGGTACCGGCAATTCCATCACCTGGCTGATTTGGCACCTCACGCGTGTGCAAGATGATCACATTGCCGACGTTGCTGGTACGGAACAAGTCTGGTTGTCAGAAGGCTGGTGCGATAAGTTTAACCTGCCATTTGACCCATCCGTCACCGGCTACGGCCACAGCTCAGACGAAGTCGCGCAGGTGCGAGCCGAAGCGAGCTTACTACTTGGCTACCATGACGCCGTTTATGAACAAACAGTCTCATATTTAAATCAGTTAACAGACAAAGACTACGCCAAAATCGTCGACACCAACTGGAACCCGCCCGCCACCGTAGCTGTCCGTCTCGTCAGTGTCATTTCCGACGACCTGCAGCACGCCGGGCAAGCCGCGTATGTTCGCGGTCTTCTGTAATTTCGTAATACAAAACTAACCGTATTTCCTGAAGAACCGTTCTCTAGAGCCCTTGGGGCACGTATTTTGCGATGTTTAGGGATAGGTATGGGATTGAGTGGACGGTGGAGTTTGATTCAAACATGGCTGCCTAAGTGCGTGAAGACTGAGGAGCTTTAAGGGTTACCCTATCCTAGGCAACCAGGCTACGTAGATTGGGAAAATTATCCTTTATTTCAGTCTGCCATTTTGATGTTTCGTTTGGTGTTGTGATTTCATTCTTAGAATAAACCAACAGGATTGTCACCATTTTTGTGTTTTCTTCAACCAAGACGATGGCCCGATTTCCAGAGCCCTTTGCCGAGTCTTTCGTTTGTGCAACACGAAAATAGAGTTTTACGATTTTACGCGAACCATCGTCATGAATAGTTTCGGCTTTGTCATACTTCAGATATTCCTTGATACGTGCGAGATCAGCATAAACAGACCGCACGGTAACATCCCATTGTTTCTTTGCATAACGTTTTTCAAACGCTTTTACGTAGTGACGTTTCGCATAGTCACTAAGCTGCACTAGATACTGGTCGCTTGTAGACACGATCGGGATCCTCTTGGACAATCAGCTCGTACGGAATTATCTCGTCTTCATGACAGAGCTTCCACGGGTATTGCTGGTGCGTGAAGTTTACTATAGATTCCGTTCGCGCAGCCTTCCATTCATCTGCAATTTCTTTTAGCAACTTATCTTGCTCATCGGTCACCGCCTTTTCGTGTGGATCAAGCGCTTCATTCAGCTTAATCATCATGGCTTTCCCGCTGAATTTAATATCGATTTCACCCTTTTCATACATCTCATCGATAACCCTGAAATACTCGTCGGGGACTGGTCCTTGGCGATATCGACGATATCGCAACCCAGAAATTGATTCGAGCTCATTATAGTACCAAGTGAAGTCAGCTAAGTATAGTAGTTTTGCAAGCTTTGTTTTTGGTATACGACCGTCTCCGCTATCACCAGCATAGGTGATGAAACGCCTTATCATATCTCTATACCTTTTCGGATCGTAAGCTTTAGTAGCCTCTTGGATAGTATCTTTAAATAGATCCTCGAAACCCACTCCAAGAATCTCAGCTAGCCTCTTTGCTTGTGTTACGGTCAGTTCTTTTTCACCCGACTCAACCTTATCGTAACTTGGACGGCTCATCTCCAAGTACTCTGCTACCGCAGATTGACTAAGGTTTCTACCCTCTCGGAGAGCCTTAATGTTCTCATTAGAACTCATATCGTCTCCTCCCACACCCATTGGAATATACTTCTATTGTATCGCGTTCGGTACAAATTGTAAATATATTTAGCAGGCATGAAATATTTTTTACATTTTTTTGTTTCTTACTGTTTATAATGCTTATGGTATCACGTAGCACCTTGACAGTCAAATCTACATTTGATACCATAATGACATACACCTGTAAAAACAAACAGGCACCTGTGAGTTTAAGGGAGTACCAGTGAGCTGGAAGGGTCTCACGCTCCAGGATAGCAGAAACGCCAGCGGTAACTGGCGTTAGGCATACAAGTTTAGAACCCTCGTATGTCTCTATCCTACCAAAACCTAACGTTAATGGTCAACCGGCCATAGGAAGAATAGAGGTAACTCAAATGGGTTCTAGTGGAGAACGTAAATCAAGCGATACGCTGCGTATCAATAAGCCAGCATCGGCAACTGGAGACGGCAGCAGCATTGGTGTTAGCGGCGGCAATTCAGCTCCGTCACCCGACATCAACAACCTGTGTCCAATTCGCTTTCGTATTAAGCTAACTCGGCAAGATGTCTCAGTAGGCAGAACGCTCGCACTTGAAGGTAATATCCTCGTCGCGCCAAACATCGGCGAAGTAGGCAAACTTAATGCACGCGTAACCAAGCGACTAGAAACCTGTCTCGGTCTGGGGATTTCTTACACGACTATTACGACCGTCATCGACCAAGGGATCTATTATGCGGAGTTCTCACAATAGGCATCGTCAGACGTCGCTACTCGCATACTCTATGTGCGACGCCGATCAGTTCAGTGTGCTCATTAAGCAAGAGGACAAGGGGCTCGTGCGAGCACCTTGTCCGGGCAACTATCACAACATGGTTGACTGCCACTGCGAGGATATCCAACTATTCATAGATGAGGCGCGGGGGCTGGACTTCAGCAATAAGCGCGTCACTAGCTCATCGCCACTGATTACCAATGCAATACCAGTCATTCCGAAGGATTGGTTCGACCGCCCACCAGAAACTATCCACAGTAATATAATCGGTATCCGCCTTGGCGATATTTTAAATCGGAGACCATATCGAAACAGCGCAAAGACTTTATTGCTCAGTGACGACGTATTGGTTGATCTTTCGGTACTCAAGCGCCCAGTTTTTCGAGGGAAAAAAGTGGTGCTTTTTGCTACTGGTATCGATGTAGTCATTGAAAAAGTGTGGCACCGACGACTAACTATGGACTTATTTCAGGCTATCGCAACCGGTAATTTTTATGCAGTAACTGGTATGAACTTCTCACTCTTTTTACACGAATGTCCCCTTGGTCATCTCATCAACCTCAATAAATCACTTGTGTTCTGTGAGGAGCTAAGTAAGCTCGGGGTTCCGGTCATCCCCCATGTTTACGCCATTACTGACACGCACCGGGAAATGTGGATCAAATGGTTGCAGAATCACCCAAATATCAAAACGGTTCTTATTAACACCCAGATGCAGCGCGACAATGCTTCTGTGCACGAAGTTGAACTAACCGTTGAAAAACTTGCTGCCGAAACTGATGTAAATATCATACTCAACGGGAGACAGCCGAAACAGCTACTAAATACGACGCGTGAACGTGTGGTCATCTCTCATCAATTTAACTTGAAAAACCAGGCAATAGTCGAGAACGCTCTGGTGCGTCAGTATGAGGAGGCCGCAAAATTAATGGAACAGCCTAGACTACAGCGAGCCACTCCCAAATTGCGCAGTCCCGCGCCCTACCTAACCCTATAAATGTAGGTTGAATTACGATACAATGGAGAAGCTACAACCTAAATAATTCAGAACGCCTCAATGAGGAGTTCGACACATAAAATGCGGCCACGTGTTGCAATTCGAGTGTTGAACTCTGAGTTGTTTAGGTTGTAGCGACCCACACGTGGTCGCTTTTTTAGTTGCGATCACGAGAAAGATCGCAATGGCAAATTCAACACTACGTAAAGCCCAATCTACAAAGAATGACGAGTTTTATACGCAACGCGTCGATATTGAGCATGAACTGCGACACTATAAGGAGCAATTTCGCGATAAGGTCATATTTCTGAACTGCGACGATCCGTACGAAAGCAACTTCTTTAAATATTTTGCGAACAACTTTAACCACTTGAAGCTGAAAAAGCTTATCGCCACGAGTTACAATAATTCACCAATTGCAGGGATAGACTTACCGCTGTTTCAGTTGGCAGGCGCTGGCGATAAACAACCGATAAAAATAGAAATAACTGAAGTCCCCGATTTAGACGGTGATGGCGCAATAGGATTAAGCGATGTGAAATATTTGTTGCAACATGATGCAAATACATCCGCACCACTGATGGGCGCTGGTGACTTTCGTAGTGATGAGTGTATAGAACTACTGAAACAAGCAGATATCGTCGTGACAAATCCACCGTTTAGTCTATTTCGTGATTTTATCGCGCAACTGGTGGAGCATGACAAGCATTTTCTTATTGTTGCGCCCGATAGCGCACTCCACTACAAAGAGATCTTTAAGCTAATAAAGAGCAATCGACTGTGGCTTGGATATGGACGAGTGAAGCAATTCATGCAACCCGACGGTACAATAAAAAAATTTGGAAATATTGGTTGGCTCACTAATCTCGATACGACAAAACGACACGAGTTACTTACGCTTTATAAAAAATACTCGCCAGAAGAATATCCACGATACAACAACTTTGACGCAATTGACGTCAAAAAGACGGCCGAGATTCCATATGATTACGATGGGATGATGGGTGTACCCGACGCATTCCTCGATAAGTTTAATCCTGACCAGTTCGAAATTATCGGTATACCGTTCGGTAACCTAGGCAAAGAAATTGGCGTTACAAAGAATTATCGAGGACGAACTGACATCGCACTAACAATAGATGGACAAGCGAAATCACCGTATTCGAGAATTATTATTAAGAAAAAGGAGCAATCATGAAAATCCAACTCAAAGAAATCCCCGTTCGCGATGTGGCGCAGAACTTTGTGAACAACGAAGAAGAAGGTGTGATCGGCTACGACGGCAAGCTAAACATCCGGCCGAAATATCAGCGTGAATTTATCTACAAAGATGCGCAGCGCGATGCGGTGATCGACACGGTGCGAAAGGATTTTCCGCTAAACGTGATGTATTGGGCGGTGAACGAAGACGGCACGTACGAAGTGCTCGACGGGCAGCAGCGGACGATCAGCTTGTGTCAGTATGTGGCGGGTGATTTTAGCGTGGAGTATCAGTATTTTCACAACCTGACGCATGAGGAGCAAGAGCAGATTCTCGACTACGAGCTGATGGTATATTTTTGCGAGGGCAATGATAAGGAAAAGCTGGAATGGTTCAAGACGATCAACATCGCCGGTGAGAAACTGACCGACCAAGAACTGCGCAACGCGATCTATACCGGCACTTGGCTGACGGATGCTAAGCGGTATTTCTCTCGGAGCAACGGCGCGGCATATAACCTGGCGAAAGATTACGTAAGCGGCTCACCGATCCGCCAAGATTATCTAGAAACGGCAATTAAATGGATTGCAGGCGGCAACATAGAGCAATACATGTCGGAAAATCAGCACGCGCAGAATGCCAATGAACTGTGGATGTACTTCCAAGCTGTTATCAACTGGACGCAGTTGACCTTTCCGCACTACCGCCGCGAAATGAAAGGTGTAGATTGGGGTAAACTGTACAATCGGTTCAAAGATGAGAAATACGACACTGACGCGCTGGAAGCCGAGATCTTAAAGCTGATGATGGACGAAGACGTCACCAAAAAATCCGGCATCTACGAATACGTACTGACGCGCGAGGAAAAATACCTCTCGATCCGCGCCTTCACCGACAACATGAAGCGCGAAGCCTACGAGCGGCAACAAGGCGTCTGTGTGGCGTGCGGGAAGCACTTTGAGCTAAGCGAGATGGAAGCTGATCACGTCACCCCATGGATCGAAGGCGGCCATACGAACGCCGCCAACTGCCAGATGCTCTGTCGTGAGGATAATCGACGAAAGGGTAAGGGATAGGGAGATAGAAGTGGCCTAGAAGAACGGATCTTCTAAATAGGTATTTTATTGTATAACTATATCGTGTTTAGAACGTCCGTCCTTTATGCTAGTCTGTTGCTAAGGTGTATACTATGAATAAACTCAGCGTATGAAGAAAACATCAAAAAAGCGACGATTACAGCAAAAGCAAAAGAATCAATTACTGATATTCGGTACTGTTGCGACGCTCGTATGTCTGGGGGTGCTACATGGGATTTTGCAAGCTGCCGGGCCGACGCAACCACAGCGACTCGTCACGTTTTATGACCGTGGCGTAGAGAGCTCCGTGTTGACACGAGCGAGCACCGTGCGAGACGCCTTAACGTCTGCCGCCATCGAGGTTGACCCGCACGACATCGTTGAACCGTCAATCGATAGCCACCTCACGAAACCGTATGTTGATGTCATCATTTACCGGTCGCGGCCGGTCGTTGTCATCGATGGCTCTATACGACAAACGGTCATGACGCCACTACAATCGCCAAATGAAATACTGAAAGCAGCAGGCTTACAAGCGCTTGGCCGTGATGATAAGACGAGTTTTGAGCAGGGGCAATTTGTGACCGACGGCGCTCCCGTCAAACTCATCGTGTCACGTTCGCAGCCAGTGGCTCCGCCACACATTAGTTTCCAACCAAAACCAAATGCACTCACGAAGTCGAAGGGCGCGCAAGTCTATGTCGATAGCGACGGCGTAGCTCACCGCGAAACGTATTATGACTTGCCGATGAATATCGTGATACATAGCTGCGGGGTAGGGAACACCTACACCATCCGCTCCGACGGCGCCAAAGTTGACCAAGACGGTTATGTGCTGGTCGCTGCCAATCTCGCGGCGTATCCAAGATGTACGGTTGTCGATACCAGCATGGGACCGGGTAAAGTCTACGATACCGGCGGTTTCGCCACGCGATACCCATACGGTTTTGACCTCGCCACTGATTGGACGAATTATGACGGCATGTAGGCTTTCCGAAATCTATTGAACTAGCTCAATAAAATGGCGTGTTTCGTCGGTGAGCATGGATTGGGTGATGCGCCGAAAAGGGCGAACAATCTCACCGCGCAGCGCTGCGGCCTTGCCTTGAATCGTGACTGGTATCGGTAACGTGAAGTAGCTGTCGAGGCGAACAACGGGGATTTGCAGCGGCACGCCGTCTGCCATATCGCCGTAAAACTGCATATTACACTCAACGCAGACGCACACGACAATACGATGGCTGGCGTGAGCGTACTTCCACAGCGGATAGCGAAACTTGCGCACTTTACGGTGCTCGATTCCCTCGGTACCATGACACCAGAGCAAGCGGTTGACATCGGTAATGCCATGATACGTTTTGTAGATACTCACGCCTGATTGTCCCATATATCTAGTGTAGCACCGACCGATATACGAGTCTGTGTCTGGGTCGGCGTCGTGGTTACTTTGTGACTTTAGCCAAAAATGGTTCAAGCACAGCTTCTTGGTAGTGCTGAGTAGCGAGTTCGACTAAACCATGAGGATCGTTCACGCTAACAGCCGCGACATCATGAATACCGCGAGCGACGCTCAGGAGATTATTGCGGTATCCATCAAGGGAACCATCAATCGCGCACCAATTCTCAGTAATTGCACGAACTTCCCGGGCACTTTCAAGGGCCTGTTTCATCCGCTCAGCATCAGTTAGTATACTTTCAGCCTCAATACCGGTCTTAAGAGAGCGCCATACATGCTGCGACATCACAGGATCCACTCCATCCTTAAGAAAATCATATCGCTTTTCATCGGGGTCATACCCCCAACGTCTAGTCACACTATCGTATGCACTACTCATACGAAGGGTTCCGTTAACTGCATAATACCCGGCCCACCGAATAGTTTTTTGAATAGGCTCTGGAAGCGACTCCATCACAATCTGAAAGTCTGACTCGGGGCGCCAAAAATGAACGGCACCGCCTTTTGCAAACTCTGAGTAATCATATTTAATCATTGTGTTGTTATACCACTTTTGCGTAGTTATTGCAATACTAATGACTAACGACTAATGACTCAGGATCTTGTTTTTTTGGAGAAGAATCGGCAATCTATTCCGTACCGAACAGGAATTGTGTGACGATGTATAATACAAGCATAAAGAAGAGGAGGTTGCTATGGAAATGGATATGGGCGGACCGGGGTACGATATAGGGATTTTGGCGCACGTGATCGGGATCTTGCTGCTCGCCGGGGCACTGATGGTGCAAGTGGCCGGCACGTTACTGCTTCGCCAGGTGAAAACGATTGACCAAGTCAAATTGGTCGCGGGTTTACTACGTCGTACGCCTATACTTTTTGGCGCTGCGGGCGGACTGATCTTGATCAGCGGAATATTCCTCAGCTACCTCCACATCAGCGAAGGCGGCGCTTTTGGCTGGCTGATCGTCGCGATTATCGTTTTCCTCGGCATGGCTGCGTATGGGTCACTAAACGGCAGGCGGTTTGATAAACAACTTGGCGCAGCGATCGCCCAAAGTGGCGACAAAGTAACGCCAGAACTGACCCAATACGCCCGCGACCCTCATCAGCTAAGCCATGCAATCGTATCTGGCTGTATGTTCCTCGACATCGTCTACCTGATGATTTACCAGCCGAACCTGCTTGTTTCGATTGCCGTTACAATTGGAATTATCGGAATCAGCTGGGTAATGTCCTATCCCACTCCAGATAAAGAAAAATAATATCCTTACGCTTGCAACTATGCTATACAAGGAGAATAATTGATACATTTAGGAAAGGTGTATCGCTATGGCGCTTATAAGAATTACAGATAGTATCAAATTTGCTAAAGAAATTGCAGAAGACGTAACAAGTAAAGGCCTACCAAGTGAGGAAGATATACGATCGGCCGTGAAAATAATGAACGAACGTTTACATGGCATGGGTCAAGATAGGCGCGTACTACTCAGGGCTGCCAAAGTATTTACCATACCAACTGACGAATTCGAGGCAGATTTTTTGAGTGAACCAGAGATCCAACAATCTATCGTTGAAGATGCGTTCGTAAAGGCACGGCTGCGTTCATTTATATGGCTTGGATCGGTTAGTATATCGGGATTTGGAGTGAACCTTTATGGCGTTGACTTCATAGAGCCACGACATCACCACACTGAAAGCGCCTTTATGCCGCTCGATGCAGCCGGTCCGCGAATTAACGTACAGTACCGGCATTAAGCCTGTAACATACCGCTAGAGAGTGTACTCCTCGCCTGACTAAGCTCATTGGTATATACTGAATGTATGTTTGAGATTGCCTTACCGACTATCGCCGCGTCCATCGTACTATTGCTTGTGCGGATTATCCTGACAGTGACGTTTGCCTATGAGGCGCGGTTTAAACTGCGCGATGTCAAGGCATTTTCAAAGAATGATGGGTTACCAGTGCCGGCAGCGTACTTTGTCGCCTTTGCCGAACTGGCGGCGGCGCTTGGTATGATCACTGGTGTACTGGCGCAATGGGCTGGGCTAGGCCTGATACTCCTGATGATTGGAACGATTTGCCTCCAGATTTTCAAATGGCACAGTCCGTATTGGGCGAGCAAAAAAGGCTGGGAATACGACCTGCTGATGCTGACGCTGGCCGCCGTCATATTTGTCCTTGGCCCCGGTATATTGACGCTATTTGGCTAAAATTATATGTAAAAAATGCTTGACAAACCGCTTATGCTGTAGTAGGCTGAGGTCAGTAAGTAATTCTCTAAAAGAAACACTTACACCACGCTCTCGGGCACATTCCGATAAACAATTGAGGAAAGGGCCGCATGAGCAACAAAAAAACATCTTCCTTGCAAGGAGAACAAAATATACCGGCTGATCACCGGTATTTTTGTTTGGAACGCATGCCGCCACAGATTGATTAGAAGTGGTCACGAATATGCGAGAAGCTGTAATCCCATTCGGCGTTCGCTTTTTTATGCGGATTGAAGATCGCTTGCGGATCGAAAATTGCTTTCGCTTGACGGAACAAGTCAACCATATCCTTGCCATACATTTCTTCCAGCCATGGACCACGAACCAAGCCGTCATTGTGTTCACCACTGAGGCTGCCTTTATACTTAAGCACGAGCTCATTCACTTCCTTCATAGCTGGTAGTAACTTGTCGCGGTCAGATTGCTTTTCGAGGTTCATTAACGGAATGATATGAAAATTGCCGTCACCCATATGACCGGCGATCGTTGCCATCAGCTTGTATTTCTTGATAATGATACGGATTTGTGGCAAAAATTCTGGAAGATATTCGGGATTGACGATAAGGTCATCGATGAACGGCGCGGTGTGCTTGTCTTTCACTTTGCTTCGCAGCAGCTGGAAGCTGTACCGGCGCATAATCCAGAACTTTTCGCTAGCACCTTCAGTGGCGTCCTCTTCAAACCCATTAATTTCATAGCGTGCCTTCATATGACCGAGGTCTTTATGGAGTGCCTTAATCTTCTCGCGCACTTCATCTTCGGTGTCACCGTTAAATTCCACCATCAAAATCAACTTTGGAATACCACGAAGCAATTGGAAGCCGTCGGGGATCAACGTGAAGAGGAGGTGAATAAACTTGATCGGACCGAGCATTTTGAGGAAACTCGGCATAAACTTGATACTAAGCCAAAGTGTGGCATCATCGAAACTTTCAAATGTTACTGGCTTGTACTTCAAAACCGTCGGAATTAGTTTGCCGAGTGTGTCAATGTCGCGCATAAACAACACCAACAAGCCTGAGTGTTTGGCGCGAGGCACTAATTTGAATGTACCTTCCGTCACGAGGCCAAGTGTACCCTGGGCGCCAATAATCGCCTGAGTGAGGTCAAATACACCGGTTTCGCGGTCCCAGACGTCCCACAAGCGATAACCAGTCGAGTTTTTGCTGACATGCGGCTTGGCGGCTTTGATTTGGTCGTAATTCGCATCAATCAACTCAAACAAGTCGCGGTAAACTTTGCCTTCAAAATCATCTTGATCCATCTTGGCGTTCAATTCATCGCGGTTCAGCGGCTTCACGAGACGCTCGACACCATCAGCAAACACGAAGCGAAGCTCCGGTACGTAGCGTTCGGTCTTGCCATAGCTCAGCGAACGTTCACCACCGCTGTTGTTGTTGATGATACCGCCAACCGTACAGAGGTCGCGGCTAGCAGGATAGCTCGGCAATTCATAGTCACCAGTCAGTTTGTCAAAATCACGGAAAAAAGCACCCGGTTGCGTGGTTGCCCGGTCACCGTCAACCTTGATCACGCTCGTGAGATAGCGATTGAAGTCCATAATGATGGAGTCATTAATTGCCGCGCCGCTCATGTCGGTACCGCCGCTGCGGGCCGTAATCGACAACTCCGGCATCGCTTGCTTCTTCTCAGCAACAAGCTGCGTCGCCACGATCACATCGGCAGCCGTTTTTGGCGCGATCATCAGCTTTGGCTTAATCTCAAACATTGATGCGTCATGTGAGTAAAATTCGAGCGTTCCGGCGGCATCATCGATATCACCGCTAAACCCTCGCTTGGCGAGTTCAGTTTTTATTTCATCCATATACATAAGCATAATCTTTTCACGACCGGATTGTCAATCGACCTCTGGTATGATATAGTGAAAACATTAAATCAATGTTGGGAGGCCGTAAAACGCCGTTTGTACCACAGAAAGGGTTATACCTATGGCAAAAAAAGCCGAATTATTAGCAGAGGCAGCCAAGCTTGGTCTGGCAGTCACTGAAAAAAACACCATTGCGGAGATCAACGACGCGATTCAGGCGCACGTTCCCAGTGAGACTACGAAGGACATCGCCCGCGAAACCGCACCTACACCCGCCGCTGGTGAAGCTGAAGCAGCTACAGAAGTAAAGCTTGCAAAAGCCGGCAAACGCAGCGAAAAAGCGCTGGCCGAAGCCGAAGCAAAGGCTGAAAAAGAAGCCCGCAAAGAAGCTGGCGACACCACGCCACAATCTGACGAAGCTGAAGCTCACGCCAAAAAAGGTCCAAAGCCTGTCACGCGTCCTCGCTTAGAACGCCGTGGCAAAAGCTACCGCAAAGTTGCCGAGCAAGTTGAAGCTGGCAAAGTCTACACACTTGCTGACGCCCTCGAACTTGCTACTAAAACCAACCCAGCAAAATTCGACGCCAGCGTTGAAGTCCACGTTCGCCTTGGTGTTGACCCACGCCAAGCTGACCAAAACGTTCGCGCAACCGTGAGCCTGCCAAACGGAACCGGTAAAACGATTCGTGTTGCCGTCTTCGCACCAGAAGGCGACCACGCTGCCGCTAAAAAAGCTGGCGCCGATGTTGTCGGTGACGAAGAATTCCTCAAGCAACTCGACAACGAAGAAATCAACTTTGACACCTTGATTGCTACGCCTCAGTTCATGCCTCGCCTTGGTAAATACGCCCGGCTGCTTGGCCCGCGTGGCCTCATGCCTAACCCGAAAGCTGGTACCGTTGCCGTTGATGTCGCCAAAGCTGTGACTGAAGCCAAAGCCGGTAAGGTTGAATACCGCGTCGACAAGCAAGCTATTGTCCACCTGGCGATCGGTAAAGTCTCATTTGGTACCGACAAACTGGCCGAGAACGCCAAAGCTTTCTTTGACAGTTTGCAAGCTCAAAAACCATCAAGCCTGAAGGGTAGCTACGTCAAAACAACCGCTATCAGCACAACACAAGGTCCTGGTATCAAGGTTGAAAACGTCGTTAGCTAGCACGCAGAAGCTATGTATAAAAATACCGCTTGTTTGAAAGCGGTATTTTTATATGTAATTTCATGATTTTATGTCAGACGGAGACCGCTACGTAAGGCATGGAGTGCGACAGATCCCTGCATGCGAGCCAGTCGAACAAGTCGCCGCGGGCCTTCAAGTTGCTTGTCATATATCACTCTATCTCGATCAAAAATGTCTTGACGTAACTGTTCTATAGTCTTTTTGAGTCTTTCATTCTCACCACGCTGCACGTCGACTTCTCGCTGGAGTGAGTCATTCTCAGCAATAAGACGAAGTGTATCGGGTGTAACAAGCTTTTTGAGGGCTGCAATTTTAGCGTTAAGCTGAGCGACTTCTTGCTTATGCAGTTCCGCCGTGCCTTCATTAGCTTTGTCGCGCATCGTATCGATAATCTCTATCGCGACCTCACGAACAATTTCTATCTCAGTCGGTTCTTCGATTTCAGGAATGGTAATTTCATCAGTATCTACAAACGTATCAACATACGCAGAGACATCTTGGGCGAATTGGACAGTAACATTTTCAATGGCTGTTTCGTCATCGGTGCTGTCATTGACCGTAAGAACATCTACGGCTTTAACACCTAACCAGTTGCGCTCTACGTGTTTTTTAGGGTCGGCATTAAGATCACCATCGATTTGGCTTAAAATAGGTGATTCTATTGACATACTGCTGACCTCTGTGGATATTGATTTCTTATTTGAGTGAATTATAAGGTAAATTTATAATTTCGCTTGTCGTAATTATAGCACTCGCCATGTAAAAGAAAAGATAATATCGCGAAAGTAGTATAAACTAGAACTCGGGTGGGTGAACATTCAGAGTTTACCCTTTATTTTGAGAGGAGGCCGAGAAATTGGCCTATTCAGCAAGAGTCATCGCCGATTCGGTCTCCGAGGTGGGGTACCGTTTGACGACGATGGAAGTAACGTTCCCACGCATGGTGCTCGCGGAATTCAATACGCACCGCGTATTTAGCCGGAATTCGGCAAGTTCGCGTGCAATTCCAACGGCGAAGCAGCTGGAGCGCATCAAGTCAGAGCCCTTCATCCCCATTCATTGGGGCGCAAACCAAGCTGGTATGCAGGCAAATGCCGAGCTTAGCCCAGACGACCAGGAAGAGGCGAAAGCGGAGTGGCTAGCGGCACGCGACAGTGCCGTAACGCATGTCGAGAAGCTGCTGAAGATAGGCCTTCACAAGCAGATCACCAACCGCTTGCTCGAGCCGTTCATGTGGCACACGGTTATCGTGACCGCCACCGAGTGGTCGAATTTTTTTGCGCTTCGGGCGAATCCCGATGCACAACCAGAAATTCGTCGTGCAGCTGAGTTGATGCGCGAGACAATGAACAACTCGCGGCCTCAACTCGTCAAAGTAGATGAATGGCACCTGCCATTCATCCAACCAGATGAGCGAGAGTGGGCGAGAGAGAACATTGACGATGCAATCAAAGTCAGTGTCGGTCGTTGCGCTCGCGTGAGTTACCTGACACATGATGGCAAACGCGATCATGCGAAAGATATCGAGCTTTACGAGCGTCTGACCAGTTCTGGCCACATGTCACCGTTAGAGCATGTTGCAACACCAATGTCATTCGACGCGATCGTAACAGGTCACAACGTCCATGGAGACATATTCGGAATAGAGAATCCCTGGTCGGGCAATTTCCACGGCTGGCATCAGTTCCGCAAGACCATCCGCAACGAGTCGGACTTCTCAAAAGTAGAAAGGTAGTAAACACCTTCTGGTGGGCCGGCCGATAGGACATGTCGTCCCGTCGCCGGCCCGCCAGAGCTAATCAACCTGCAATTATTCATTTTTTCCATTATCTGGTACAGTATGTGTAGTTATGAGTGTGTACAGTAATACCGAAATTAAGGCCGCTATTGCCGATGGTACGATAGTATCTGTGCCGTACAACGAAAACCATGTGTCTGAAGCCAGTCTCGACTTTACGTTGGGACATTATTTTTATAAACAAGAATTCCAAGAGGATGCCCGGGTATACAATCCGTTCGATAAATCCGACGTCGATCGCTATTTTAAAGGCCCACTTGAAGCTATGCCACATAAAGAATGGTGTGAGAAATATGGCTACCAGTTGTTCGATAACATCCCAGCCGACCATCCCATCATTGTCCTACGTCCCGGCGAACGCATCTTGGCGCACACCCACGAGTTTGTCGGCATCCGTGCGCATGGTGGCGCCAGTGAAGTCAAATCACGGAGCAGTTGGGGACGCAATGGTGTGGCAGTCTGTTTTGACGCCGGCTGGATTGACCCAGGCTACATCAACCGGATCACCCTCGAAATCTACAATCTCAATCAGCATGAATCGGTCGTATTACCAGTTGGCGAGCGCGTCGGCCAGCTGATTTTTCATCACACCGGCCAAGTGGAAGGCGACTACAGCAACGGCCGAAATGGCATGAGCGGTAAATATCAACACACCGCTAACCTCGAGGAATTGATTGCTTCCTGGTCGCCAGAGCAAATGCTCCCACGCGCTTACAAAGACCAGCGCAAAAGCCCGCCAGTGATTGATGGCCTCGCAAAAGGAGTGAAATGATGGGGGGAACACGGTAAATATATTGTTATTGAAGGCACTGATGGCTCGGGTAAGTCTACCCAAGCGCATCTGATCACCGAAAGGTTACAAACAAAAGGATTCGAAGCAGTTGAATTTCACGAACCAGACGGCGTAGAGATTGCCGGCGAAATACGTACCATCATCAAAAATGGCTCACTTGCTCGAACGGCCTTAAGTAACGTACTACTCTTTAGTGTTTGCCGACGTGAAAATTGGCTCCAAAAAGGCCAAAACATTCTCGACCGCGGCGGCTGGGTGGTCTCCGCGAGAGATTACAGCTCGACTGAAGTATACCAAGGTTACGGTGAGGGAATCGATCTTGACCTTATTGAATATCTAACATTACTCACAACAGATGAAAGATATATGAATCCTGACCATAAGATTATCCTCGACATTAACGACGAGGCGGAACGCGCTCAACGCATCGCTAGCCGTGGTGAGCTTGAAAATCCTGACACATTTGAGTCACGTGGTGATGATTTTCAACAAAAAGTAATCGAAGGGTATCAAGATATTGCGAGGCGCAAAAACCTACCAGTTATTTCGGCGAATCAACCACTTGAAGTGGTCACTGAGCAGATTTGGAACATCATTAATAGGTAGCTAGCCCATCTACTTAGAGCATGGATTGACAATGAGCATGTCTGCGCCATTGCGAGCTGCTGTCAGAGTAGGTGTATACCCAAACGTAGTGGAACTTACACTTACAAATAGCTAATCTGTTAACTATTCCTGCGTTCATAGGCCGCATAGTACGATGTGATGGTGGGCTGTAGCCAAGTACGATTTTCTTCTGAAATTTCATCAATATGTTGCATGTATCCCTCGATTTTGGCTGTGAGTTCGTCAAATCGTTCGGAGTTTCTAATTTTACGGTCAAGCACGTCGTCATAACCGCGTGCGACAGGGTCGCCTCGAACCAAAAGGGCTTGTCGCTTCGTGACCACAATATCCCCATGCTCGGTCTCACAGCGTGCCAGTGGAGTCTTGCGAACAACAATAGCTGCTGGAATGTCATTATTGCGGCTCTCTAGTTTATAGCGCGGGTTGTATTCTAATAAACTCGTGCACATATCGAGAATAACACCTAAAACAGCAGCATCCATGTCTTTAGTTGCCGAGAAGTCAAGGCTATGGCTCTGTTTCGCCAGTTCAATTTCACCAATTGTGGGATACGCCATAAGGATGCCAAAATTATCTTGTGGCGTTGACCGAGCATCAAGCGCGCGCATTACTCGTGGATCGGTCCTATCAACCGACTCATCGAGATGCACCGATGCCTGATAAAGAATACGATTATTTTGTGTACTTTGCAGCGACTCGCCAATGTAGGCATCAATTTGCGCAACCAGTAACTCATCGTTCGGGTCTATCCAACCTGTTTCCTTGGCATGCTGTAGGGCTGCCTGCCATCCCTCAGCAATATGAGTAGTGGAAGTCTGCGTGTAACTTTCGCCCGTATTTGGGTGTGTTGCCGTTAGTGGCTCCAAGGGAACAGGGCTAAACTGTAATCGCTCAACATAAGGTTGTTCAGGCATGGACTTACTAGTTTCTGGTGACATATCTTATACATTATACCACTTTCTCCTCATATTGTCACCCCCATATAACGGCTCGTGAACTTCAATATCCAGTAGTTAAAAGAGCCTCAATCGCGGTAAGCGGTGAGGCTCGAGGGAAGTAGGTGGGTGGGGCGGCGGCAATATCGCCGCCGCCCGCGGCTCATGCGCTGCCGACCTAAAGGTCAGCCAAGAAGCGCAGAGCCTCATCGATCCGAGGCTGCACGTCAGTCGTGGTGCTAACACGCTTAAACATCTCGACTATCTGATCCTGCGTGGCCAGATCGGCGTACTCCTCGATGATCTTATGCAGCTTCTCTGCTGCCTTTTCCGGCCGGGTGTAGCCGATGATGACACCCGAGCGCACATCCGCTACAGCGTTGGAGACATCGCGATAAGTCGGTGCGTGCTCCTCGTGAATTGCATTCATACTTCTCCCTCATTGTCATACGATCGTAACCGTACTTTGGAACTGCGTCTACAACACGCGTGCCGTAAACACAGATGATTACTATACTATCATCCATTGAAACAAGCAACAACGGCGGGAGTAGAGTGTTGACATTTTCACGTAGCCTTTGCTATACTTCGTAAAGACATTACCAGAGACAGTAGCGGTGAACCGAACGGAACACTTAATCAGCTACCGAGGATGTAACAAACATTTTCACGTAAGTCTTTGGTAGTGCGAGAATCAAAGACTTTTTATTTGTCTTTGAATCGTTCAACCCCGGTAGGGCGTTGAACCTAATCCAGCAACTTGTTGATGGATTCTCACATTACCGTCTGCTTAACAATTTGGTCGAATAAATATCAACCTACGTGAACGCACTTGGATGCAGTACAAGGAAGCAGCGAGGATCGCAGCGAAACCGTACATAAGGTACGGTGAGCGAGAACCGGAGCCGCTGACGCTGTAATGCGCCAAGAACCGTCAGCGCAAACTGCTTTGCAGTTTGGCAGGGCGGTGGTGCGACGCGTAGGAATCAAAGAAAGGATTTTTATGGCTATTTCACGCGATAAAAAGAATACTTTGGTTGCAGAGATTAGCGATGTTCTATCGACGGCTAAGATGACTGTCTTCGCACAGTATCAAGGCCTCAGCGTTGCCGACATTCAGGAACTGCGTCGCGCTGCTCGTGATGCTGGAGTAGTTATCAAGGTTGTCAAAAACCGACTTGTCCGTGTAGCTTTAGGGTCAAACGATACCTACAAAAACACTGACACGTCAGCTTTGACTGGCCAATTACTCTACGCAATCAGTAGCGAAGACGAAGTTGCCCCTGCGCAAGTGCTTGATACGTTTGCAAAAACACATCCTGCACTCGCATTTGTCGGTGCGTTTTCTGGCGAAGGTGCACTACTAAGTGCTGATGAAGTGAAATCACTTGCCGGACTGCCGAGCAAGAACCAACTCATCGCCGAAGTGGTTGCGCAACTGCTTTCGCCAGTTCACGACATCACCAACGCACTCTCTGGCAATTTACACGCCTTACTAGACGGTGTATCTGCCAAAGCAACCAATTAAATTACTATTACTAATTACTAACGTAATCTATACGACGTAGAAGGATTTCGTACGATAGGCTAGTTTGAGATGGCCAATGAGCATCTGAAGTAAGTTGTACAAATGTACTACTTATGAAGAACGGAATTGGACGCCCAAAATAGACATCGTACGGAAACCTGAACACGAAAGGAACCATTATGGCTGACATTAAAAAACTTGCAGAAGAGCTGACAAAGCTTACTGTACTCGAGGTCAACGACCTTAAAAACGTTCTTAAAGATGAATACGGCATCGAGCCAGCTGCTGCAGCCGTTGCTGTTGCTGGTCCTGCTGCTGGCGCTGACGCTGGTGCTGATGAAGACGCTAAGTCTGAATTTACCGTCACACTAACTGACGCTGGTGCACAAAAAGTTGCTGTCATTAAGGCAGTCAAAGAAATCACTGGTCTTGGCCTTGGTGAATCAAAAGCTATCGTTGACGGCGCTCCTGCTGCCGTTAAAGAGAAAGTCTCTAAAGACGAAGCTGAAGCAGCCAAGAAACAGCTTGAAGAAGCTGGCGCTACTGTTGAACTTAGCTAATTGTGCGCTAGCATTTCGCTAGCACATCCTATTCGACCAAATGTTATGCTGATAAAATACCACTCTATAGCAGGGTGGTATTTTGATTGCAATAACAAAATTAACAACGCTTATTATCGTACTACTGAGAATGATGTGGAAAAAAGTGAAATAATTCACACATTTTTGGCTCAATTCTGAGGTAAGGCTGGGAGCAACACGGGCTGATATTGACTTGACGAAATAGAGATGCTATATATAGGGTGATATCATTACAAAAATAGACAAAGGAAATTGCGAGTTACCATGTCTGAACTACCCGAAAAACAAGTCAAGCGATTACGATCGCTTATTCAAGAGGCTGAAACCAACCTGGCCGCTGCTAAGGAGCTGCTCATTAGTATTATCGGTGACGACGGCGAAGTCATTACGCCGCGAAACAGTCAAGAAGACGTTAGCGGCAAAGTCATTGAAGGTGTTTTTGACGGCCAAAAAATGGTCGGCCCAGATGGCAAAGAATACCCAGTACCGGCTAACTACGCCTCAAAATCGAAGCTGGTTGAAGGGGACATCTTAAAACTGACGATCGCTGATGACGGCGGCTTTATCTACAAGCAAATCGGCCCAATCGAACGTCGCCAAATCATCGGTACACTTGTCACGCATGACGGCGCCTACTACGTCGAAGCGAATGGCCGCGAATACCGCATCTTACTTGCCAGCGTGACGTACTTCCGCATCGCCGTAGGCGACCAAGTCACCATCATCGTTCCCGCCGACAACCCCGACGCCGTCTGGGCTGCCGTCGAAGCTGCCTTATAAGTACTCGAAACTATTGACATTTAGTCTACTATTAGTTATAATAGGCTTACTTTTGTTCATTCGGACAGAAGAACCACAGGAGGAATCATGAAGAAGCGTACGATTGTCCTTGGCGCAGCGGCAGGCGCCGTTGGCGCCAACCTCGCCGCAAGGGTGGTGATCGCCTCTGGCGGCACACTCAGCGGAGCAGCGTTCCTGATCGGATCGCCCGTGGTCGCCGCGCTCACGCCGTTCTGGTGGAAGCGCCGCAACTAACAACAACCTGTGGCATGCCACCGAAAAGACCATTGTGTCGACTAACCGTCGAGACACAGTGAGTCGGCTCGGTGGCTCTTTTCGTAATCCAAGAATTAGACAAATCAAACTATAGGCGCTATAGTAAAACCATCACATGAGGTGAAAACAAAAAGTGTAAAAAAGACGGCAGTATACAAGCATGAACGTGCGTATAATTGACCGTAGATAAAGGATTGGGGAAATAAACAGGTGTCAAAAGCACTCTACCGGAAGTACCGTAGCAAAAGCTTAGATGAAGTCGTCGGACAGAACCACGTCACGGATATTTTGGCGCGCAGCCTCGCCCAAGGCCGGGTAGCGCACGCCTACTTACTGACTGGACCGCGCGGCGTGGGTAAGACGTCGATTGCACGAATCCTCGCGCACGAAATCAATCATTTGCCGTACACGGATGACGCAACACATCTCGATATCATCGAAATTGACGCCGCCAGCAACAACGGCGTTGAGGATATCCGCGATCTGCGCGATAAAGTCCAGGTTGCGCCCGTCTCCGCTGCTAAGAAAATTTATATCATTGATGAAGTCCACATGCTGTCGAAACCGGCGTTTAATGCACTTCTTAAGACCCTCGAAGAACCGCCCGAGCACGTCGTGTTTATCCTCGCGACGACCGACGTCGACAAACTGCCGGCGACTATCATCAGCCGTACGCAGCACTTCGGCTTTCGGCTGATCGCACCAAAAGAAGTTACGAAACACCTGCGCACCATTGCCGATGCTGAGAAAATTCGCATTGACGATGAAGCGCTCGAACTCATTGCCCTCAGAGGTGAAGGCAGTTTTCGCGATAGCATCAGCCTCCTTGACCAACTGGCCAGCCTGGCAGATGACAAACAGGGTATCACCAAGCAACTCGTTGAAGATTCGCTCGGCCTCGCTTCACGCGAGCTTGTCGACGATATCCTCGCCGCCGTCCAGAGCCACGACGTGCCAGCGGTCGTTGCTAAACTTGATGAATTTGAAAACAGCGGCTTGCAAAGCAGCGTCCTGGCTTCACAGCTTATCCAAGCGCTCCGCGGCAAACTAACCGAACAGCCGTATGCCATCTCGCTGCTCGATGAGTTGCTCGACGTCCAGCGGTCTGCTCAGCCTAGCTTGAAACTCCTGACCGTCCTCTGCAAGGCAGCTGAACCAAAACAAACATCAAAAACAGCCGCGCTGAGCGCGCCGGCCCCCGCCGTTAGCGCCACCATCGCCGAGCTTGAGCGTCAGGCGACCAAAAAGGTGCCAAAAATTGCCACACCGCCTGCTCCAGTCAAACAAGCTGAAGCAACACCTACGTCCGAAATAACCGCAGAAGTTATCACAGAAGAATCACCGGCTGCGCCTCAAAAACAACCGATCGCGCCAACCACAGAACTCGATTGGAATGAACTCATTGAATACACCCGCACGCATTTCGTAGCGATTTATAGCGTACTTTCCAAATGTCACCATGAGCTCGAAGGCGACACCTTGACCTTATATACCGGTAATAATTTCTACAAAAAGAAGCTGGACGATCCAAAGTATCTGCAAAAACTATCGGAATCACTCGAGAAACTCGGGGCCGGCGATCTGACGATCGTCACCATCCCCACGCCACCACCACCAAAAGATAGCCAAGCAGCGGCAGTAGCTGCTATTATGGGTGGAGGAGAAGAGGTTACTCTATAACGCAGGTGGGGTGTTGGCACTTTTAGCTCAGAGGGATGTGAAATCGGTTGCAATAACCGATTTCAGCCGAACGCCGTGGTAAACGTCCAGTGGACGTTCATCACGAAAGTGGCCCGATGAGATGAAGATGCCAGCGACCCACTCCATGTAAACAAGGTATTATGGCAACAAAAGAAGTAGCAGCCGGCAAAGTGCCACCCCAAAACCTCGACGCCGAGATGAGTTTACTCGGTGCTGTTTTGATTGATGAAGAAACGCTGGCCGATATCTCCGAACACGTCACGCCCAAAGATTTTTACGACAAACGCCACGCCATCATTTACGGCGGTATGATGCGCCTCTATGAAAAACATAAACCTGTCGACCTCTTAACGTTGACCGAGGAGCTCAAGAAAAAAAGCGAGATCGAGCTGGTTGGTGGCTCAGCGTACCTAACCGAGCTGACCAACTATGTCCCGACCGCGGCTCACGCGGAAGCCTACGCCGAACTCGTGGCCCAAAAAGCTATTCGGCGTCGATTAATTAAGGCGAGTGCTGATATTTCTGAGCTCGGCTACGACGAAGATAGCAACACTCAAGAATTATTGGAACAGGCCGAAGCACAACTTTTTTCCGTCAGTGATCAGTCGCTCAAACAAGATCTCGTCAGTATTGAAAGCATTCTGACAGAAAGTTTTGATCGCCTCGAGGAACTTCATCGTAATAAAGGTGCCCTGCGTGGTGTCCAGACAGGCTACCGTGATCTCGACAATATGACAGCCGGCTTGCAGCGAAGTGACCTTATTATCCTGGCAGCCCGTCCGGCAATGGGTAAAACGACTCTGGTAACCAATCTAGCTTACAACGTTGCAACTATTGCTAAACAACCTGTGTTGTTTTTCAGCCTTGAGATGAGTAAAGAACAGCTGGTTGACCGTATGCTTTCTGACGCTTCGGGGGTAGATTCATGGAACATTCGAACAGGCAATCTGTCTGATGATGACTTTGGCAAAATTTCCGAGGCCATGGGCGAGATGGCTGAGGCACCAATCTATATCGACGATACACCAGGTCTGAGCGTGCTCGAAATGCGCACCAAAGCCCGCCGCGCCGCCCACGAACAGCCGCTCGGCCTCATTATCGTCGACTACTTGCAGCTAATGCAGGGTAGCGGCCGCGATAACGGCAACCGCGTGCAAGAGGTGAGTGAAATTTCGCGTGGACTCAAGTTAATTGCCCGTGAGCTCAATGTGCCGGTCATCGCCCTGTCACAGCTGTCGCGTTCCGTCGAAAGCCGTAGTCCGCAAATCCCACAACTAGCCGACCTGCGTGAATCGGGTTCGATTGAGCAAGATGCCGACATCGTCATGTTCATCTACCGCGAAGCCTACTACAATCCGGAAACCGAGCGTGAAAACATTACCGACCTCATCATCGCCAAACACCGTAACGGACCAACCGGTAAGGTTGAATTGTACTTCCACCCGGAACGGCTACGCTTTATGTCACTTGATAAACGCCACGAGTAGGGGAGCTTGTTCTCATCTCGTCGTGTTATATCCCTACTTCGCATCGATATACCACTTCGTCGTCTCGGGCATGAAAGCCCTCTCATCTCGTCGTATTATATCTGTACAATGTACAGATATACCACATCCTCGTTCGGTATAGACAAGCAAGCTTATCTATACGCTCACTTCGTCGTGGTATACTAAAAGTACTTTATGGCTAAGTTACATGTCACTGATTTTTTCATTTACCGTTGGCGCTACCTGATAGGTTATGGCCTCACAATTATTGTGCTGGCGGGATTACTGTTATTTGCCGGTTTATACGTCCCCGGCGGCCTGACACATGGTGAGATGAGTAGCGTGGCGCTCAGTGCCGCAACAAAAGCGACTCATCTTGTTGACGGGACGATTGTAAACTTGCCATATTACTTACTCCAGCACCTCAGCCTGTTGCTCCTTGGCGTCACTATGACTTCGATCAAACTGCCGTCACTATTCCTCGCATTGCTCGCTGCCATCGGCATGTTTTTATTACTTCGCCAATGGTTTAGTCGTAATGTTGCCGCGCTGGCGGCCGCCATCACAATTACTTCTGGCCAATATCTGATTGTCGCTCAAAGTGGCACACCGTCGATTGTCTACATCTTTTTCTCGGTCTGGCTACTCCTCACCGCCACGATGATAACTCGCGCAAAAACACACTTATTCCTCTGGAAAGCAGCTTTTTTCATCCTCGCGGCCCTCAGTCTTTATACGCCATTGAGTATCTATGCGCTCATCGCAGTTGGGGTTATTGGTGTTATCCATCCACATACTCGCTATATCTTGAAACACCTGTCAAAACTCAAACTACTCGCCGCCATTTTATTGTCATTGATTATCATCAGCCCGCTCATCCTAGAGCTGGTCGCACACCCTCGCATTGGCTTAACGTTGCTTGGCATACCAGAAAGTGTGCCAAATATCTGGTCGAATGCACTCCAGCTCTTCTCGCAGTACTTTGGCTTCATGCAACCGTCGAGTAGCGTCTTTATGACACCAATCTTTAGTTTGGGCGCCATGCTACTGATTGCGCTCGGCTTTGTGGATATGTTTCGCTCCAAATATACCGCCCGTAGCTACACGATTATGGCATGGCTACTGTTTTTGCTGCCCGTGATTCTCATTAATCCTCAGTACACTACAGTCATGTTCGTGCCACTCCTCCTACTGCTTGCCATGGGGCTACAGGCGCTTATTTTCTACTGGTATCATCTCTTTCCGCGCAACCCGTACGCACGTATTGCCGGCTTGATCCCACTGGTTGTCCTGGTGGGTGGTTTGGTACTTTCCGGCGTGGAGCGCTACACATACGGTTACCATTATAGCCCCGACACAGCAGTGTATTTTTCGCACGATCTGCGCATTTTACAAAGTTCATTACCGTCGCGTCACGAACCTGCCGAGATTATTGTCACGGCCGCCGAAAGGCCATTTTATGATGTCGTCGCTCGGTATCATAAAGGTCTGACGATTGCAGAAGCGCTACCCGCAAAAACGACCGAACCAACCTACGTCACGCATGACGCTCATAAGGCTGACCAGCCGATTCCCCAACAAATCCTCACCGACGCCGCCAAGGCAGACGCCGATCGTTTTTACATCTATAAAAACGGTGCCTAATACCGTATAGTAGAAGAGAGAAATGGAAGAGGAGTAGACTATGGCTTTTGACCAAATGAAAATGTTAAATGATCTGCGTAAAGCGCAGAAAGATCTCAAAAAGCAAATTGTTGAAGTAGAGGCAGGCGAGGGCGCCGTTGTCGTGCAAGTGAACGGCGAGTTGAAGCTGCAGAGCGTCAAAATTGACCCAGCACGCGTCGATCTCGAAGATATCGAAGAGCTTGAGCACTGGATTGAAATTGCAGTACGTGATGGCCTCACCAAAGCCCAAGAAATTGCCGCTGAAAAAATGAAGCCACTAATGGGTGGCCTAGGAAATCTCGGTCTGTAGAATATGGCTCAATTGTTGCCAGCGGCACTGTCGAGTGCGATTGACGAACTTGGGCGCCTGCCGGGAGTAGGAGCGCGTACCGCCGAACGGTACGCGTACTATTTACTGAAGGCCGATTCGCATATCGCCAGTCAACTAGCGCAAGCTATTAACCAGCTGCACAGCGGCGTCAAACAATGCCCGGTGACATTTGCACTGATCGATGCCGACCAAGGCATCTCACCGCTTTATAGCGACGATAGCCGCGACAAACAACTCGTTGCTGTTGTCGAAGAGCCGCTCGACATTATCGCTCTGGAACGGACCGGGCAATTTAAAGGTACTTATCATGTCCTTGGTGGTGCCATTTCACCAATTGATGGCGTCGGGCCGGAACAATTACATATTCCCGAACTAATCGAGCGTATCAAAAAAGACGACGTCAAAGAACTGATTATTGCCACCAATGCCTCGGTAGAAGGTGAGTCAACCGCGCTCTTTCTGCAGCGCTATATTCACGATCAAGATATCGACGTAACCATGAGCCGCCTGGCGCGCGGCTTGCCTGTGGGCGTCGACCTCGAATACGCCGATCAAATCACGCTGTCACATGCGCTCGCCGGAAGGAAGGTATTCTAATGTTTGATACTGCCAAAAACCTCATAGATGCTGCCTCAAAAGTTATCGTCATCCAGGCGGAAAATCCTGACGGCGACAGTCTGGGAAGTAGCCTGGCGCTGGAAGAGATCCTCGGCGATCTAGGCAAGGACGTCATCGTGTATTGTCCCGTAGAAATTCCGAAGTACATGCGGTACATCAATGGCTGGGATCGAGCTGTAACGACATTCGATACCAGCGCCGACCTGGCGATTATTGTCGACACCAAAGCCGACGTTTTGCTCACGAAAGTCCTTGAGACACCCGGCGTGCGCCATTTCCTCGAATCCCACCCGGTACTCGTCATCGATCACCACACCACCGAGTCAAACTTGAGCTTTGAACATACACTACTTACGGAAGACGCCGTTGCTACCAGCGAAGTGTTGTATAAGCTTGCCGAGCAAGCAAACTGGGCGATCAATGCGCAGGCCGCTGAAAACATGCTCATCGCCATCATGAGTGATAGCCTCGGCCTCACCACCCAAAATGTGACGCCAAACGTCTTTTTTGTTGCCGGAAAGCTCACCGAACTCGGTGCCAGCAATGCGGCTATCGAAAGTCGCCGCCGCGAATTTATGAAAAAATCGCCGGAGATCTTGGCATATAAAGGTGAGCTCATTAGTCGGATTGAATACTTCCTCGACGGTAAGCTCGCCGTCGTCCACATCCCATGGGAAGATATCCAAAAATACAGTGACCAGTATAACCCGAGCGTGTTAGTACTCGATGAAATGCGCCTGGTGGAAGGCGTGGAGATTGGCGTCGCGATCAAAACCTATCCAGACGGCAAAATTACCGGCAAACTGCGGGCTAATCTGCCGATTGCCGAACAAGTGGCAGGTTACTTCGGGGGCGGTGGCCACGACTATGCGGCAGGCTTTCGCGCATATGAAGCGTACGATACAATACTTGCAGAACTCATAACCGCAACCGATAAGGCATTGTCAAGCTATGATCAAACTATATAATACGCTTACCAAACAGGTTGAAGACTTCGAACCAATTGATCCAAATAACGTTCGGCTGTTTGTGTGTGGCCCGACCGTCTATGACTATTCCCATCTCGGACACGCCAAAACCTACGTCCAACTCGATGTACTAGCCAGGCTCCTGAAGTCAGACTACACAACGACTTATCTGCAAAATATTACTGATATCGATGACAAGATCATTACGCGAGCTGCCGAGCAAGGCATTCCCTGGCAAGAGCTGCGCGACACGTATCAACAAGCCTACGAGGAAGACATGCAGCAGCTCGGCAATACCAGCGTCGATCGATACGCCCGGGCGACTGATTTTATTGACGATATCATTCGACAAGTTGAGATGCTAATAGAGAAGGACTATGCGTACGTTGTAGAAGGCGATGGCATTTACTTCGAAATAGCGAAGTTTGCCGACTACGGAAAGCTGTCCGGCCGAACCGAGCTTCAGGAGAACGATGCGCAATCACGCATCGATCAAAGCGATCACAAGCGCGGTTGGAATGACTTCGCCCTGTGGAAATTCAGTAAACCGGGCGAGCCAGTATGGCCAGCGCCATTTGGAGAGGGTAGGCCAGGTTGGCATATCGAAGATACTGCTATCACCGAACATTTTTTTGGACCACAGTATGATGTCCACGGCGGCGCAATTGACCTCATTTTCCCGCACCACGAAGCGGAAATCACACAAATGGAATCGGCCTCCGGTAAAGTGCCATTCGTCCGCTATTGGGTTCATACCGGCTTCCTCACGATCGATGATCAAAAAATGTCAAAAAGTTTGCACAATTTCTATACTATTCGGGAGATTCTGGAAAAGTATGATCCGATGGCTATCCGCCTGTTTATGCTGCAGTCACACTACCGTTCGCCAATTAATTTCTCTTGGGATAACTTGCTCGCTGCCGACAACCGTCTCAAGCACTGGCGCAACGTTGCCGCCTTGCGCCATCAGACACACGAGGTGCGTGCCGATCACAGCGAAAATCCGTCTCTCGCAGCCGTTGGCGCCATCAAAGAAGCACTTTCAAACGACCTCAACACGCCAGAGGCACTCCGACTGATCGATGAGACCTTCTCCGAGCTTGAAGCCGACCACCATAAAGACCTCGACCACCACTCGCTCGTGCAGCTACTAGAAACGATCGATGAGCTGCTCGGCCTCTCGCTGATCGATACCACACCCGATATCACGGATGACCAAAAACAACTTATTCTCGAGCGCGAACGGGCACGTGAAGATAAAGATTGGTCTCGCTCCGATAAGCTTCGTGATCACTTACGACATGAGGGTATCGAAGTACGCGACACGCCCGGCGGACCAATTTGGGAATATCGGCCGTTATAAATAAACCCTCTCGTACGAGAGGGTTTTGGAGTTATTCGTCAGTGTCGTGTTGGATCTTTTTCACAAGTTTGGCGAGCGGCCGTTCGCTTTCGAGCCGTCGTCGCTTTGCACTTTGCAGATACTCCTGTAGCAAAACCCGGACACAACCGGCGATAGGAATCGCAATAATACCACCAGCTACACCAAAGACGTAAAGTCCAATCGTCACCGAGGCAAGCACGGCGAGAGCCGACAGCTCAATTTTCTTTGCCTGAATATTTGGTGCTACTAAATTATTTTCAACCTGCTGGTACACGACAAAGAAGATGATATAAATAATCGCCGCCGGAATATTATTAAACGCAAGCAGCGCCGTAATGATAATGCCACCAATCGTCGCTCCAAACATTGGAATGAGCGAGAAGAGAAAGGAAATCGCAGCCGTTGGCATGGCGAGGTTCGCTGGTACACCGCCTGGTCCATGGAATATCAAACTCAGGACAAACACGCCCACACCAGCTGTTGCGGCACCAATCGCCGACACCGTCAATTGACCGGTCACGTAACCACTAAAGACGCTATACATGCGACCCGCCACAGCACGGTGGTGCTTCATGCGGCCTTCGTCGTGATACACACCCCAAAGTCGTTGCATCCAGAGCGGCCCCTCAACGAGCATCAAAAATGTCAGAACGATCACCAAGATTGACTCGGTAATAAACGATAATATTGATCCCAAGCCGCCGACAACACCTTGTCCGGCCGCGCCAGCCCACTTGGCAGCGCTATCGTTAATCGACTTTAGTGCGCTATCAACTTGCGGCTGCAAATTATACTGATGAATCACGTGTTTGAGGCCGGTCCATTGCTTCGTCGCACCGTCAACTACAGCCGGCGCGGTTTGGATAAACTTCGCCGTTTGCTGCACGATAGGCGGCACAATCAAGAAAATAATCGCACCGAGAATGACGAGAACTGACACGTAAGCAATGGCCGTCGCCGCCACCCGACTCTTACCGGGCAGGCGCCTCGATATTTTTGAAACCGGAATATTGAGCGCCAAAGCTAAAAACAGCGAGATAAACAATAAGACTAACGCCGTGCGCGCACTATACACCGCGAGTGCAAGTAACGCAAAACCAATCACAACGAGCCAAAATCGCACAAACGTTCGGGTATCTATATCAATTCGTACTTTCATATCAATTCCTTACTTTCCTTGCATTATAACACATCAGTTACACCCCCTTTAACACGAGCGTTGTCATCACTACCATGCGGTGGTACTCTTAGAGTATATGGATACCACAGCACTCGTCTCAGTCGACCATTTTCGGATGGATTTTGGCGATAAAACGGTTATTAGCGATCTGTCATTCACGATTAAAAAGGGTGAAACCTTCGGACTGCTTGGCTCTAACGGATCAGGTAAAACAACCACGATTCGAGCACTGCTCGGGATCTACCAGCCCACCGGCGGTGAACTCCTCATTGCGGGCAAGCCCTACAAAGTCGACGGCTCCGTCAAGCTCGGCTACTTACCCGAGGAGCGCGGCCTGTATAAAAAAGAGTTGGTTCTAGATGTCATGGTATATTTTGGCGAGCTCAAAGGCCTTACGAAATCAGCTGCCACCAGGTGGTCACTTGACTACCTCAATAAGGTTAGTCTCGGCGACCACGCCAAAACTCGTCTCGACAAATTGTCTGGGGGTCAGCAACAAAAAGTGCAGCTCGGTGTCACTATCATGAATAACCCCGAGTTGCTCATTCTCGACGAACCGACCAAAGGCTTTGACCCAGTCAATCGCCGGCTCCTTATGAACATCATTGAAGAACACCAAAAGCAAGGCGCGACCGTCATTTTTGTCACTCACCAAATGGAAGAAGTGGAACGACTCTGCGATCGCATCATTTTACTCAAAGACGGCACCGCCAGGGCCTACGGTACTGTCGCTGATGTCAAAAAATCATTTGGCGGCGCCTCACTCGATGACATCTTTATTAAAGTTTATGGCGACCCAGTAGGGCAGGAGACATTCTAATGCATAATCTTGGTACGGTGTTTCGTTTTGAAGTCACCAGAACACTCAAAAAACGAAGCTTCTGGATTATGTCACTCTTTTTTCCAATTGCCATCGCAGCTATCTTCGGAATCGTCTTTTTTTCCAATCGAGCGACCCACGAAGCGTCGGAGCAAGTTGCCAAACAATCATTTAGTATAGCCGTTACCGATACATCTCACCTTGTTGCGCCAGCATTACTTCAGGCTATTCACGCCAAAGTCGTTCCCGATAAACAAACAGGGGTCCACGAAGTCGCAACTGGCAAGGTTGATGCCTATTTTTACTATCCAGCCGATGTCAGCAAACAAACAATAGAGGTATACGCGAAAGATACCGGCCTCTTTAATAATAATCGTTATCAAGCCGTCGCGCAGGCACTGCTCGATCAATCCGTAGCATCCACCGTGAGCACTCAAACCAAAGCCATCCTCCAAAATCATGTCGCCTTCACGACGACCACCTATAAAGATGGGCAAGTCTATAACGGCTTCAAACAACTGATAGCGCCCGGCGTCTTTTTAGTCCTGTTTTATATCCTCATTACGATGTTCGGCAACCAAATGCTGACAAGCACCACTGAGGAAAAGGAAAACCGTGTTATCGAGATGATCCTCACCACCATCAAAGCGCGCACGCTCATCATTGGTAAAATTTTGTCACTCATCGTGCTGGCGCTCATCCAAATTATCGTGATACTGATTCCTATCGTGATACTCTATCTGCTGATTGGCGATAAGCTGTCACTGCCGAATTTCGACCTCACCAACATTCCGCTCGATCCGGTCCGTATCGCCATTGGTGCCGTCATTTTCTTCCTGAGTTTTTTACTCTTTACCGGACTACTCGTGGCGATTGGCGCCGCCATGCCCACCGCCAAAGAGGCGAGTGGGTTCTTTGGGATTGTCATGATCCTTATTTTCGGCCCTCTGTACGCCGTCACGTTATTCATTTCCGCACCCGATTCACCACTCGTCACCTTTTTGACGTTTTTCCCATTTACATCACCGATTCCACTCCTTTTGCGTAACGCAGTCGGTAATTTGTCTGTCCCAGAAGCCCTCCTCGCAATCGTAATCCTCGCCGTCAGCGCGTCTGTCGTCATGGCGATTGCGATTCGTCTGTTTCGATACGGTGCGCTGGAATATTCGAAGCGACTAAGCCTCGGTAGCGTCTTCGGTGTCAAGAGAAAACGCATCCAATAGACCCCCACAATTGCGTGTTATACTCTTTGACATCTTTTACTAGAGAATGTATAGTATAAATATGGCCATAGCTCCACAAACTATCGGTTGTGTGAAAGCAGCCACCGAAATTCTTGGCGACAAATGGACGCCTCAATTGCTTCGATTTTTTATCAACGAAGAAATTGTCCGTTTCTGTCAGCTACAAGATCTTGTTGGTGGCATCAATCCACGCACACTCTCGGCTCGATTAGCTAGCCTGGAACATCACCATATTATTGAAAAGGTCAACAACAACTCAAGCAGCCGCTGCGAATACCGCCTCACACAAAAGGGACAAGAGCTACTGCCAATTATTCAAACAATGGAAGCGTGGAGTCAGAAATACGCTACGGCGTAGCCTCAGGGTTCTCTCAGCTTAGGTCTATATTATAATTATATGAGAGTACTCGTTATCGAAGATGAACACAAAATTGCCCGAGCCCTCAAAAAGGCACTTGAGCAAGAGAGCTACGCCGTCGATGTCTCCTATGATGGCGACGAAGGCTACGCCATGGCAACCACTGAGCCCTACGACGTTGCGATTATTGATCGCATGATTCCCGGCGCCTATGACGGTCTGGGCGTGGTAAAGGCTATGCGTGATGAAAAAATCCATACACCCGTACTCCTGCTCACTGCGCTTGGTAGCACAGCCGACAAAACAACCGGTCTTGATAGCGGTGCCGATGATTATCTCGTAAAACCTTTTGCACTCGAAGAGCTACTCGCACGCGTGCGGGCACTCATTCGTCGACCGAAAGAACAAGCGAGCACCATCCTTCAGGCTGGTGATTTGACACTCAATACTATTACCTTTGAAGTTAAACGGGCAGAGCAAGTTATCCCACTAACCAGTAAAGAATTTGCCCTGCTGGAGTATATGCTACGCAATCAAGATCGGCCCCTTTCAAAAGAGACCATCATTGCGCACGTCTGGGATTATGATGCTGACATTCTGCCAAATACGGTCGAGGTATATGTCAAATACCTTCGCACCAAGGTTGATGTTCCATTCGATAAACCACTGATTCACACCGTTCGCGGGTTTGGCTATAAACTGCAGGCAACGTAGTCAATGTTTGAATCCGCAACACTGAAATTAACCGGCTGGTATCTGTTAATCATTATGGTGATTAACCTGATTTTTAGCGTTGTCATCTACGAAACCACCACCAATGAATTGAGTTCACGCTTGCAAACGTTTGGGCAAGGTATACGTGATGAATCACGGCTTTCGTCACCATACTCGTCCTACCTAAGCCAAATACGCGACGCCCAAACCGACGAGGCAAAGCGTAATATTATTTTTAATCTCTTGTATAGCAACATCATTATACTTATTACAGGCGGTATCGGCGCGTATATCTTGGCACGACGTACTCTTCGGCCCATCGAGGAGGCTCACCAAGCGCAATCACGATTTACGTCGGACGCCAGTCACGAACTGCGCACGCCGCTCGCCGCTATGAAGGCAGAGCTCGAGGCGTCGCTGCGTGACCCGCATTTATCAAAAGCAGAAATGCGTGAACTCCTGATGAGTAACCTTGAGGAGGTCGACAAACTCACCAGTTTATCGCAAACCCTCCTCAAGCTTGCCAGACAAGACTACGAAAGCCTCGAGCGCACAGATGTTGACTTTACCGCCGTCATCGGGCAGGTCATTCGTACATATGACAAACCGGGCATGCGTCTGACGTTAAGCGCTCCATCACATCCGGTTCATATTTACGCCCACCAACCAAGCATCGAAGAATTGTGCACTATTCTTGTTGATAACGCACTCAAATACAGCCCCGAGAACTCGCCCGTATCACTAGTTTTGTCCGTTCACGACAATAAAGCCCGTCTCGACATCACCAATAGTGGCGCCGGCATTCCGACTGAGAACTTGCCACATATTTTTGATCGCTTCTATCGCGCCGACAATGCCCGCAGCGGTAGTGGCCATGGGCTTGGTCTTTCGATCGCAAAAATTATTGTTCAAATACATCATGGTGGCCTTGCGGCGACCAGTGCACCCGGTCACCAGACAACGTTTACTGTTTTACTACCCATTTTCAAGGAATTACAAGCAAAAAATCAGTAAGCGCTCTTACAGTACAGATATCACTTAACAGGAGATAGATGTATGAATGTTATATCACGAGGAGCCAGAAACGCTCTTCGCAGCCCCATTCGATCGGGTGCAATCATTATTATGCTCGCTATTAGCATCGGTTTAATCGTCGCAATGCTTGTCGCGCGGTCGAGCGTTAACGCAAAAATTACTGAGCTCAAGGCGAACACAGCCACTGCCATCACGGTAAGTCCGGCGGGTATTCAAGGTGGTATGGGCAGCGGCAATCTTTTGACGAACGACCAACTCAAAAAAATACAAACCGCGACTCATGTTGCATCGGCATATGGGAGTCTGACAGATCAGCTCGGCAGCAGTGACACAAACCTCACATCATCGCTCACATTGGGTAGTTTTGGACGGCGGCAAATGCGCTTTGAATCCTCTGATTCTCCCTCAACGCCACCTATGAGCAGCCTCGGCGAGGGCGGCCAACAATTCCCACGACCAGCCATGACGCCGCACATTAGCGTCACCGGCACGACTCAGCCAACCACAGTCACAGGAGCTGGCGGCAACGCGCTCGCGGTTACTTTGACGAGTGGCGCAACGATTAATGGATCATCCAGTGATTTAGTCGCGCTGGTTGGTACTGATCTTGCAACCAAAAACAGCCTATCGCCAGGCAGTACATTCACAGCTTACGGCAAAACCATCACCGTGAAGGGTATCTATAAGACAAAAAATACGTTTACAGATAGTGGGATTGTCATGCCGCTTGCAACCGTCCAAACACTAGCCGGAGAAACAGGCGTTAGTATGATTAACGTCACGGCTGACAGTAGCGAAAATGTCGCAAGCCTTGTGACGACGCTCAAGTCTCAACTTGGATCGGCGGCTGATATTACCAGTCAACAAGCACAAGCCCAGGCAAGCGTTGATTCACTCAAAAGCATCAGTACGCTTGCAACCACGGGCGTCGTTGACGCTGCCATCGCTGGTGCGGTGATCATTCTTCTGATGATGACGATTGTCGTCCGAGAACGCCGCCGAGAAATTGGCGTAATCAAAGCAATCGGCGGCACGAACTTTACAGTTGCGACACAATTCGTCGTTGAAGCGCTCACGCTGACCATCATTAGCGGCATCATCGGCTTCGCGCTTGGCGTCGCAGTCAGTGGTGGCATCACGCAGGCGCTTGTCAGCAACCAGAGTGCAACCAGCTCCAATACTTCCTCAATACCAGCCCAAGGCGGTACAACGCGACTGGGGAGAGGCTTCGGAGCAGGCGGATTTAGCAGCCGACAGGTACGATCCGCCATTCAATCAGTCACGCGCTCCGCGACGCCGACCGTTTTTGCCAGTGCAATTGGCATCACACTATTAATTGCGATCATCGGCAGCGCGCTGCCTGCGTGGCTCATCAGCCGCGTCCGACCCGCTGAAGTCTTACGGACAGAATAAGGAGAATCTATGTCATTAACCGTTACAAACGTTACCAAAACATATCGTACGAGCAGCGGCGACGTCCATGCCCTTAGCGACGTGAGCTTCAGTGTCAAAACTGGCGAGTTCGCCAGTATCATCGGTAAAAGCGGCTCCGGCAAAAGCACGCTGCTGAGTTTGCTCGGCGCACTCGACACGCCAAGCTCGGGCGAAATTGACGTTGATCATCAAAACATTACAAAGCTATCAGAACGTCAGCAGACTCATTATCGCGCTCACAAAATTGGTTTTGTCTTTCAACATTACAACCTCATCCCAAACCTCACCGCACTTGAAAACGTCATGCTCGCCCTCGAGTTTGGCGGCATGCCATCTCGCGAGCGGCGCGACAGGGCAGTGCAGCTACTCGAATCGGTCGGGCTCGATACCGACCAGCAACAACGCAAACCAAATCGCCTCAGCGGTGGCCAGCAGCAACGCGTGAGCATTGCGCGAGCACTCGCGAACCATCCGTCCCTCATCTTGGCCGACGAACCGACCGGCAACCTTGACAGCGAAACAGGTAAGAAAATTTTCGATTTGCTCCATAGCCTTTCCCGAACAGAAAAGACAACTATCCTTGCCGTAACGCATGATCTTGATATAGCCGGCAAGACCGATCGAACCTTTACGTTGAAAGATGGCAAAATTACAACGCATAAATAGATATCTTTCAGACCTGTCTCAGTAATGTGCGCAACAATGGACTCAGTAGCACAATCCAGAGAGGCGGAGCTACAACACTCCGCCCGCTCATGGGCTACACTAAACAAACGAACAGGAGGGTATCACATGAACACCACATCCACAAAACGCATCTTACTCAGCAAAAAGGGTATGAAAGAACTCAAAAAAACAATCGCGAGCTTAGAACACGAAAAAAATGACATTATCTTGAATCTCCACGAACTTGACAAAACATCTACGCACGACGAACGACTGGCCCGGGTCGAAAAGTTAGCCCAGCTCGAGATGATCGAAAGCGAGCTCCAAGACAAGCATTACACCTTAACGCACGCCCGGCTCCTACCGAGTAAGCGCGAACGCCTCAAGGTGGCACTTGGTTCAGTTGTCGACCTGATCGATACCAATGGCCGCCTCGTCCGCTACACGCTCGTTGATAGTCTGGAGGCTAATCCGAGCGACGGGCGCATCTCCATCTTGAGCCCGCTTGGCAAAAACTTGATAGGTAAAACCGCCCACGACATCATCGAATGGTCGGCGGGGTTGCGCACCAACCAAATGCGCCTCATCCAAATTCGCTAATCCACCGTTCACACATTGCTATAGAACTCCCGCTTAGGGAGTTCTATGCGTAGGTGGTAGATACGCGCACGATCGTTTTTGCTACAATAGAGCTAATGCTTTACTACAAACAAACACCGCCATACGTCCTAAAGGAGCTCAACTCCTCGGAGAGTGGCCTATCAGCCGAGGAAGCCGAAGAGCGGCTCAAGATTTACGGCGACAATAGCCTCAAGGTCGCTGGTGATCCGTTATGGCGCAAACTTGTCGAACCGTTTGCCAACATCTTCATGCTGGTCCTGCTCGTTGCCGCCGCCATCAGTGTGTGGCAGGGCGCCAATCTGGATGCCATTATTATCATCGTCATTATGCTGGTGAGCGCCACGATTTATTACGTGCAGCAGTTTTCTACCGAACGCATCCTCCGATCACTCCAACGCCATAGCGCTCAGGCGGTGGAGGTACTGCGCAATAATAAACTCATCAAACTTGATAGTACTCGCTTGGTGCCAGGCGACATCATCGCGCTCGGTGAGGGCGAGAAGGTGCCGGCCGATGCACGGATTCTGTCTGGTAGCGGTATTCGTGTTGACGAATCACTCCTCACCGGTGAATCGGCTGCCATCTCTAAGCAAACGGCAGCCCTACGGAGCGACAAAGAAGTCTACGAGCAGAATAATATGCTATTCCAAGGCTCATTTATCATTGCCGGTGAAGTCACCGCCGTCGTGACCGCCACCGGCAATACCACTGGATATGGACAGTTAGCAGCCTTGTCAAAAAAGGTCGAAGCTATCAGTCCGGTTCAAAAAAAGATTGATCGGCTCGTCAACCATATCATTGCCGTCATTGCCGGCATCGCCATCGTTGCCTTTTTGCTGGCGCTGCGTGAAGGTATGTCGATGGGGGATAGCCTACGCTTTGTCATTGCCTTGTCAGTCTCAGCTGTACCAGAAGGCTTGCCGGTTGCGATATCAATCGTTCTCGTGCTCGGCGTTCGCCGCATGGCTGCGCGCAAAGCCTTAGTGAGAAATATGCGCGCCATCGAAACGATTGGCGTCATCACCGCCATTGCCACTGACAAAACCGGCACGCTCACCAAAAACAAATTGACCGTTCAAGAAACCTGGCAACCCCGTGGCCACTCTGCAAATCTCGCACGCTTCGCGCACCGAGTCATTAATCAAACATCACATAAAGCCCATGATCCGCTCGATATCGCTCTGGTGGAATATGTAGCGAGTGAAGGCGTAACCCCTGCCAGTACCGCCGCTGTTTATAGTTTGCCGTTCGATCAAACCAGTACCATGAGCGGTAATATCTGGCCACATGGCGAGGCGTATATCCTCACCATCAAAGGCGCACCCGAGCATGTTTTACTGCATTCGAGCCTGACTGAAGAGGAACGCGAGCAAGCCGAAGCAGCGCTCCATCACCTGACGTCACAGGGCTACCGCGTGATTGCACTAGCCGATGCCGATCTTGCGAAACCGGTCGAACATTTCAGCGCGTTGCCAGCTCGTACCATCTTTACCTTCGCCGGCTTCATCGCCATTGCCGACGAGCTGCGACCAGAAGCGAAACGTTCCGTGCAGGCGGCACTGCAAGCCGGCGTGACGGTCCGCATGATCACCGGCGATCACTTCGAAACGGCATATCATATTGGTAACAAACTCGGCATAGTAGCGCACCGCGACCAAGTGTTCGATGCTCGGCGCATGCACCTTATGAGCGACAACGAGCTCGATGAAGCGATCACTGACGTGCGGGTATTCTCACGGGTTATTCCAGAAGACAAATATCGACTACTGTCGCTCCTCAAACAGCGGCACATTACAGCCATGACGGGCGATGGCGTCAATGACGTGCCGGCACTGTCCAATGCCCACGTCGGGATTGCCATGGGCAGTGGCGCCCAAATTGCCAAAGACGCCGGCGATATCATTTTGCTCGACGATAATTTCAAGGGCATCATCGACGCCATGCGCGAAGGCCGCACCATCATTGCTAATATTCGTCGCATGTTATTTTATCTGCTCGCGACCAGCTCAGGTGAAGTTCTCACCATGCTCGGCGCACTGTTTATCGGTTTGCCGCTGCCGCTCGTGCCGGTGCAGATTTTGTGGATCAACCTGGTCACCGACACCGCCATGGTGATTCCGCTCGGGCTCGAACCAGGCGAAAAGACTAATATGTTCCGCAAGCCCAAAAGTCCCAATGCGCCGATTATCAGCAAGTTTATGGTAAGCCGTATGCTGCTCATCGCACTCAGTATGGCTATCATGACCATCTCATTTTATGCGTACTTTGGCAGCCGCTACGGATACGCCTACGGCCAAACGATTGCCTTTTCGGCGCTCGTCGTCATGCAGTGGGCGAATGCGTTTAATGCCCGTAGTGATTACGAATCACTCTGGCTCCGTTTGCGCATTTGGAACGGTAAGTTCGCCGTCGGCTTACTCGTCGCTATGACATTGCAATTCCTCGCGCTCTTTGGACCTCTGCGTTCACTTGTACACATCTCCTACGCCGCGATTGGCGATATCTTCATCACCAGCTTGCTGGCGTTTATCATCCCAATCATCCTCAGCGAAGTGCATAAATACATCGGCCGCCGGTACTTTCATAAATAGAACGTCACCAAAAAACCTAGCCGACCAACAGGGGAGTATGGTATACTAATCGATGTTTTGGGACGTCGCCAAGTGGTAAGGCATCGGTTTTTGGTGCCGACATTCGCAGGTTCGAATCCTGCCGTCCCAGCCACGCATAGACCCGACCTTTTGGTCGGGTTTTTGCGTGTTTGTAGCAAAGAATTCAAACCTGCGAGTGTACATTCGGAGGCGAAAACTGCCAGTGGCAGTTTGAGAGAAACCTTCCGATGACGATTGATCGTCAATCGCGAAGTTTCGGGGACGCAGAACGTGACCGCATCCTTGCGCATCCATCTTGTCATTAGTTAAACAATAGTTATTAAAACATAAAACATTTTATCTTGAGAGTCGTTCTCTTGACTCTCTTGGCTCATATTTTATTGTAAAAAAGCAAGCATTGCCACCATAGCGCGCATAGTAGCTGTATAATCAAAGCATGTCACTCAACCCAGATGAACACGTTAGCCAATACCCAACAACGTTTTACCGCGTGTCGTTAAAAGCAATCATTCGAAATGAAAAAGGCCAAGTACTCGTCAACAAAGAAGCTGACTCGACCGCGTGGAACCTTCCGGGTGGCGGCTGGGATCATGGCGAAACCGAACATGAAGCCCTTGCAAGAGAACTAAAAGAAGAAGTGGGCTACGACGGCAAATTCACCGCTCGGCCAATTGCCACGGCAACATTTTGGCTCGAATCAAAACGAGCATGGCTTCTGTGGATTGTGTATGGCGTCGAGGTCGAAAATCAAGACTTCAGCATCGGGGAGGATAGTAGCGAGATCGCATTCATAGATCCTAAAACCCTAAAAGACGCGACAAGTTTTGAGGAGCAGTGGATTTATAGCAACTGTTAACGTAAGCTATGTCAAAGATATTTTTGTACACACGAGCTATAATTATATATAAGACGGCAGCTACATAGCCTTGCCGAGGGGAGGGGGTTCTATGGTACAAGCATTACGTACATTTAGCGGATTATCGGTCAATGACATCGAAAAGGCGCAGGAGTTCTACGTCGATACGCTGGGATTAGCGCTGCAAGATAACAGCATGGGACTACAGCTTGAGCTACCCGGTGGCAGCCAGCTGTTCATTTACGAAAAACAAGATCACCAACCAGCGACCTATACGGCACTTAATTTCGTCGTGGCAGATATCGACGAGACCGTTGACCAATTACGAAGTCTCGGCGTTACATTCGAGCATTATGATAATCTGCCCGCATCGCAAGATGACAAAGAAATTCTCCGCGGCAAAGCAGCCCAACAAGGGCCAGACATTGCGTGGTTTAAGGATCCGGCCGGTAATATCCTGGCCATTATCGAAGATTAAGAGGGAAATAGTGATGTATAATAGATTTGAAATAAATCCGCCTCGCGGTCTGGTCGTGTAGCCGACGGCGCAAACAGACTTGCGGTTTCTATCGAACAATGGCTGGTCGATACATTAATAAGGAGATCACTATGGTTGATCGCGAAGAAAAACGAGCTGAGAAGCTAAAAAAGGCCAAAGAAGAGTACGACCAATGGCGCGAAGTGTCACAAGCACATTGGAGCCACTGGCGCGCGTGGGGTTCTTGGTTTAGCTGGGGTTCACCGGTTGGGCTAGGACTATTCTTTGTCCTGCTCGCACTCGCCGCTGCTATCTTGATATGGGTTATTAAACTCTAGAGATACGCTGGCTAATATAAAATACCGCTTTTACAAGCGGTATTTTATATATGTTTCGATGCCAAACAGCTTATTCAGAACGATGATAAAGCCATTCAGTTCGTATAGAATGCCGAGTTATGTGAATTATCACACACGCTATAAGATCGAAGCTGTCATACTGGAGAGAGGCATTAAACGGAGTGACTACGTAGCTTCTATGAATGAAAAGGTCGTGATTGTATCCATGCGCCTCCCTGTCAGCGTGAGCCGGGTAGAGGGAAAGCTAAGCTTTTCGGCGAGCTCGGGTGGCCTGGCAACCGGGATCGCATCGCTTGAAAAGTCACCCGATAGCGTGTGGGTTGGCTGGCCGGGGATCGCGTCCGACGGACTCAGTCGCTCCGAAAAACAGCAAATTATTGACGAGCTGCAAAGACAGGGCTGTTACCCGGTTTTTCTCACAAGTAAAGAAATTGACGCCTTTTATTCTGGCTACAGCAATGCCACCTTATGGCCACTGTTTCACTATTTTCCGACGGAAGCCAAGTTCGATGACAATGACTGGCAGGCCTACAAAAAGGTTAATAAAATGTTCGCGAAAGTAGCACATAGCTTTGCGACTGGCGGCGCCAAATTGTGGGTACATGATTATCAGCTCATGCTCGTGCCACAGCTGCTGCGCCAACTAGACAAAGATGCCAGCATCGGCTTTTTCCTCCACATACCGTTTCCGTCGTTTGAAATTTTCCGGCTTATTCCGCACCGCGCGGAGCTCCTCGAAGGACTGCTTGGTGCCAATCTCGTCGGCTTTCATACCTATGATTACGTCGGCTATTTTCTCAGTAGCGTGTTAAAAGCTCTCGGGTATGAGAGCTCAATGGGAACGATCATGGTAGGCGATCGGTTAGTGCAAACAGATGCCTTTCCGATTGGAATTGATTACAAAAAGTTTGCGAGCGGCGCAGGCAATCATAGCGTGACGGATATTATCAAATCATTTGATCTGTTCCATGATAAAACCAAAGTGATTCTGTCGGTCGATCGTGCAGATTATTCCAAAGGCATTCCCGCGCGGCTTGATGCCTATGAGTTATTCCTGAAAAAATATCCGGAGCATATGAAAAAAGCAGTGTTAGTGCTGGTAGCGGTGCCGTCGCGTGGAGATGTCCCCGCCTATAAAGAGCTACGGGAGACGATTGAGCAAAAAGTGAGCCGCATCAACGGTGCCTTTTCGACGACAGATTGGGCGCCGATTACCTATCGCTATCAGTCGCTGCCATTCGATGAACTATGTGCGCTCTACGCCATGGCGGACGTGATGCTCGTGACGCCACTGCGGGATGGTATGAATTTAGTTGCGAAAGAATATGTCGCTGCCAAACACCACGGCAGCGGCGCGTTGGTGCTTAGCGATATGGCCGGGGCGGCGATTGAGCTGTCTGATGCACTGCTCGTAAACCCACACAACGCCCACCAAGTCGCAGATGCGATTCATACGGGGTTAACCATGCCTCATAGCGAGCAAAAGGCACGTCTCAAAAAGATGCAAGCTCGCATCTCGGAATATACAATCGAAAAATGGGCCCGCGATTTCATGACCGAGCTTGCGGCGGCAGTGCATAAGCAAACCAATAATCCCAAGCGCCTTTCTCGTGCTCAGCAAACAACCATGTTGAAGCGCTATGCCAAAGCTAAACGGCGTTTGATTCTGCTTGATTATGATGGCACGCTTAAAGGTTTTGCAGCGTCACCACTAGGAAAATTTGCCCGACCATCCCTGCGCGTCAAAAGGCTGCTCCGCACACTGACAAAAGATCCGAAAAATAAAGTCGTCATCATTAGCGGCCGCCCGCGTAGTTTTTTGGAGACGTATTTCGAAAACCACGACCTCGCGATCATCGCAGAACATGGCGGATGGGTGTTTGAAGCCGGCGTTTGGCTGAACTCATTTGTGACGGCTAAAAAATGGAAGAAAAGTGTCAAGCCAATTCTGCAAGAGTTTGTCGCCCGTACCGCCGGCTCAGAGATTGAAGAGAAGGATTTTTCGCTAGTATGGCATTACCGGCAGGTACAGCCAGATCTGGCGTACGTACGCAAAGAAGAGCTTAAGCGAAAACTCCGCGCCGCACTCGTGGTTGATTCGATCGGCGTATTCGATGGGCAAAAAATTGTGGAGATCAAACCAAAGCGCATGAATAAAGGCGTCGTCGCCATGGAACTACTCGGCAAAGAAAAGTGGGATTTTGTGCTCGCGATCGGCGATGATTATACAGATGAAGACATGTTTATGGCGTTGCCACCCTCGGCCTACAGTATTCACGTAGGTATGCAAACGACCAACGCACGCTTTCAAATCAACGGCGTTGAAGAAGTCCTGCAATTATTATCCTCGCTCCGTGAGTGACGATTTGGCGAGTCATCTATGACACCGTCTACTGCCTGTTCACTCAACCGCAACCCTCTACATGTAAAAAAGCCGAGTATATACCCGGCTTTTTGTCGCACGGCGGAACTATACAGTCGTGCGCCGACCACGTACGAGATGAACGATAAATAGGATGATGGCCACAACGATGAGAATATGAATAAATCCCGCCGTGATATGAAACGCCAAAAATCCTAGTAGCCATAGTATCGCTAATATAATCGCAATTGTTAGTAACATATTTTTCTCCTCGTTATTACTGATGAGACTAGTGTGCCGCATGTTGTCGCGAAAAGATGTTACTTTTTTCACGTCCTTCGAATTTGTATGAACGCGCGGTATGTTTTAGCGCTGAAAGACGACATCAGCCCAATAATTCGTGGAACTCCAGGTACCGGTCGGATAGGCGAGGGTGTTACCGGTCGTAAAGACACCGTTCGATCCGGTTACACCATCTTGGAAAATATGCAGTGGCGGCGTGTCAATGCCCGAAGCCGCAAGCTGCGATTGGTTATAGGCAAAAGGTCCGCCGGTAATATGATATGACACGACATACGGCGTATTAGGGGCAATCGTCACCGGTGAGGCGAGCGCGGCTACTTGCCAGCCGGTCGCCGTTTCATTTTGAAATGTCACACTGGCGAGGAGGTGGCCAGCATTATCCCACAGATGTCCCGTGTGCGTAGACGCCATACCGGGTTCTTTATAGAAGCGGATGCCTGTTACTGTACCCGCAACTTCACTATAAAACCGCGTGCCAAGCTCGTACGCTGTGGTATTTGCCGTCGATGACGACTGTGGCACGGCATTTGTTGGCAACAGCGTACACGGACAAGTTGCATAACTAGCCGGATTTGTCTGGAGGTAACCAACCGTCACCACTGGCTCGCGCGGAGCATACGTTCGCACGAAGAGGAAATTCACATACGACACATTTGTCACCGATGCTATCAGGTCAATATGACCGCCGCGGTACGATGTATCAGCCGTTTGGCTAAGCAGCGTATCATTGCGATACAATGACACAGTAGCCGGACTACTGACTACCTTAAAGCGCTGTAGCCCAGTAGCGATCGCGCTCTTACCAAGCTTTGTATAGCTTGTGCCAGTTTCTTTATAAAAGCTGGTCTCTTGCGGGCTCAGGCCATAATCGTTATAGGGAGCGAGGTAGCCTGTCAAATTACTATTGTAGACACCAGTGTTAGCATTGGTCGCGATCGTATTCCAACCATGCGAACTGACCTGTGTGGTCTGCGCCTCCATGATAAAACTGGTGCCGGTCTGGAACGTCGACTGAATCTGCGACTTGCTTGGGCCGTTGTCGATAGTACCTTTTACCGGTGTCATGCGGTGCAGGCCACTCGCGCCAGCTTCATAATTGCCGTACATCTGGTACCAATTGCTATCTTGGTCGAGTGCCGGGTTGTACGAGTTGGCAAACGTGAGACCATATGGACCAGTCCAATCTTGCCGCCCTCCAAAAGTATAGACGACACCATTATACACGCCGCCCGCTACACCGTCGGCTGCGTGCGGACCAAACGATTTTTCAGTCCACGTGTTGGATGGAATATTGTATACGTAGGCCGCCGAGCTGAACTCTGCATTCGTTCGCTGGCCTTGAATAATGTAAATATTGCCTCCAATCATTGGACTTTCACGAATTGAACCATAGAGGGCAAACGGAATAGACGCGCCATTACTCCAGGTGTTGGTGGCAACATCATAAATTTGATTGTAGTTTTGGGCCCCATTCAAATAGCCGTTCATGATGTACACTTTGCCGTTCGCATAGCTGCACGTTGCCCAGCTGAGCGTCGGGTGAGGGAGGTTGGCCTTTTTCGTGTAGGCGTTCGTGAGAGGATTGTAGACGTAAAAGGCACCGTTATATTCGAGGTAAATATTCGTACCGTCGCTACAGCCGGTGATTCCTTGGTTGCCCATGCCGTACGGCAGCGGCGCTTTGGTCGTCCAAGTGTTGGTAGCTGGGTCGTACATTTCATTGGCGCTGACGCCGCCGTTATTGTTTTGCCCACCAAAAACATAGATTTTATTGTTGACCGCCGCACCAATCGGACCCCAGCGAAGGGTTGGCATGGAGGCTTTTTGCGTATAGGTGCTCGCGGCCGGATTAAACGCGTAGTTTATGTTCAACGGATCGGCTGCCGAATTGTTATAGCCGCCGAGAATGTAAAAAATGCCGTTGACTTGCACGACCGTTTCATCAGCCGTAGCAACCGGAATATTGGGGAGCGTTTTCCATGCTGGATTATTAAAGTCAGTAAAATACGGAAATGTCGCCTTGCCATTGCTGACACTCTGAGCGGTCGAATTGCCGCTATACACATACACCATACCACTCGATTGCGCGTTAATAGTTGGGGCGATCGTCCAGATGATACCGCTTTTTGTCGCAGGATTAAACTGTTCCGTCCATGACGGTAAAACGGTGATACCGTCACTACCTGTCACACGCAAATCGGCACCACTTGACTGCGCGTGTGCATAATCAAATCCCTTACTAGGTAATATGATTTTGATTTGGTAATTCACTAGAGGACTGGTGTTAGGATTATTAATTGTGACCGGATACCGATTCGTCCAGCCGGACAGCCATGATGTCACGTCAGCGTGCGTCTTCGTAGGTATAAATGGCAATGCCATCACGAGCGCAATACTCATGCCAGCAAGCGCGATACGTTTAAATAGGGTATTTTGAAACACAGTAATAGTCCTCAACATCCTCCCGGGCAGGATGCGTAATTATTTAATAAAACTTATTTGCCTTTATTCACACTTTATTTCATTTTAATCACTTTTACAAGAGTAAAAGGGGTGCGTTAATAAGTACACGTCATCAAAGACCCACCCCAAGATCGCAAGGGCGGTTTTTATCTGTGAAATACCTAACAGTCAAAAAGAGGTGAAGACGGTTAAATAGAAGGAGACGATCTAGCATTGATAGAAGGAGGAATATGAATAAAATTACCCGAGCTTCAATCGAGTCACTTGCCGATTCCCAAAATGACACTGTTCTGAGTATATACTTGCCAACACATCGCTATCCCACACCGCCGCACATGACCGAAGACCAAACGCGTTATAAAAACTTGATTCGAGCTGGGCGAGAGAAGTGGGAAGCCGAAGGTAACAATGCAGATATCGAACCGATTTTTCAAGAACTTGAGGCCAAGCTCAACGACCTCGAATTTTGGCAGCATACCACCGAAGGCTTAGCCGTGTTTGCAAGCACTGATGGTATCACGATGTTTCATTTACCACTGGAATGCGAAGAGCATGTGTGCGTAGGGGAGTCATACGATATCGCGCCACTACTCGTCCTACTCGCCTATGATCAGCCTCACTACGTACTGGCCCTTGCCGAACATGATACCAAACTGCTTCGCGGTGATATGTACGGCCTGGAGCTTATTGATATCGACTTTCCAACCAGTCCCGAAGAAGCGCTTAATATTGACGAAATGTTCGCCAACAGCCAAACCGTTCGCAATCAAGATGGCGCCTCAGGTGCACATATGTCCACCAGTTCGCATGGACCGGGCGACTCCAATCAAGCAGGTAGTGAGGAACGCTTGCAATATTTCCGCATCATCGATGGCATGATTTGCTCATCGGATAAGGTGGATAGTAAATTGCCCGTCCTCCTCGCCGCCCCCGACAATGACGCCGGCGATTACAAGACTTTGAGCCGACTCCCAGCTTTGCTCGATAATTTTCTACCCGGCAATTACACCGGCACCCCCCTGAACGATCTCCACGCCCAGTCCTGGCCACTCGTACTGCGTGAGGTTGGTGGCAAACAACAAGCAGCCTTGCTCGAACGCTTCAATGAGCTGCGTGGAGCAGGTAAGTCATCGCTCGATCTTCAGGAGATCACCGAAGCCGCCGAAGCAGGACGTGTCGACACACTACTACTCAGCATCATTCGCATGACGACCGATTCGATTACCGACACAATTGCCGAAATGCCAATCATTACCTTTGACACGGATGACCAGCAAGAGGAATTACAGGCGCTGACCCACGCCGTCTTTAGCCAGGGTGGAACAGTCGTCGGGCTCACCGCTGACGATATGCCAGAGCAGGCGAATGTCGCGGCAATCTTCCGCTACTAAATCATAACCTTAACGATATTTCTCCCATTTATTGAAATAAAATCAATAAAGGTTTTAAATAGGAAAGACTTACGGCACAAACTGTAGGTTGCCCCCCCTCAACACGAGGCGGGTGCTGACAACCTACCTCAACTCACTCACAGAAACAGGTGATATCCATGGGTAATGCAGCCCAACCCGGTCCGAAGAAAAGGCCGCCGCGACCCGCACAGAAACGCCGTCCGAAGTGGGCTCCTAAAGATCAGTCCGTCGACAAGATTCTCACTGAACTTCCCAAACTGCTAGCAACGGCGGTCTGCGAGGGAATACAGCGTGCCCGTCGTCAAGAACTGGCCGACCTTCCCGTGTATGCAGAGCGTTTCAGCGTACTTAAGGTAGTGTTGCAGTCCTCGCTCAGCATTATTCCAATGATGGTCATATTGTGGGCGTACTTTAGCTCCATGCCGATGAGCCGAGAACTACCTCCAGATAGCTCTAAAATCGTTGCAATCCTGCTCGTCATCGGAATCCTGATCACATGGAGGACGATCTGGATCTGGCAGAACACCACAGTTATAGCAAATAGCGCCGCAATCACGATCAAGCGGAAGCGAAACCTATGGCTAGGCGTTCTCCCGAAGGACCCCGGAGTATTCGTGTGGCAAGTTGGCACCCTGAATTACAAACAGAACTACTTCGAGGCGTACCTAGATGCCTGGTTTAAGGTGAATAGTTGGAGAGTCATCATCGATACACCGGCATCCAAAGAATTCGACCTTGAATTTAATAAGTTGAATTTCGTCAAAGACCCATGGAGACTCAAAGAAGCCGCTTTGGCGGGACGAGAGCTAGCGATAGGAGGCATGCGGTAGGTTTTCGCAATATTCGGGTGTGGGCACGTTGGCAGTAATATGCCGATGTGCCCACACCGCTTCAATATCAGCACTTGTAAGGTGCTTTTTTCGTGTCTTATTTTTGTCGTAATTATTTTCTAAACTTCTCATATACTTTCCTTCACGAGAAAAACATATGAGAAGTGCCGGTGATGGCGCACAAGAGTATTGCCTCTCACGCACCACCACCAGCTTACTTCCACAATCTCCAATCAGTTAGACCTAGGCCACCTTGCGGCGACGGATGACGAACAGGATGCCACCACCCAGCAGAACGGCGAGAGCGGCCAGCCCGCCCAGATACCACGGGACATAAGATCCCGTGTGTGCCAGAACAGTGACCGGCAACGGCTTCTCCACGCTGGCATGCGTGAGCGTCGTTGTCGTTCCCGAACCAGATGGTGTCGTACCTGTCGTAGTAATGATCGGCGCAGTAGGAACACACGTCGACATCTCCTCGGCAGTTGCCGGCCGCGTCGTGAACAGGGTGATAGTCACCGTTGGTCCCTTCGTCCAGGACGTCGGCCCCTGCAGCCAGCCCGTTGAAGATTCGGTTGTCTTCGTCGTAGCCGTCTTCACCGCACAATTCGTCGTGGTGACGTGAGTCGTCACGACGATCGGCGCCGGCTTCGCGGGCAGACATGCCAGACTTCCGAAGGAGTAGTCCCACGTCGTCTGCGTCTTGCCACTGAACGGCTGGCCGTCGGCTCGACGATAACTCAGGTGATAGTCACCGTAGTTGTCGCCGACGTGAACGACGTACACACCGTTCACGTAGTCGCTCGGCTGAATGTCGAACGGCTGCGCATCGTTGATCTTGAGTGATGCGATCAGCCCCTCCTTCTCGGTAACCGTGATGGTGTTCTCGCCAGTCAAGTTACCCGCAGTGCAGACCTGGTGTGACGACTCCGGAACCGGAATCGTGATCACCGGAGGTGCACATGCCGGCACTGCCATGACAGCACTGAGATCGTAATGCCTGGCCGCAACCAGGATTGGCGACCCCAGCACACCAGTGTTGGTGACGCGTTCGACAATCGGAGGGAAGAGGCTTTGAGGCCCATTGATCTCGTCGACCTGCAGTGCCCAACCGGTGCCACAGACCTCCGCCGGCAGGATGCCGGGGTAGCGTGTTGGCCACGACCATCCATCCCACGTCTTGACAAGCGTCTGCTTACCAGAGTTCTCCCAGCTTGCTGGCTTCGAAGCGTCGAGCTTCTTGTACAGATACGCACCGGTCGACTTCACCTTTACCGGCGTCGTGCAGGCCGTCGTCGTACCCGACTTGGTAATCGGGTGAGACGGGTTCTGCCAGCTCGTGGCAACCACGCTGTAGGCGTGAGCCACATCACCAGAAACAGCGAACTCCTCGTGGAAGCTCGTCCCGAACGTGGCGTCCTTGACGACCTCGCCGCCAATAGTCACCTTGATCGTGTCGGCCTCAGCCGGAATCGCAGGCGATCCTGGGGTCGGCGCGACGTACGGTTGCCCGGGGTTAGCGGGAACCGCAGGGATCGCGTCCGTTCCCAGCTTCAGGATGGTACTCGAATCATGGTGTTGTCCAGTCCGGCTCCAGCCTTCGCCATTACCACCACTGGTGTCTTCACCGTTACCGGAGTTGCCACCCGGATGGTCGGCGCCGTTCCAATCGAACGGCATCCACTTGACCTTGCCGGTTTCCTTCTGCACGAACTCCCATTCCTGGACGTACGTCGTCGGAACGGCCGGCACAGCAGGAGACCCTTCGGTCGGCGCTATGTACGGCTGCCCGGGGTTTGCGGGAACCGCGGCCTTTGCCTGCTGGATTGCAGGGAAGTCCTTCGCGTCGACGGTGATGCTGTAGCACTTGCTCGCATCGACCGTCACACTCGGAGACGTCGTCGCAGTGGCGTTTGCAGCCATAGCCGACACGCCGACTAGGCCGATGACGACCATGGACATGACCGCCATCAATGCGACGAATCGTCGCATCAATGACTTTCGTTCTCCCCGTCGGGGAGGAGACGCAATTGTCAAATGAATCACACTTCCTTATTTGATTTTGAATAGATTGTGGAAGAACGCATTCACATGGGACATACCTCCCAAAAGACGTACGTTCACCCACACTGTGCAGGAGTCAACTATAGCATACAAATTTCGTTTTGTCCAGATAGCGGTTATCAGGTACACTAGAGAGATGGGTAAAAAAATCCTTCCTATTGTAGAATTACATCTCGACAAGATTGTTGGCGGCGGACAAACCCTCGGTAATCTTGACTATGGCAAAAAGGCATTTGTATGGGGTGGTTTGCCTGGTGAAAAGGTGAGCGTGCAGGTGACAAAAAAGAAAACGAACTTTGTTGAAGGCGTTGTCGTCGAGGTGCTCGAGCCAAGCGCTGACCGCGTCACACCAGCCGATGAGGCCAGCTATCTCTCTACCAGCCCCTGGCAAATCATGAAATTTGACCGCGAACAGCATTATAAGGCAGCGCTGATTGAAGAGGCCTTTGAGCTGCACGACATTGTATTACCAGAGACAATTGAAGTTTATACCGATGGCCACGAACTAGCGTATCGCAACAAGCTCGAATTTAGCTGGTGGTGGGATAAAGAAGCCGTTCAGCTTGACTTGGCGTTTTTCCGCCGGGGCACCCACGGTAAAATCCCGGTCGATGGCAGTAGCTTAGCCGATCCCAAGATCAACCAAGCGGCGCAGGCCATTCGCGACGTCCTCAGAACTCGTGACATTCAAGCCTACCATCTCAAAACGTTGTTGGTTCGATCAAATAGGGCGGGCGACGTGGTCGCGCAACTATACGTAAAGGATGAAATGTTCGACGCCTTCACGGAAGACGAGATCGCGAGCCTTGGTGTTGCAGGTTTCGAACTGATTTTCTCGAACCCCAAAAGCCCTGCCAGCGTGATTACCAAGCGACTGCAAGCGTGGGGAGAAACGAACCTCACTGATACCATCCTTGACGTGCCGTTTACGTACGCCGTGGAAGGCTTTTTCCAAATCAATCTGCCAGTCTACGAACAAGCGCTGCGCGATATGAAAACATGGGTGCCAGCCGATAAGCCTGTCGTCGACCTTTACAGCGGGGTTGGGACGATTGGCCTAACCATCGGCGGTGAACACGTCACGATGGTAGAAATCAACGAACACGCCGTCCGTGAAATGCAGCGCAACATTACCGCACTCGAACGTGAAGCGGCCGTCAAAGCAGTACTCGCACCAAGCGAAACCGCCCTGGAACACATCATCAGCGACGCCACCATCATTGTCGATCCGCCACGGGCTGGTCTACACGCGGATGTCGTGAAGAAATTACTGGAAGCTGCACCGGAACGTATTATTTACTTATCATGCAACCCGGTCACGCAAGCTCGTGATGTCGCGTTACTTTGCGCCGAAACCTACGGTATCCGCGCCCACTGTGGGTATAATTTCTTCCCCCGCACGCCACATATTGAACATTTGGTTGTGTTAGATAAGAAATAGTCCTTACTTTTTAACCAAAAAGTAACAAATGGTTTTCTTTTGCTGCCAAAAGAAACAAAATCACTGGGGTTGCTGTCAGTGTACGGCAAAAACAATCAACCAAACTCTTTGTTGCCTGCGTAACTCGCATACCCGCTCAAACATACTCGGCAAGTCATGAGTCTGGCTGATTCTTTTTCCGACCCTGGCAGATACCCCAGACCCCCCTCGGCCCCATTTCCACGAGCTACCGCTCGTGTGTTTGTAGGGTCTGGGACCCCGAATCTTACCGGATAAAACTACCACCGTATTCCTGACTATCCGAGTATGTTTGACTCGTCGCTTTAAGCGACGAGGAGTTACGCAGGATACCAAGAATATGGTGGTAGTTTTTTCGCGCGTAAGATGAGTGTCCCAGGAGTTTTTGGTTCTTTTGTCGATACAAAAGAAACCCGTTTGTTACTTTCCGGGTGGAAAGTAAGGATTATGTTATTATTTTAAAAATGAAAAAGATTAAATTCTAACTTGTCTTAATCCGCCGATACGCAAACTTGGCCGCTACACGCCAGTCACCCTTGGCATCGCTATCGTATTGAAAGATTTCACCATTTTTGACCTCGGAAATCTGCACAAATGCCGGGTTATACAATGCCAGCGTGCGATAAAAATGAATATCTTCATCGCTAATATGACTGCGGCCCGGGAAGACCTCGCGGAATCTGCTGCGACCAATCTCGTCAAAATAATTAGGCTGCCCCTTGGGCGGGAAATATAGCTCTGCGCGTAGACCCATACGTGAAATCAGCTTCATGACATCGCCGAGTAGTAATTTTGAATGGCCGGAAATGAACACGAACAATTGTTTTTTTGTGGTCAAAAAAAGCGTTGCCTCGGCCGTCCGACTAACCGGCACCTGCCGTACGATGACTTTTTGAATATCAATATGCATACCAAAACGCTCTTTCGCCATACGTTCCAGAGCAAGATCATCAAAAATTTCATCGTTCATACTGTCAGTATTGTAACATTTATTGCGTAATATCGAGGTTTTCTATCAGTTATGTGAGGTATACTTGTAGGTAATGGATTTTGAAACTCGCTACAAAAAATTAAACGACGCTCAGCGCCAGGCGGTCGATACGATTGACGGCCCGGTTATGGTAGTCGCCGGGCCAGGCACGGGTAAAACTGAATTGCTCAGTATGCGGGCTGCCAATATTTTGAAAAAAACCGACACGCTGCCCGAAAATATCCTGTGTTTGACTTTCACCGACAGCGGCGCGGCGGCGATGCGTGAGCGCCTCGTTAGTATTATTGGTAAAGACGCCTACAAAGTTGCTATCCATACCTTCCATAGTTTTGGCGCCGAAGTCATCAATCAAAACGGCGATTTCTTTTATCAAGGCGCTCACTTTCGCGCTGCCGACGCGCTGAGTAGTTATGAGATTTTGCACACGATCTTTGATGGCTTGGAATATAGTAATCCACTCGCGAGCAAAATGAACGGCGAATATACCCATCTCGGTGATACGCTGAGCGTCATTTCCGAGCTGAAAAAAAGCGGCCTCACCAGCGACGAATTACTGCTGGTACTCGATGCGAATGACAGCGTCATTGATACCGCCGAACCGCTGCTTGCGAGTATCTTTGCGATTCGGATTGGCAAAAAAACAACCGACGAACTGCGCCTTACGCTGCCACTCATCCGCAGCAGCGGGGGAGCTGTGGAACTGCCCGATATACCACCACTCTCGCAGGTATTGGCCGATTCGCTGGAACGCGCCATCAATGACGCCGAAGAAACCAACTCAACTAAACCAATCACCGCCTGGCGCAATGCCTGGATGAAAAAGAATGATCAAGGCGAGTTCATACTGAAAACGCGCGATCGCCAAGCCAAACTCCGTGCCGTCAGTTACATTTATTACCAATATCTCAGCCGCATGCAAGAGTCAGAGTTGTATGACTTTGACGATATGATTTTGCGCGTCGTCCACGCGCTCGAAGTTTTCCCTGAGCTTCGTTTCAATCTGCAAGAAAAATACCAATACATTATGGTTGACGAGTTCCAGGACACCAACATGGCGCAGGCGCGTATCCTTCATAGTCTGACGCACAACGACATCGTCGGTGACCGCCCAAACATTCTCGTGGTTGGTGATGATGACCAGGCAATTTACAGCTTCCAGGGCGCCGAAGTCAGCAATATTTTGCATTTTCGTACCGAGTATCCGCAGACTCAGCTCATTACCTTGACCGATAATTACCGCTCCAGTGAGCAGATTCTCGAGCGCGCCCGTAGTGTCATCGTGCAGGGTTCGGAGCGACTGGAAAATACCATTGAGGAACTCGACAAAGAACTGACAGCACACCACACGCCGACAAACGGAGAAGTGAAGTTATATGCGCTCCCGACAGCGGCCGACGAACGCCACTTCATCGCCACACGCATCAAACAGCAAATTGAAAGCGGCGTCGCCCCAGAATCTATCGCTGTACTTGCCCGGCGCCATCATGAACTGATGCATTTGTTGCCATACCTGGCGCGCGTGGGCGTATCGGCCAATTACGAACGCCGCGATAATGTGCTCGACCTTGAGCCGGTCGCGCTGATCGAAAAAGTTGCAGCGGTCGTCGTGGCTCTCTACGAAAATCGCCATGACGAAGCAGGCGGTTTACTGCCCGAATTGCTCGCACATCCGGCCTGGGGCATTGCGCCGCTCGACCTATGGAAGCTCAGCCTCGCAGCCTATCAAAAACGTCACAGTTGGCTGGAGGAAATGGAAACGCGTCCCGAATTTACCACCTTGCATAGCTGGCTGATCGAGCTCGTCCAACAAGTTGCCTACGTGCCGCTGGAACGCATACTCGATACCATCATGGGCCACGAAGACAGCTTACTTGAAGATGAGCCTACTGCCGAAACAGATGACCCATTTGGGGTTGAAGACACTCCGGCAAGCTCATTTATTTCACCGTTATTTGAGTACTTTTTCTCGAAAGAAAAACTCGCCGATCGTCCCGACGAGTACCTCACATTCCTGGAAGGTTTACGCACTATTCGCGCCCGTTTGCGCGACTATCATCCTGAAGAAAAAGCTACCTTGCAAACCTTTTTGTCATTTATTGATTTACACCGCCAGTTAGGCACGAGTATTAGCAGCATCCGACCAAGTGCAAGCGCGACGAGCGGCGCCATCAACCTGATGACCGCACACAAAGCCAAAGGTCTCGAATTTGACAGCGTCTATATTCTCGACGCCATTGATTCCATGTGGGGTGAGAAATCACGCTCGCGCGCTCGGCTCATTAGCTATCCGGAAAATCTGCCCATCGCACCGCTTGGCGAAAATAGCGATGAACGCTTGCGCCTCTTTTTCGTCGCCATGACACGCGCCAAAGCGAATTTATATATCAGCTACGCGAACGTTGATGACAACGGCAAGGAAACATTGCTTGCAAACTTTTTATCCGGCAACGACTGGACACCGGAAAGTATCCAATCCGACACATCGCCAGCTCAGGCGCTCGAAATCGCCGAGAATCAATGGTACGAAAACGTAGTCACCGTGGCGCCAACCGACATGAAGCAGCTGCTCGCGCCGAGCCTCGAAACGTATAAACTCAGTGCCACGCATCTCAATAACTTCCTCGATGTCACACGCGGCGGACCGACCAGCTTTTTACTCCAAAACATTCTGCGTTTTCCGCAGGCTATGAGCCCGGCCGCCGCCTACGGCTCCGCGATTCACCAAACACTCCAACGGGCTCACATGCACCTCGCAGCCACTGGTGAGCTGCGGCCAATCGAAGATGTACTCCACGATTTTGAAACCAACCTGAGCGAATCGCATCTCGAAGAAGATGATCTGACGAGCTTTTTGCAACAAGGTACCGAAACGCTGCAAACGTTTTTGGCTGCCAAGTACGATAGTTTCACGCCACGTCAAAAAGTGGAACTGAACTTTGCCGGGCAGGCGGTATTCCTCGGTGAGGCGCATCTGACTGGTTCCCTCGACCTTGTTGATATCGATACAGAAGCGCGGACGATTCGCGTGACGGATTACAAAACCGGCAAGCCCAGCCAAAGCTGGCAGGGTAAAACCGAGTACGAAAAGATCAAGCTGCACAAATACCGCCAGCAGTTAATGTTCTATCAGTTGCTCATCAATCACTCGCGTGATTATGCGAATTACCACGTCGAAGGCGGCACCTTGCAATTCGTCGAACCAACCATGCGCGGAGACATCGTGGCGCTCGAAGCGAGCTTTACGGCCGAGGAGCTGGCTGACTTTTCGAAGCTCATCCAAATCGTCTGGCACAAGATCATAACTCTCGATCTGCCCGACGTCTCGACGTACGATCAAACCCTCAAAGGCATGCTGGCATTTGAACATGACCTTCTTGACATTACCCCTTAAAACTGCTACTATAAGTAATGCACGAGTTGACGTGGTGAGGAACAGTTACCGTATGGTTTAGTTCATACGATGCCTATTCTTCACCATATCCTCTGTGTACATTGACAGAGATAGTGTGTGCATAAAGCTTCCGGCGACCCATAATTCCAGTACCAATCCCCGGTGCAAGTGAAGAAAGGGGGCGCCGAAAGAACAGTGTCGGCATCCGTCGATACTCAGCTCAACAAGAAGGGAATCCCATGGCTGGGATCAAATCGGACCTGCGCAGGCAAGCCGAACGCAAGTACAAGGATGCCCTGAGGAGCGATCCGCAAGGCAAGAACGCCGCCACTCAGACGCTCAAGGCAGCGTACGACGCGGCGCTTAAGGAAGAGGACGACGCGAAGGGCAGCAGCGGTCAGGCCAAGTCCTGGTTCTAGACCGCCGCGACGTGAACACCCGGGTGGTGGGCTTCGGCCCACCACCCGCACCAGCACACTATCTCTGTCCGTCTCTCATTTTTCATAACCAACGTGTTGTGAAAAGCGAGAGGCGTTTTGTTTTTCCTATCAATTTGTGGCAAAATAGGGAATGGATTTATAACAAAAAGGAAGCATCATGCCAACAATCGAACAAGAACAAACAACAAGTCCCGAAAACAGCGAGGCAGTCTCTAGTGAAATAATTCTTCACGATAGCACCAGAAATGAACTTGCAAAACAAGCGTTCTCACGAATATTGGTGGATGAACAAGACATAGCTAGAAAAGACTTCAACGTTTTCCGAAGCGCCGATTAATAAATTTATGACAAATTTTTGGACCGATTTACCGAAACCTTTCTTCATCCTTGCCCCAATGGAGGCAGTGACGGATGTGGTTTTTCGCCATGTCATCGCAGCGGCGGCTCGGCCCGACGTTTTTTTCACCGAATTTACCAATACCAATAGCTACTGCAGCCCAAAAGGCGAACATAGTACGCGCGGCCGGCTGGAATTTACCGCCGACGAACAACCGATCGTGGCGCACACCTGGGGCGACCGACCGGAATATTTTGCGCAAATGGCGCGCGGCATGGCAGAGCGCGGTTTCAAAGGTATCGATATCAACATGGGTTGCCCGGCGCCAAATGTTGCGCCAAAAGGGGCGGGGAGTGGGTTGATTCGTCGACCTGACGTCGCCGCGGCCATCATCGCCGGCGCCAAAGAAGGCGGTTTGCCGGTCAGTGTCAAAACCCGGCTCGGCTATAGTTCCATCGACGAATGGCGCGATTGGCTGACACACTTACTGCGTCAAGATATCGTGAATCTCACGATTCATCTGCGCACCAAAAAAGAAATGAGCAAAGTACCGGCGCACTATGAACTGATCCCAGAAATCAAAAAGCTACGTGACGAAATCGCCCCGCAAACCCTCCTCACAATCAACGGTGATATCCGCGACCGCCAGCACGGCGAAGAACTCATCGCCAAATACGGCGTCGACGGTATTATGATTGGCCGCGGCGTGTTTACGAATCCGTTTGCGTTTGAAACACAGCTACACGAGCACAGCAAAGAAGAATTGATTGATTTACTCAAACTCCAACTCGACCTTCACGACAAGTATGAAGCCGAGTTAGAACCGCGCCGCTTCGAACCGCTCAAACGCTTCTTCAAAATCTACATCCGCAATTTTGACGGTGCCAGTGAACTGCGCGACCAATTAATGCATACAAAAAGCACTGCTGAGGTGCGTGAACTACTCAAAAGTTCGTAACGAGACTGTCTATAAAAACAGCCGAGCTGCATGTCTCGGCTGTTTTTTGAATCAATAGATCGTTACTCAGTCACGACCACACGCATCGATGGACCGCTCAATACAAGCGCAGTCGCGAGGTTGTAGTAGAGCAGGGCGACAACTTTTTGCGCGACTTCCGCTTCGTCATCTCCAGAAATAGCGCGAGCAGCCGCTTCGAACGCCCAGGCGTCGACGTTGAATGCCTGGTAGTTTTCGCCAAACTCGGCCATGAGAGCATCACGATCAAGCGTTGTACCGGCTTTTTTATTAATGACGGTCAGCACTTCGTGGTGATTACCGGTGAGATTATCAACAAACGCCGCTTTGGCCGTTTGCTGGAGGGTTTCGAGCAGTTCGCGGCCATGCGAAAACTTTGAACGCGTGCGCGCATTACCGACAATGTGTTGGTGAATATCATCCGGTACAGTCACGCCAAGTATGCGCGCGTAGTCACGCAAAACATCAGGATTCGTTGCAATGCATTCGTAAATAGCCGGCAAATTATCGTTGGCGCCACAACCGCTAGCTTTGCCCTCGGCATGATCACTCGTATGACCACCGACTTCGTAACCGGCTTCGTTCAGGAACGTTACGGTATTAGCGTAGCCGCCAGCCGTTGAACCGTCCTCGGCCGCAAATCGCCTAGTCGTCAGGTCATCAGCCACAAAGAGCGACTCGGTACCGCCGGCCGAGTTCGGACCAAGCGGATTCGCGCCGGTTTCTGGCACTCGTCCATCCACGCAGCGTACTAAGATCATTTTTTTGAATTCAGGCGACCAGACGATCGCCGTATGGAATTCGCCGCGGCCAACTCGTTCGGTAAATTCATCGAGCCGCTCCTGTTGTTCAGGGCCGGCCTCAATCGTACCAATACCAGCATCACCAATTTCGATATACTGTGCTTCTTTAGGCGTCTCGCTCATATTCTTTTCGCGCTCCATGTTATATCAACTCCTATACTTACGGTCGGTGATGGCGGCGATGCAGTTCCGCCACTTTCAAACGAACGGCGTGACGGTCAACCAATTGGTGAGCCCGTTCGAGCTCGACTTGGTCTTTGGCTTCGTCCCGTAGTTTGATGGCGCGCTCGAGTGCCGCTTGACTTTCCGCTTCGACGATATCGGCGCCGCGCTCGGCTTCATCAACCAGCACGCGGATGCTGGTAGGAGAAATTTCCACAATGCCACCAGAGATTGCAAACAGCTCGCGTTTATCATCAGCGTCACCTTTGTGATAGCGGACCGTAATCACACCTGGCACAGCAAGCGTCACCAGCGGCTCGTGGCCAGGAAAAACGCCAATCTCACCATCAGCCGTCGACACGGTCATCTCGTAGATGTCTTGATCGACTTTGACGCCAAGGAGGGTGATGAGTTCAAGATGCATGGACTAATCCTTTTTGTCCCGCAGCGGGCCGCCAGCCATGTAGAACCAGCTCTCCGGCTTGTCATCATATTTACCAGCGAGGATGTCACTGGCGTCTTGAATGGTGTCTTCAACCTTAATGTAGGCGCCCTTGTTACCGGTGAACTTTTCGGCCACAAAGAATGGTTGTGCTAGCCAACGCTGCAAACGGCGGGCACGGTCAACGGTTTGTTTCTGATCGTCAGATAGCTCTTCCATACCAAGGATGGCAATGATGTCTTGCAGCTCTTTGTATTGCTGCAACACCCGCTGAACTTCGCGCGCAACTTTGTAGTGTTGCTCACCAACAACTTCTGGGTCCAAACTATTTGAGCTCGAGTCGAGCACGTCAACCGCCGGGTAAATACCGATTTCGGTGAGTGCCCGGTTCATCACGATAGTGGCATCGAGGTGGGCAAAGGTCGTGGCTGGTGCTGGGTCAGTAAAGTCGTCGGCCGGCACGTAGACAGCTTGCACAGACGTAATAGAACCCTTCTTGGTACTGGTGATACGTTCTTGCAGGGCACCCATTTCTTGTTGCAAGTTTGGCTGATAGCCCACGGCACTCGGCAGACGACCGAGCAGGGCAGACACTTCGGCACCGGCCTGGGTGTAGCGATAAATATTGTCGATAAAGAGTAGCACATCCTTACCTTCGTCACGGAAGGTCTCCGCCATCGCGAGTCCCGACAGAGCAACGCGCAGACGAGCTCCCGGCGGTTCGTTCATCTGGCCGAAGACGAGGCTGGTTTTGTCGAGCACGCCGGCTTCTTCCATCTCATAGTAGAGGTCGTTACCTTCACGTGTACGTTCACCAACGCCGGCAAAGACTGAATTACCTTTGTGGAATTTGGCGATGTTGTTGATCAGCTCTTGGATCAGGACGGTTTTACCAACACCGGCACCGGCAAACAGACCAGCTTTACCACCTTTTGTCAGTGGCGCGATCAAGTCGATAACCTTGATACCCGTTTCCAGAATTTCGGTTTTGTTGGCTTGCTCTTCCAGTCCAGGCGGCTGACGGTGAATCGAGGCTTTCGGGCCTTTGGGCGCTGGTTTGTCATCAATCGGATCGCCGGTAACGTTAAACATGCGACCCTGAGTCTGGGCGCCAACAGGCACTTCGATAGGCGCACCGGTGGCAACGACTTCATCGCCGCGACGAAGACCATCAGTACTCGACATTGAAATCGCCCGTACCGTCCGCTCGTCGAGGTGCTGCGCTACTTCGAGCGTGATCGTTTTCTTATTGTGCTCGATTTTAAGCGCATCGTAAATCGCCGGCAATACCCCGTCAAACTCTGCATCAATCACCACACCGACAACTTGGATGATTTTTCCTACATTCTTATTCATCTGTTTCTCCTTCATACTAATCCTTTAAAGCCTCGACGCCGCCACTGATTTCAGCTAATTCCTGGGTAATGGCACCTTGGCGGGCTTGGTTCATGGCGAGTGTCAAGTCGTCCACGAGGTCACTGGCATTATCCGTCGCATTTTTCATGGCGAGCATCCGCATGCTGTGTTCCGAGGCGCGTGCATCCAAGAGTGCCTGAAATACCTGCGCACCGATGAGGCGGCTCGCTGCACCATCAAGCACCGTTTCGAGGTCCGGCTCATACTCGGCAATACGAATATTTTCAGAAATATCAGTCTTTTCAAAGCCAGCTGGCAAAATCCGTTTGCTCACGACTTGTTGTTTCATACTGCTGATAAATTCGGTGTACACAACATCAACCGCGTCAACCTCACCGTCGGTAAATCGCTTCGTTACCGTGTCGAGAATCGAGTACAGCTCATGACCAGCTGGGCGATCGGGGAGATATTCGTAGGCACTGAGTAAATTCGTGTGCTTCACACGATTCACGAACGTTGTGGCACGTCGGCCAACGGTAATGACTTCATTCTCCGTCTGCGACTGTTTATCGGCCGCGAGAGTTTTCATGTATAGGCGCATGACATTGCTGTTGTAGGCACCGGCCAAACCTTTATCGGACGCAATCAAGATAATGAGGCGCTTTTTCACCGGCCGTTCAATAAACAGGGGGTGATGGCGCGTCAATCCCTGGCTAGCCAAATACGCGAGAATTTCGCTCGCCGCTTTGGTGTAGGGTGCCGAAGCCTTGGTCGCTTCCTGGGCGCGGCGCATTTTGCTCGCAGCCACCATTTGCATAGCCTTCGTAATCTGCTTGGTCGATTTAACCGAGCGGATACGTGACTTTAATGCTTGGGTCGAAGGCATTAGCTTTCAAAACCTTTCGCCGCAGCGGCACCGACTTTTTCAATCAGCTTATTAATGTCGTCACTTGGCTTGTCGCCGCTATTGAGCGTGCGCATATCCTCTTTGTGATCAGCCCACAGCTTGGTAAGCAGGGCAGTCTGAGCTGGTTTGATTTTATCGACGGACACCTTATCAAACAAACCGTTCGTAATGGCGTAAATACTCGCGTACTGTTCCCAAATACTCATCGGCTGGTACTGGGGCTGCTTGAGCAGTTCCGTCAAGCGCTGACCGCGGTCAATTTGGCTCTTGGTGGCTTCATCGAGATCGCTGCCGAACTGGGCAAAGCTGGCCAGTTCGCGGAACTGTGACAAGCCGAGCTTCAAGTGGCTACTAACCGACTTGATTGCTTTGGTCTGAGCCGCACCACCCACACGTGACACCGACAGACCAGCCGAAATTGCCGGGCGAATACCTTGGTAGAAGAGGTCGGTCTCCAGGAAAATCTGACCGTCAGTAATGGAAATAACGTTGGTTGGAATGTAGGCTGAGATGTCACCGGCTTGGGTTTCAATGATCGGGAGAGCCGTGAGGCTACCGCCACCAAGTTTGTCGCTGAGCTTCGCAGAGCGCTCGAGCAGGCGAGAGTGCAGATAAAAGACATCGCCTGGGAAGGCTTCGCGTCCTGGTGGGCGACGCAGCAGCAGTGACATTTGACGATAAGCGACGGCGTGCTTCGTGAGGTCGTCGTAAATCATCAGCGCGTGCTGTTTGTTATCACGGAAATATTCACCCATTGCTGTACCGGCATATGGCGCTAAATAGAGGAGGGAAGCCGGATCGCTTGGACCGGTCACGACGATAATGGTTTGCTCCATAACGCCTTCTTCTTTGAGGCGTTCAATCAGCCGAGCGACCTTGGAAAGCTTCTGACCAATCGCGACATAAACATTAATCACACCGGTTTTTTGCTTGGCCTGGTTGATCATGGTATCAATCGTCAGGGCTGTTTTACCCGTCTGACGGTCACCAATAATCAACTCACGCTGACCGCGGCCGATGGGGAACATGGCATCAATCGCCACGATGCCGGTCATCAGTGGCTCATGGACCGATTTTCGACCCATCACGCCGATGGCTTCACGTTCGATACGGCCCGTTTGCTTGGTTTTAATCGGCGCGCCGCCATCGAGCGGACGACCAAGCGGGTCAACTACGCGACCGAGCAGCTCAGGACCGACTGGCACGGACAAAAGCTCGCCCTTGAGCGTTACCTTGGCGCCCGCACTCACTTCTGAGTCGTCGCCAAGCAGTACCGCACCGATCTCATCTTCGTTTAAGTTCAAGACGAAAGCTTCAACCGTGCCATGCTCGGATTCGATCTCGAGCACCTCAGAATAACCAGCCTCGCGCAGGCCGTGTACCCATGCCACACCATCACCAACGCGTACCACGATACCGACTTTTTGTAATCCTTCGGTGTTTTCCAATTTCGAAATCGCCGCGCGCAGGTCTTCCGATAGTTCTGTTACTGATATGTCAGCCATGATTATTCCTTATTCCTTAAACTTTATTCGCTTTTAGTTGTGTCAGCCGATGCAGAATGGTACTGTCGAGTTCTTGCCCGGGCAGATTGAGTTTCAAACCGCCAAGCAACCGCTCGTCAACATCGCTCCGCAGTTCAACACGCTTGGCCGCCGTTGACTTTTTGATAAATGCTGTCACCACCGCCTGGGCCGCGGGGCTCAACTGCCGAGCACTGGCAACATCCGCGACGACGACGCCACGAGCCTGCAGGGCATCTTCGATATCTCGGGCAACGAGCTCCAACTCCCTGGTTCGTTTCGTGTCGAGTAAAAAGGCCGCCAGCTGCATGATAACATCGTCATTACCAGCAAGAAGTTGGTCGGCACAATAGGCCGCGACGAGTCGTCGACTCAGCTTTTTCGCCATTACTGGGCCTCGCTTATAGCCTGAGTAATAACTTTTTCATCAACTTTGTCGGTCAGCGTTTTACCAACGACTTTTTCGGTCGCAAGCGCGACGAGATCGAGCGTTTCGTTGTGGAGCGCTTTTTTGGCGGCAATCACGTCTTTGGCAATTTGATCGTGTGCATTGGCAAGCACCGTCTCAGCCCGCTTGCTGGCGCGCGCTTCGGCAGCTTCGACGGCAGCATTCGCTTCCAATTTAGCCGTCTCGACGATGTCAATCGCTTCCGCCCGGGCTTGCTTGAGCAGAGCGCCAACTTCGTCTTTCGACTCAGTAGCCTTTTTCTCGGCCTCAGCGGCAGCCTTGGTAGCCTCTTCAATCTTTTTCTGGCGATCGTCAACCACCTTGAGCAGCGGCGGCATAACCCACTTCGCCATAATCCATACAAAAATCAAAAACGCTACACCTTGGAAAATCAACATCTTCCAATCAATGCCAAGCGAGGCGAACATATCGTTGTTCGCAGTATCCGCTGCAAATGTTTGTAGCTGTGGTCCCATAGTACTCTTACGCAACCGCCTTCGCGATAAAGGCTACGACGATACCGATGATGGCAAGACTGTCACAGAAGACAATCGCAAGAATCATCAGCTGACGAATCTGGCCAAGTTGTTCTGGGTTGCGGCCAAACGCACCAAGCGCGCCGCCACCAATCACACCAATACCAACGGCTGCACCAAGTGCAGGCAACGCGTAGGCGAGGACAAATGCTAGTTCGTTCATTATATTAATTCTCCTTAATTATTACTTATATTTTACCATACTGACTGCCATCACTCTTGCTTGACCGGCTGTACCGTCTCTGGAGCAGAATGGGCAGGATCGTGGCCGTGAACTTCAACGGCGAGGCTGGTAAACATGATGGTCAAGATGAAAAAGACGTAGGCCTGGACGAAACCGATAAACATCTCAAACAGCAAAAAGGCTGGCAGCATGACAACCGAAATATAACTCGTGAGAATGGCGATGATCACGAGCAGAATCTCACCGGCAAAACAGTTACCAAACATACGTACGGCTAGGGCAGAGTAGCGACTGACTTCACCGACAATCTCGAGCAACCCTTCGAAGCTACCCATCGGATCTTTAATCGGGTTTTTGAGGTAGCGTTTGATATTGCCGATGGGACCGAGCGTGCGGATGGCGAGATATTGCACCATGATAAACACAATCAGCGCGATGGCGAGCGGAAAATTCAGATCAGCCGCCAGCGAGCGTAGAATCGGCGCGCCGTGGACCTTGACCGAGTCGAGTCCTGGCAAGATGCTCATCCAATAACTCGCGAGCATCACAAAGAAAACCGTGATTGCCAAGGGCGCAACTTGCCGCGCCATTTTTTTATCGGGGATCACATCCAGTACTTGGCCAAACATACTTTCAAAGCACCACTGTACGAGGCCAATAAAACGATTATAGCGGCCACGTTTGACCATGTAGACGACGTAGCCAAAGACGGCGAACATCACGGCGACGCCGAGCGCACCCGTCAGCAAACTGTTGGTAATCGGGAAGCCGCCGATCTCAAAAATTTTTTGAGCCGGTACGCTAACTTCAATTCCCGTTGCAAAATTATGAAACATTTTTTACCTTCTTGAGTAAATTTCTAATAAACATCGCGCTCATCACACAACCGAGCGCTACACCCGTCAGGCTCAGCCAGGGGAATAGATGCCACGCGCTGTCCGCCCACCAGCCAAGCAACCCGCCAATCAGCGGTGGCACAAACATGCGCCAGGTCGTATCAGCAATATCCATGAGCAATAAAATGACCGTCGATTTTTCCGGCGGCGTAGGTGCTTCATCACGATGACTTGGTGACGTACTCATCTACCTATATACTATACCAGAGAAAGTAGAGATTTCAAAGTGCCGCGTCGCCATCAAAACCCCCGCCATATTCCATTTCAGTCCGCGCAGGATTGTTCGCCCAAAAAGCGCTACGGCAGTGAGTTTTTGGCCAAGCGTGCGGCCGAGGAGTCGATGTCGCTCGACTACAATCTCGAACTCTATGTCTACAAATGCGACCTCTGCGGTGGCTGGCATTTAACGCGGACCAAACCGGCTAATACTTAACCGCAAACAGCGCCACGATTGACGGCTGGATATTATTGTGGGGTTGATCACCACCCGCTGAGGCGGTATTAATGCCTTGAGCATAGATGCCGCCATGTGCGTCGGCCGAGTAATCATTGCGAACTGCCGTGCCGCCTGTATTGGCACTGACGTACTCTTCGTGGCTATGACTCGGCATTTCGGCGATAGTTAATTTATGCATTTTCTCACCGTATTTTTCACCAATCGTCCTAAATTCAGCATCGGCTGGATTAAGATTAACCGAGACACGTCCACGCGAATCGGGCAGGTTAAACGTCGTCGAACCATCGCCGGCACCATAGGTCGTGCCAATCAGTGCAAATAGGTTGGCGTACGTTGTTCGCGACACCGCCGAACCATCTTCCGGCAAATAACCAGCCGGTATCGTGTTCCAATAGCCATAAATCGACGTGCCAGTCGCCACGCCGAGATTCGTAGCAGTGTCAGCTGGCGTGTATTTAATAGTTGCCAGTTTCGTAATAGATGGCTGAATATTATTATGTGGCTGATTGCCACCTGTCGGGCCGCCGTTAATACCTTGTGGATAGATACCGCCAGCGCCATCACTTGAAAAGTCATTACGAAGCGCTGTCCCACCGGTATTAGCCGTGACGTATTGCGGATGCGAATGAGAGGGCATCTCCGCAATCGTCAGTGTATGGGTTTTTTCGCCGTATTTTTTGCCCATTGTATCGAACTCGGCGTCGGCTGGATTTTGGTTCACGGCGACACGGCCACGCGAATCAGGTAAGTTGAAGGTTGTGGAACCATCGCCGGCACCATAGGTAGTACCGATGGCTGCAAAAAGATACGCGTACGTCGTCCGCGATACCGCCGAGCCATCTTCAACCAAGTAACCCGAAGGTGGAGTAGACCAATAACCTTCGTTAGATGAACCAGCCGGTAAAATGGAAGCCGAAGTGGTGGGCTCAGCATATTTAATGGCAAACACCTTTGTAATTGATGGTTGGATATTATTGTGCGGCTGGTTCCCGCCAACAGCACCGGTCATAATGCCCTGATCATAAATGCCACCACTTGCGTCACTCTTATAGTCATTACGGACAGCGGGGCCACCGCCACCGGCAAGAGGATTAGAAACGTTCTGGCCATGTGAGTGGCTCGGCATCTCGGCAATCGTGAGGGTATGCGTCTTTTCGCCGTATTTTTCACCGATCGTCTGGAACTGCGTATCGGCGGCGTTTTGATTAACAGTGACGCGACCACGCGAATCGGGGAGGTTAAAGGTGGTTGAGCCGTCACCAGCACCGTAGGTCGTGCCGATAGCGGCAAATAGCGCCGGGTAAGCTGATCGCGATACCGCTGAACCGTCTTCTAAAAGATAGCCGGGCGGTGGCGTCGACCAATAACCTTCAATTGAGCTGGCGACAGGGAGGGCATCATCAACATATGGTTTGACTTCCGATGTGAGGGCGCTTTGATGATATGACCGCCACACAGTCCCCACGCTAGAACGGAGCAATTCAGTCGTCCCAGAGCCTGACATCTCGGTCGCTTGGTTAGCGGCATTGACCTTCGGAAGACCCATGCTAAATGTCGTCCGAACGTCATCCCGTTGCGACACATAAGCCGAGCGCCCGCTGATAACCGTACCTGTACAGTCAGTGTTTGGTCGTAACGGGGACGTGTCACTCCAGCCTACCGTACCGCCACTCGCGGCCAAGCACGCTTCAGCATAGGCAACGCCAGACTCGGCCGCCTCGCTGGCAAGCTTGTTGTAATACTGCGTTTGTAAGCCCGTGCCAACCGACCCAGCAGCTTGAACGGCCATGAGCATCACCGTAAGCATCACAATCGCAGCAATCAGAATAGTTGGCAATGCAAACCCGGCTTGGTACTTTTTCTCCCTTACTATCAACCGAGCATATGCATGACACATATGCTTAAGTATACCAGACAGCGCATCGCACTGCCAAGGCGCCTAGAAGTAGGCGATTGGCTGCACCCGACTCAAGTACTTTGCTTCGGTCGGTACGCTCCGGTTTGTATACGTGCCATCACCCAGTTGGCCGTCACTATTTAGACCCCAGCAATATGCCTTGTTGCTCGCAATCGTACAGTTGCGGTTACCACCGCTCGTCAACACAATTGGTGTTTTACCGAGCAATCCGGGGTCCTGCACGACAACCGGCGTCGGTGTATAACGATCCGTTGTCGTACCGTCACCGACCGAACCAAAAACGTTCAATCCCCAACAGTATATTTTCACTTCATCAGTCATAGCACACGGCGTACTCATCGCGGTTGAAACTTGGATAACTTTCTTGCCAGCCAGAGCACCGCCAAGTTGAATCGGCTGCGTTTGAGGAGTGAGCGAGGTCGTACCTTGACCCATTTGTCCGTACTGATTTGCCCCCCAACAAAATGCCGTACCGTCCGTCATAGCCGCGCACGATTGACCAGTCTCCATACCATTTGCCGTGCTCGAGTATGTTGGATATGTGGCGGGATAATTCGCTCCCGTCGCGATACTAATCGCCTGGCGCGATCCGATCCCACTCGTCGTAATGACCGATGTCGGTACATACTTATCTGTCGTCGTGCCATCGCCTAATTGACCGCGGGTATTATCGCCCCAGCAATACACCGCACCGTTCGCGATTGCGCAAGTATAAGGCATATAGATTGTACTCGAAAGTTCAGTTACCGGTAGACTTCTGCTGGCACCGATCACCTGCACAAGCACCGGTTTCAATGAAGTAGAGGTGCTATTAATACCCAGTTGGCCATGTTCATCACCACCCCAACAGTACACATCACCACTTGCCACCACACAGGTTTGGTCTGGACCGGCGGCAATATCGGTGATTGTTTTACCCGCAAGACCCGTCGACATATCAACCGCTGTCGGCACATGACGATCAGTCGCTGTGCCGTCGCCCAGTTGCCCGACATAATTATGGCCCATGCAATAGATTAAATTATCTGTTGTTACAATACATGCCGCCCAGTTACCGACGGCGACCATCTTATCGGTTTTGCCTGCGAGCCCACCAGTCAACCGTGATACTTGGACAGGTACGTTAGAATCGGTCGTCGTCCCATTACCCAGCTGACCATCAGTATTAAGCCCCCAGCACCAAGTTTGACCACTAATAATTCCGCATGACTCTTGACCGCCTGAGGAGATATACGACGCTACAACAGAGCCCATGCTAACATTGCTGACAAGGTGCTGCGTATACGTACGCCAGACATTACCCGTTGCCGAGCGTAATAATTCAGTCGTACCCGTAATAGAGAGACGCACCACATTCGAATCACTTGTCGCATTATCAACGACAAAGGATGTGCGGGTTGTAGTGGATTGTTCTATATAGGTGTTGGCACCGCTTATAACATTACCACTACAATCCGTATTCGCCGCCAACTGTTTGCCAGCAGTTACCCAGGGAGTCGTCATGCCATTTGCCTTCATACAGGCAGCTGCATAATTCGCACCAGATTCGGCCGCTTCATCAGCCAGCCTACTATAATATTGTGTATGCAGGCCAAGAATGATAGAGGTAGCAGCCTGGATAGCGGCAAGCATGACGGCAAGCATCACGATAGAGGCTATCACGATAGTCGGCAGTGCGAACCCCCTCTGTAAGCCTGGCATAAGCTTCATGTTGTTAATAAGTATACGCTTTTATTTGCGTTGTACAAATGTTTTTTAGTGTATAATGTATAGTAACGAAGGGGATAGAATCATGACCGATACAGCAACACCACAGATTACCATTTACAGCACCAGTTGGTGTGCCTTTTGCCACACTGAAATGCAGTGGCTTGATAAACTCGGCATTCCGTACGTCGCTAAAGACGTCGAAGCTGACAAAGCCGCCTACGAAGAATTAATGGCTAAGAATGGCGGCAACTACCAAGGCGTTCCCGTTACTGACGTGGCCGGTGACATCATCCTGGGCTTTGACCGACCAAAACTCCAGGCCTCCATGGAAACACACGGCATCAAAGCCGCCGCGTAAATTGCCACGAGTAAAAAATAAAATAGCCCTCATCTCGGTGAGGATTATTTTTTGCCGATTTGTAGTACGTCGCCACCGAGCGCCCGACAGAAATAACCGTCGTGGCTGACGTACAAAATTGCGCCGGAGTATTTTTCGAGTGCCGTTTCGAGCTCTTCGATGCTTGGGAGATCCAAATGGTTGGTTGGCTCATCGAGGATCAGTAGCTGTGGGTCGTTCGCCAGCATCGAAATCAGTTGGAAGCGTGCTTTTTGGCCACCCGACAGCTTCGAAACAGGAATATTGGCGTCGCCTTCGGTAAATAAATAGCTGCTAAGGAGCGCCCGAATTTTCGTCTCGCTAATGCTGAGATCTTTATCGAGGTACATGCGCTCGATTGCTTCACCCAGCGGTAACTCAAAGTATGTCGGTGCAACTTCTTGCTCATACACGCCAATCCGCACTTGCTTGTCGAGCGTGATATCGCCAGAAAACTTCACAATTGGACCGAGGTGGTTCGGCTGCAGTAATGCCTTGATTAGTGTCGTCTTACCGGCGCCGTTACGACCGCGTAGCTCCATAGCTTCGCCTTCGCGCAGATCAATATTAATGCCTGCGAAGAGGGGAGCGTCGCCATAGCCGAGGCTCAAATTCTTGGCGTTAATAATGATATGTTTGCTACGCGATTCGTCATCTTTGAGATTCATGCGAATGTTTTTGGCTTTAAACTTATCGTACTGCGCCGCGACTTTGTAGTTGAGATTGGCCGCCGATTCTTTATCGATCCAAAAGGTTGGTTTTTCCTTGGCTTGGAGTTCGCGCAGTTCTTGCCGCGAGTTTTCTTCGAGCCGTTTAAACTTCTGAATCGTGCCCGGGTTACGCGATTTTTCTTTCAGTCGCTGATAATCAATCACTTTCACTTTCAGATTCACAATCCGCTTTTCGATCATCTCAAAATCATTCATCTGCGTGCCAGTCGTGACGGCATTTTGCTTGAGATAAGCATCATAATTGCCCTTATAACTCACGCTACTACCGTCTTTGAGCTCCACAATCCGATCAACTTCATTCAGGACATCGCGATCGTGCGTGATCACCAGCATGGCTTCGCGGGCGGATTTCATCCAGTCGATATACTGTGCCTTGGCGATGTAGTCCATGTGGTTGGTTGGTTCGTCGACGAGCGCCAGGTGCGCATCGGAGTGCATAACTTTCACCACTTCAACCAGCCGTTTCTGACCACCAGACAGCGTAGCAAAGGCACGATGGGCGATCCCAGGTAGCTGAAAGTTCTCGAGCTCGCGCTCGATTTGCTCTTCAATCTGGTAAAAACCCTTATCGTCAAAGCGCATCAGCGCCTGTGTATATTCCTCAATCAGCTTCATATCGTCACCCATGGTAGCGGGGTAAGTTTCAATGATATGGCTCAGCGCGCTATATTCTGGCAAACCCTTCAAAACGTACTGTAAGACGGTCGTATCGCCAAGCTCATGATGCTCCTGGGCAGTTGAGACAACTACTGTGCCGCGCTTAAAGATGATTTCGCCGGTAAAATCGGTATCTTCGCCGGTCAGAATGCCAAAAAGGGTCGATTTGCCGACGCCATTACGGCCAATCACGCCGACTTTTTCGCCGTCGTCAATCGAAAACTTAATCCCGCTCATCAGGAGCTTGGGCCCAAAGCTTTTTTCCGTCACCGTAATATCCGCAATCATATCTGTTAAGTATACCTTTTTTAGGCGTACATTGACAGCTCAACTTACGGGCGACATGGCAATGGTATACTAAATAAGCATTATGAAGCACACTATCACGCTCGCTAAAAAATCAACCGCATATTGGACCTACCATGAGTCAACAAAACCCGTTATCATTATGATTCACGGCTTTCGCGGCACGCATCACGGCCTGCAACGCATCGTCGATGAGCTGTCACAATTTCACATTATCGTACCAGATCTACCGGGTTTTGGTGAGAGCGAGCCGCTTACCAGCCATGATCTTGAAAGCTACGTATCATGGCTTCACGAGTTTATAAAAAGTCTCAATTTATCTGAGCCGCCCGTCCTGCTTGGTCACTCGTTTGGCAGCATTATTACAAGCCATTATGCTACCGAGTATCCAGACACGATTACTAGACTCATCCTTGTTAATCCCATCGGCGCACCAGCCCTCAAAGGTCCGCGCGGCGTCATGACGCGCCTGGCGATTCTCTATTATTGGCTCGGCCGAGCGCTACCCGAGAAGGCGAGTCATGCCTGGCTCTCGACGCCACTGATTGTGAAGATTATGAGTGTTACGATGGCCAAAAGCCGTGACAAAACCATGCTCCGCTATATTCACGATCAGCATCTGCAGCATTTTAGCACGTTCGCGAACCCAACCGTCGTTGCTGAAGCGTTTACCACGTCAGTCAGTCATGACGTGCGCGAAGTTGCGTCGCATATAAAGATTCCAACGCTGCTGATTGCCGGCGAAAAAGACGATATTACCGCGCTGCCAAAACAACATGAATTACACGACGCGCTGCCAAGTAGCGAGCTCGTCGTCATTCCGGGCGTCGGCCATCTCATCCATTACGAGACCGCACGTGAAGCCGCCCAGGCAATCGAAACATTTATCGCTCGATAAGTTCAGTGTAGAGCGCTTCAAACTCGTCGAGCGTATGCTCAATATTGTGCGTGCCAGCAATAGCGAGGCTAGCTTTCGAAAAGTCAGCTTGTTCCTTTTTGTCCGTCAAGATCCGCGCGAGACCTAGCGCGATTTGTTCATCATTATCTTGTTCGCACAAGTAACCGTTGACGCCATCCTGACACAATTCACCAAGCGCACCAGCATCAACTGCCACAATCGGCTTGCCGCTCGCCATCGCTTCAAGCGTCGCAATGCTTTGCAGTTCCATAGGGGAGGGCATCGCAAACACTGTCCCAACTTTGTGCAGTTCCACAATCTCATCATCTGACACCCGACCCGTAAACGTCATATTATCCTCAATGCCGAGGTCGCGACTCAACCATTCAAGATTCTCAGCATCGGTGCCATCACCCACAATTAACAGATGTGCCGGCGTCGTCTTTACCACGCGCGCAAAAGCGTGCAGCAATACCGACAAATGCTTTTCGGCATCTAAACGACCCACGTAACTAATAATTGGCAAATCAGTCGGAATTGCGAATTTTTCATACGTTTCGGGGCTCGCTTTGCTGGGCGTAAACCGACTCAGATCAATCCCGTTTGAGATCGCCCGCAGCGGCACAGTCATTTTCTCAGTACCGCTAAACATGTCGATAGCTGATTGCGTTGGCATCGTCACGCAGTCCGATTTTGAGTGAAACCGCCGGCCATACTCGCGCAGCATATAATTGATCGGCCGGGCAACTGGTGCGAGCAGTTTGATATTATCCATCAGATTTTCCGGCATGGCGTGGTTGGTCGAAACAATCGGGATACCATATTTGTTACCGTATTTCATCGCCGCCTGACCGAGCCACATAAGCATTTGGATGTGAATAATATCAGGCTCAAAATCGTCAATAATTTTCTTGACCTCACGGGCCGGATTCGGCGAAATCCGAAAGTTTTGATAGAACGGAAAGGGAACCGATGCCGTGCGGTAAATGACGTGATTACCATCAACTTCTTTGTACTTTTTACCCGTTTGGCTCGGTGCAACCACCAGTACTGTATGGCCGCGCGCCGCTAAACCACGCGCCAAGTTGCGGCTAAAGGTAGCGACACCGTTTATAGTCGGGTAGTGTAAATCCGACGCAATGAGGATCTTCATAATATACGACCAATTGTACCATGATATAATTCCTAGTAGTATGAAACTCTTTTTTGACGCCCGCTACATACGGACTGATTTCCACGACGGTATTAGCCGCTATAGTACTGAGCTGGGCAAGGCGCTCGCCAAATTAACACCCGTGACGTTCATTATCTCTGACCTTGGGCAGCTTGCTCTATTACCCAAGGGTGCATCATATGTGCAAATTCATCCGCCAACCTCCGCGCTGGAACCTTTTACGGCACTCTTTTTGAACGAATACGAGCCAGATATTGTTTTTTCGCCCATGCAAACGATGGGGGCGGCTGGTCGCAAATTTAAACTCATCCTCACTTCACATGACATGATTTACTACCGGCACCACACGCCGCCGCGCAATCTCAGTCCGCTGATCCGTGCCGGCTGGCGTCTATACCATCTAACCTACGGGCCGCAACGGCTTGCGCTCAACAGCGCCGATATTGTCGCCACCGTCAGCCACACCAGCTTACGCGATTTTGAAGCCGCCAAATTAACCAAACGTCCGGTTATTGTCGTCCCGAATGCGCCGCAACAACTCGATCAGTATGTGACGAAAGTCGATCAAAGCGAGCCACCTAAAAATTTGGTTTATATGGGTTCATTCATGCCTTATAAAAATGTTGAGACCTTGATCCGCGGTATGGCCTTTTTACCGGGACGGACGCTCCATCTCCTTAGTCGTATCGCGTCAGCCCGCCAAGCTGAATTCGAAAAAATGATTCCCGAAGGGGCACACGTCGTATTCCATAACGGTGTCACCGATGAGGCTTACGCCAAACTCCTCTCCGATAACGGTGTCCTCGTCACCGCCAGCTTCGACGAGGGCTACGGACTACCAATTGCTGAATCCCTGGCACTTGGCGTCCCAGCGGTGATCAGCGATATTTCGATTTTTCACGAAGTTGCCAACGGCGGCGCGCTCTACTTTGATCCGTCAGATCCGCGTGATTTTGCCAGTCAAATTACAAAACTTGACGACAAAGCCCTCCGCACCAAACTTGCGACAAACGGTAAACGCCACATCGCCACCTTTACCTGGGAGGCTTCTGCCAGAGCTTTACTCAACACCATCAATTCCTCACTCTTATCTGTTACAATGAGTAATTATGACCACCAAAAAGAAGCAGCTGCAAAAACCGCACGCCGTCGTTAACCGACGGGCTTCATTTGACTATACCCTTGGCGATGAACTCATCGTCGGCATCGCCCTCACTGGGCTCGAAACCCGTGCCGCGCGTGACAACCATGTCCAGCTAAAAGGTTCTTTTGTGACGATAAAGGGAAGTGAACTGTGGCTCAATAACGCCAGTTTTAGCCTCAAACTGAACGAACGTGGCCAATCTGGCGCGCGCACCATCGACACCAGCCCGCGCAAACTCCTGGCACACCGCAAACAAATCAATGAACTAGCCGCCCGTAAACAGGCTGGCATGACCATCGTGCCGCTGCGCCTCCTGACAGCAGGGAAGCACATCAAACTTGTCATTGCCCTCGGTAAAGGGAAGAAGCGCTACGATAAAAGAGAAACTCTCAAGCGTCGCGATCAAGCCCGCGAAGCCGACCGCTCCATTCGCCACACTTTGTAAAACATTTCACAGACTTTCCGTGAAGAAGCTCCTACAGTGAACGTAGAGTGGTGAGGTGGCATAAGCAATAGCATTACTACTTATTATTTCGCTTATGGCAATAATGTGTCATAAGCATTGTATTTTTTCAAATTAGTGCTACAATACTGCTTATAACTGTGAGGAGGTTGTGTAAATGAAAAAACTATTAGTAACAATCATTGTCGCCCTCGGATTCGCGACAGTTGGACTTATCCAGCTGAACGCCCATGCCGCCGACGATCCACGAGAGTGTATAGCAAACTCAATTATCTATTGCGGTGCTATGACACCGGCGGAATTCACGCAAAAATATAACCAAAATCCCCATGGCGATCTCCAACAGATCTACAATCACTACGGGATCGACCCAACGACAATTAACAGTGCCAAAGAAGGTGTTGCTAACGGCGATGGTACCATCGTTGTCGATGGTCGCGTCGTTGCGACCAATGCAACCAGCATGGGTCGTCAAATCTTGAACCCAGGTTCAGATCGTGCCGTCGTTATCAATGGCAAAACATACTACGAACGCCAGCACATTGCCTTTACCATGCAGGTCTACGCTTTCTTTGACGCCAATGGTAAATTTATCGCCGCTATTGCCAAAGCCTGCGGCAACCCAATCTTCGGTACCGCAACGCCACCACCAGCCATTGCCTGCCAGGCACTGCAAGTTGCTGAAGTAAGCCGGACGCAGCGTACTTTCACAGCCACAACTACGCAGCCAACGGGCGGCGCAACTGCTACAGGCTATACTTTCGACTTCGGTGACAACACCACTGCAACGACCACCAGCGCTACCACGTCACACACCTATCAACAAGCCGGCACCTACACCGCAAAAGTTACCGTCCACACCAGTATCGGTGACAAAACCGGTCCTCAATGTGAAGCTAAGGTGATCATCAACGAGCAGCCAGCAGCAGCCTGTGAAGGTCTCAATGCAACGCTCAGCGACCGCACACATTACACACTTACCGCCAGCGCTTCAGCTAGTAATGCAACCGTTAAAAGCTACCACTACGTCATCACTGACGCTAGCGGCAAGACCGTCGTTGATAAAGACACCGACGCCACAACGCTTACCGGTGAATTACAACCAGGTACGTACACGGCAAAGGTAACCGCCATCACTTCACTAGGTGATCGTAGCGGTGATAACTGTACAGCCTCATTCACCGTCGAGCAGGCACCATGTACTGTTCCTGGTAAAGAGCAATTCCCGGCTGGCAGCCCTGAATGTGTCGAGACACCTCCACCATCAACACCACCAACGATGCCACAGACCGGTATGGGAAGTGGCTTCAGCGCCATCCTCGGCCTTGGTTCACTTGTAACGGCAAGTACTTACTACGTTGCCAGCCGTCGCCACTTATTCGACGCATTCTTGAACCGATAAAGAAAAACTCCCAAACACATCAATAGAACACTGCTCCTAGGGCGGTGTTCTTATTATTCCATAACAAAACACTCATTAATCCCCAAACGACAATATAAGGAGAAGGTGATATTGACATCTATTAGTTAAAGTGTTATTATCTTTTATGATTCTCCTTAGTACTAGCTGGGGGAGTTGTTTTTTGATAAGCAAGAGAGAGGATAAGGATTCGGTCACTCCTTGTACGTAATATTGAGATTGCGTGCGGTGAGTGACTGAATCCAGTTCACAAACCCTACCGCACAAACAAAGGACGATCAATGCCGTTTCTGTTTTGGCTAGCGATTATTTTCGCCGCCGCCGCCATTGTCGTGTTCGCAGTTGCCGCTGCGAAACGAGCAAGCAACAAGAAGAAGGAGAAAGAAGCAGCCAGTCGTGCATTGCGCCAAGAACCTCGACGTGGCGAACGAGACGACTTGTCAAGCTATGACTTTCTTGGAAGAAGCACATCGTCGTCTTCCGAGTCGATAACAAGCTCCCGGCCGTTCTACCTGACGGCCGTGGTCTTAGCGCTTCTGGCTATCGGCTTCACCTTCTGGTCGAGTGCGACACAAGTCTCGACTAAGGAATTTGGTGTCGTCACGTCATTCGGCCAGCCGGTTGGAACGCTCACGAACGGCCTCCACATGGTCGCACCGTGGCAGAAGGTCACCGAGATCGACGCTGCTATCCAAACCGATAATCACACAAGCGACAAAAAGGACTGTATTTCGGTCCGTATCGCTCACCAAGCAACCGCCTGTGTGGATGCATCGATTCGGTGGCGGATTCAAGATGGCTCAGCCGATGCGCTGTTCCAGAACTACCGCGACTTCGACAACATCCGCGATAGCCTGGTGACGCGTGATCTCAACGCTGCACTCAACGCGGTTTTCGAGAACTACGACCCATTGGCCGTTGACAGCAACGGTAATGCAACGTCACCGAGCATGACATCTTTGTCGAGTAAGGTGACGTCGCGAATTCGCAAAGAAATCGGTGATCAGATCAACGTGCTGTCTGTCATCATTCCGGTGGCACACTTTGATGACAACACCCAGACGAAGGTCAATGCCTTGCTCGCGCAGGTTGCTCAGACCCGAATCGCTCAGCAGGCAGTCGAAACTGCCAAGAACCAAGCTGAGGCGAACAAGGTCCTGGCAGCGTCTGTCTCGCAGGACCCGAACGTCCTCGTGAGCAAATGCCTCGACATCGTCGAAGCAGGGAAGACGACGCTACCGGCAGGGTTCTCCTGCTGGCCTGGCAACGGGTCCGCAGTCGTCGTACCCGCCTCGAAGTAGGTGCGTGTTGGCGGGAGGTAACACTCCCGCCAACACTGGCACTCCTCTTGCTTATCTATTTTCCAATGTACTTTAGCCTCTGCGTTAAAGTCCGCTGGGAAGTAAAAATGGTATAATTACCGTATGAAATTATATTCCTGGAACGTCAATGGTATCCGCGCGGTTCTCTCCAAGGGAACCTTACAACGCTTCATCGAGCAAGAGCAGCCAGATGTCCTGTGCTTGCAGGAAACTAAAGCCAAGCCAGAGCAAGTCGACCTCGATCTGCCGGGTTATCACGTCTACTGGAATAGCGCCGATAAAGCCGGCTATAGCGGCACCGCGCTCCTCACTAAACAAGAGCCCCTGCAAGTTCTGAATGGTTTTGCCGACAATATTGCCGAGAAATACAATCTCGCCGGCGATAGTTACGGTGACCCAACCAAAGAGGGCAGAGTGCTCTCAGCTGAGTTTGCGGATTTTTGGGTTGTGACGGTCTACACACCCAACTCAAAAGGTGATCTCTCACGGCTGGACCTGCGTCACACACAGTGGGACCCGGCGTTTCTCGAACATCTCAAAGAGCTGGAAAAGACCAAACCCGTGCTGTTTTGCGGCGATCTCAACGTGGCGCATAACGAGATCGATCTCGCCAATGCCAAGGCCAATATTGGCAAGCACGGCTTTACCTACGAAGAACGGGAAGGTTTTGACAACTTTGAAAAGGCCGGTTTTGTCGACACGTTCCGCCAAAAATATCCCGACAAAGACGACGCCTACACTTGGTGGACGCATTGGGCCAACGCCCGGGCGCGCAATGTCGGCTGGCGGATTGATTATTGGCTCGCCAGTAAAGACATTGCGGGCAAAGTCGTTGCCGCCGCCATTCATCCCGATATTCTTGGCTCCGACCATTGCCCCGTTAGTATCGAAATAGCCTAACTTCTCTCGGAGCCGATGCTTTCTATTTTTTTGCTATAAGACTATAATGATGGTATGGTTAATAAATTTGCGGTTTTTGATATCGACGGAACGTTATTTCGTTCTGGCCTTTACCGTGAGGTTGTCTATGAGATGCTGGCGACCGGTAAGGCCCCCGATTCACTGACCGAAACGTTCAAAAAGCACGAAATCGACTGGAAGACACGTCGCTCCAGCGATGCGTTTAAAGCCTACGAATCAGCTATGGCAAGCGCCTTCGATGCGGCATTGCCACACATTGCTATTGTTGACTTCGAAGCGGCCGCTCAGACGGTTATAGCCCGCATGAGCGATTATGTCTATGTCTACACACGCGACTTAATTCACGATCTCAAACAAGATGGCTATACACTCATCGCCATATCTGGTTCTCAAGAAGAATTAGTGAAGCCGTTTGCCGAAAAATACGGCTTCGATCTATGGGTCGGTCAACACTACGAACGAGGCAAGGATGGCTTTTTCACGGGTGAGATTGTGAAAACCCACGACGGTAAAGACAAAATCTTGCAGAGGCTCACTCGTGAGCACAACTTGAGCTTTGAGGATAGTGTCGCGGTTGGCGATTCATATGGCGATGTCGGCATGCTATCACTCGTCGATCGGCCGATCGCCTTCAACCCGGAACAGGCACTGTTTGAGCATGCCAAACAAGCCGGTTGGTGTATTGTTGTCGAACGCAAGAATATGATTTATACCTTGGAGTCTCATGGAACCTCATTCGTATTGGCATAAACAAACCGCCGACAAGCCGCTCTATCCCGACATTGAATGGAGTAAGCCCGAGCAACGTTCCCAAGCCGGCCGATTAGGGATTATTGGCGGCAATAAACTCGGCTTTATCAGCGTCGCCGACGCCTATAGTACCGCGCTCGCTACTGGAGTAGGGGAAGTGCGCATTTTGCTGCCCGACGCCTTGCGTAAAGCCATTCCGACCAGTATGACTGACGCTGTGTTTGCACCCACCACGCCATCCGGTAGCCTCGCTAATGACGCCGCGTCCGAACTAGCCGCCCTCACCGCGTGGGCGAGCGGTATCTTACTCATCGGCGACGCCGGCCGCAACAGCGAGACGGCCATCGTCTACGAAGAATTTGTGCAAACGTATAAGGGACAGCTCGTGCTCACGCGCGACGCCATCGACCTCGTGCGCACCAGCTCTCAGCTCCTCGTCGAGCGACCCGACACGCTACTGGTAGCGTCTTTTGCGCAGCTCCAAAAACTCTTCCAAACGGTTTATTACCCCAAAATCCTCACCTTTAGCATGCAGCTGACCCAGCTGGTTGAGGCGCTTCATAAATTTACGATTACCTATCCCGTCACGCTGGTAGTACTGCACGCCGAGCAGCTCATCGTGGCGCACGGCGGCGAAGTCGTCACGACGCCGTGGGATAACCCCATGGCCATCTGGAAAGGTGAGGTTGCGACGAGAGCCGCCGCCTACTGGCTGTGGCACCCGACAAAACCGCTCGAAGCAGTCGCCAGCAGTCTACGGGTAGCCTAGCTATTGCGATATGCTTGTTATAATTGTATAGTATCATTATGTCATCAATCCATGGGACTCCGGCACAATCAGACAAAATACGTCCTATCTTTGAACGTGCCCACGCCCAAGGAAATCATCTCCTCACAACAACCATCAAGACCAATGATTTAATCAAACAGCTGCAGGTCAAAGCTCTCATTCAAGGAGCCGACCAACTTAACGAACTGAAACCTTCCATTGAAGCCATCCAGCTACAACTCGGCCAAGCAGCGAGTGAAGCCGATACGCGTGGAGAAGGAAGTTGGACAGACTACTTCCGTGCCCTGAGTCACGCAATGTTTACCGAAGAAATGGTTCTAGCGCCACTATATTTTAGCGATCGTAAGTACCACACGCAGCGACAAGAGTTTACCGACGGCCTCTACGGCATGGCTGGGATGATTTTGGAGAAAGCCCTCTCAGAATACGACGACCCGCATGCCACCGACGATCAACGGGGGCATTTGCGTGGCGTTATCAATGAACAAAGTTTCCTCGGCCTCATAAACCGCCACCCGCAGACAGGAACGTTTGCCGCCTTGCCAGCAAACGTCACTGAAGATTTGTTAGAAAAAACTGATGCGACCTACTGGTGCTTTGATAAAAAAGGGCAGGCACATTCCTATAATATTCAGGTGAAATCGAGCCTGCCATCAAACGAGCGCGCGACACCAGCTCAAGGTTTTATCGTTGCTGCTACCCATTTCGGCAACAGCGATCTTTGGATCTCGCGTGCAATACTCAAAGAGCTCGCCGGCATGCCGCTCGACGATGATACCCGCAACCGTTTGGATCAATCTGAACGCGCGCTCCAATCATATATTAATCAGCAAATCAAAGAGCGATTCGCTGTTACTACGCTTGAGCAAGGTAAGCAGCGCCACCACACTATTGCCCGACACGTTTTGTCACATACATCAAAAAGGTCTGCTCGTTAAAAGGCGCTGTTAGCTGCGCATTTCGCGAAATCACCAAGGGCATTATTTTTTAGCAGCTGGTACCGCGGACCGGACTTGAACCGGTACGTCCGTAATGGACACCAGATTTTGTTCGCATAGCGCGTTTATGTCTCATAAACGCGCCCTAGCGTTGGTAATATTGGTGGGCAAGGGGGGACTTGGTCACGTTTCGCGACCCCGAAACTTCTCGATTGCAAGCACAGCTTGCATCGGAAGGTTTCCTTGCGAACTGCCGCTGGCAGTTCTCACCCCCGCTCCCTTACGAGAACCAGATTTTGTTCGTTTTAACGGCGCTGCTTGCAGCGCGTCCTAGCAAGGAACACTTTAGTGGTCCCGTTCTTTTATCTCTGGTACCGCGAACCGGACTTGAACCGGTACGTCCGTAATGGACACCAGATTTTGAGTCTAGCGTGTCTACCAATTCCACCATCGCGGCACAAGATATAAAAGAACGTCTACCAATTCCGCCACTCGCCATGGCAATATTACCAAGCAAACTTTAGTTTGCTGTCTACCAACGGGGTCCCCACAAAATTTATTTTGTGGGGTGTAGTTCCGCTCATCGTCGGCACAAGTTGTCAAAAAATCCCAATGCCGCCCCGCAGGGGCCATATTCAAGATACGCTACATATTGTATACTAAAAGGGAACAGGAATCTATACGTATGATGCCAAATGACGACAATAACAGGCGAGATGGGACGCCGCTGGAACCACAGCGACATTTCCTCGTGAGCCCAACGCGCACCACACCAAGTGCTCGTCCGGCCGCTGTCGGCCTCATCCGTTCACAGATTGATGCTATTTATAGCGGCCATACCACTACGCCCACACCGCAAACAACACCGCTCGTCGTACCGCCTCGCACGAATCTCGCATTAGCTCAGCCTCGCACTCAAGAGCAAACCCCCACCCAAGCGCCAACCTCAACTACCATCCAGCCGACAGCCCAGTCCAGTAGCACGGCATCTTTTCAGATAACAAATCCCTATGATAGGACCCATACCGTCGCCCCTCAGCCTCAACCAGAGCAGTGGCAAAAGTATCACAGCGCCTGGCAAGACTACTACAAACAGTACTATGAGCGTTACTACGCGAACCAAGTCCAACAGGCACACTTCGCATTATCGTCGCAGGTTGCCATCACTACCGCAGCCCGACAGGCTATCGGTAGCGGCAATAGCGATAACGATACCTCAAACGACGATACCGTCACCTCGACGAAAGCTGAAGCACTCCGCGAACTCCGCGGCAAGCTCCGCAACCGCGTCCGCAGCTCTGCTACAAAAGTTCGCAAAAGCAAACACTTTGTGCCACTGGTGGCCGCCATTGTTGTTGTCATCGCATTTTCGTTTTTACAATACAATCGCTTACTCTTTGCCACAGTCGCCGCCTACGTCACGCCGGGAAGTATCGACCCGCAAAATATCATCATTGATCCAACTTCCGAACAAAATGTCGGCCCCGAATCAAAACTAATTATTCCAAAGATCAACGTCGACGTACCGATCATTTACGGTGTTTCCAACGATTATCAAGCCCAAATGGACGCCATGACAAAGGGTGTGATGCACTTTTCAATTCCTGGAGCTAGCAGCGTACCAGGGCAGGTGGGTAATATGGTCATCGCGGGACATTCGAGTAACGATATTCTCGACACCGGTGACTATAAGTTTATTTTTGCCCAAAACGAAAAGCTCGAGCCAGGCGATACAATCTACATCAACTACAACAGCGTCCGCTACACATACACTGTCACTAAAAAGCAAGTCGTACTCCCGACCGACGTCAGCGCATTAACTACGCCAACTGATAAGCCGATCCTCACACTGATCACTTGTGTGCCCCTCGGTACCGCCCTCAAACGCCTGCTTGTTACCGCCGAGCAAGTCAGCCCGGACCCTGCCAAAGCCGCCCCCGCGCCTGCGACGAACAGTTCTGATGCAACCACGGCATTACCGGGCAACTCGCCCACCTTCGTCCAGCGGATCTTTGGCGCTAAATAGTTATTAGAGAATCATACGGACACGCTGCAGTGTGTAACCATCTTTCGTCCTACCGATACTGTACAGATACGTTCCATTCTGACTGAGCGTTGCGTCAAAGCCAGACGCAACCGAGTTAATTGTGTGCTGATTCGTGCCGTCAAATTCACCAATCGTCAGCTTATCGGAGCGATCCGACCAAAGGTAAAAGTCATCGAGCCATTGCAGTTGAGACGCAGAACCATTCCCGACCATGGTATTTTCTGGGCTCACCGTACTACGCTCGAGGTCGTAGGTCGTGTACATATCACCGGTTTGGCTCAAGATAAATCGACCGTTATAACTCATTGTCAAAAAATCAGGCGCGTGGTCGATCGTGTAGCTCGTAAATTGCCTCAAACTCGTCGTATCATCAGGTGAACTCGGGTAATCACCTGCAAGAACATCAACTTTCGTACCCTCACTAATAACCACATAATTTTGATTGAAGTAACGCGCCGTTGCTACGTGGAGCGGCACCGACTGTGGACTCTTCGTTGTCCGCAGAACATAAGGATCCTTGTCGCCGTCGCGCACCAATCCAACACTGCGACTGCCCGTCGTCGGATCGTAGACCGTGGTGTAGGTGATAACATCGGTCGAGTAGAGGTCATACGATTGTACATGCGAGGCCAGCGGCCGTGAAACAGTCCCGTCCCCACGATCGATCTTGCGGATATCACCGTTACTAATTGCAAAAAGGACGTTCCCACTCGTGCCCGAAAAATGTGGTTGAGAAAATTCCATATGAAACGCCTGCGTGACATTAGCGGTCGCAGTCGCGTCAGTTGTGTCAAGAATAAGCCATTCAACAGCATCATTGTACATATGCTCGATGAGAACATACCTGCCGCTGCTGTCCCACTCAGTGATTGCAAACGTATGTACCACACCTTCTGTCGTAGCCTGGCTATAACTTTCTGGCGGCAATGTCAGCACTGTCTGCTTTACGCTATTATCGTTCCGTAAATCATAGAGGGTGAAATCTGGTGAGGCAGCTACAGCGTGCACCAGCGCAAAACGTCCTTTTGGCGAAAACTTTATTTGATTCAGCTGCGGAAGCGCCTTCACCGACTGAACCGGCCGAGAGATCGGAACCAGCCGCGCATAATTTAATGCGGTCAGTGTACCAGCCTGAATGTTCAATGTTTTTTGCCAAACTTCATAGCCATCGCGCTGCATCACAAACGTATGACTGCCCGGTAAAACGGTGTTTGACGTTGCCGTGCGCGCACCCAGCTTGATCCCATCAATCGTCACCTGGGCACCGCCAGGCGTGGAGTTATATTGCACTAGGCCCGATTGTTCAATACGCCCGGCCTTGCCGTCAAAACGATAACCCAAGATAATCGCAATCAAAAACAGTGCAATCACAATGACGCTAACCGACATGAGACTATACGTCACAATTCGTGCGATCAACTGTTTTCGTTTAGAGGGCATGCGATACATAAGTTATTACCTTTAATTGTACCAAAAACTATTGCATAAATGTGAAATAGTTCCTAAGATAGACGTAACAGCACTACCATAAGCACCATGCCGGCAGTGCCAACAAACAACAAGGGAGTAGAAACATGAGTAATAATCAGACGGTGACAATCGGAGGACGACAATACGACGCCCACACCGGTCTGTCGGTTGAACCAGTTGAATCTACTCACATGCACCCACACGCAACGGCAATACACACCGCCGTGCAACGCTCGCAAACACTCAGCCGCAGCCACGCCAAAAAGCCCACCGCGGCCGCTGTTGCGAAACCTGTCGCAACTCCTCATCATCGCACGGATATTCGCAAAAGCCCAGCCATCTCTCGGTTTGCTCCACATCCACAAACGGCCGCTCGTGTGCGTAAGCCGGTCATGGATATCCGCCCAGCGCAACCGCACCCAATCGTCGCGAGAGTAGAGGCAACCAGACAGGCTACAGCTGCCCCAGCTGCAAGCGTTGTCGCACCTAAACCGTCTGACATCATTAAAAAAGAAGCGATTGAAACGACGCTCGCAGGCGCGCCAGCCCACGCCGCGAACGCTCATCAAATCAAACGCAAACACACAAAACGCTCACGGATGCTTAGTATTGTCAGTGCTAGTTTCGCGTTGATTCTGCTTGCCGGCTATCTAACATATCTCAACATGCCGAGCCTGTCTGTTCGCGTGGCTGCTGCTCAGGCTGGTATCGACGCGACATATCCGCAGTATCACCCAGATGGCTATAGCCTGAAAGGCGCCATTACCTACAAAGAGGGTGAAGTAGCCATGAACTTCACTTCCAACGGCGGCCCACAAAAATTTTCCCTAACGCAGCAAAAAAGTTCCTGGGACTCTAGCGCTGTCCAACAATTTGTCGCCACCAAGACAAAAGGTCAATATCTCACTGACATCCGAAAAGGCGTCACGATTTACACCTACGGCGGTGACGCAGCCTGGGTGAGTGGCGGCATCCTCTATACCATCAACGGCGATGCACCCCTCTCTAGTGACCAGATCGATCGCATCGCAACCAGTATGTAAAGCGCCCAAGGGCTTATAAGACAAACTGTAGGTTTTTCTCATAAAGCCTCACGCCGAGAAAACTATTTTTGATAGCTACTGGTTTTCTCGGGTTCAGCATATAATCTCGCTGACCGCTCGATTATCTACGCGGTACGAGCGAATAAATCGCTCGAAACCGGCTGCTCTTTTCTTTAGTTAATAAAATAAAACCGGAGTAAATACGGATTTTATTTTGGATTTGTTATTGATATAAGTACAGCTAGTCGCCAAGCGGGTGGCAGTCGGCGGGGCAGCGCCCGCTTTTGAAAAAATTGCTCGGCGATTTTTCAAAAGATGGGACAGACCGACTGACAGGACCCGTGGATAGCGACCTACGTGAAGTTTTTTGCAAAAAACGAACAACGGGAGCGGCGGTTATAGCTTCTCATCTGTTATAATAAAAAACAATTATGACAGAAATTCGTACCCGCTTCGCTCCGAGCCCAACTGGCTTTTTACATGTTGGTGGTGTCCGCACAGCACTTTTTGCGTGGCTGCTCGCTCGTCAAGCTCACGGCCAATTTGTTTTACGACTCGAGGACACTGACCAAAAGAGGGAAGTCGAAGGTTCTGCTGAGCACCTCATGACCAGCCTTCAAGCGCTTGGTATTACCTACGATGAAGGGCCAGACATTGGCGGCCCATTCGCGCCATATCGTCAAAGTGATCGTCTCGAAATCTATAAACGCTGGGCACAAGAGCTCATCGACAGTGGGCGAGCGTATGCCGATCCGTACACCCCCGACGAACTCCAGGCCTTTCGTGATCAGGCAAAACAAGAAAAAAGGGCCTTTTTGTACCGTGAGCACCGGCCTGAGAATCCGTCTGCGTGGGACGGCACGACACCACTTCGTTTCAAATCTGAGCCCAAGGAATATGCCTGGCACGACGCCGTCATGGGCGATCTGCACACCGGCCCTGAAGTGATTGATGATTTTATCCTTATTAAATCTGACGGCTTTCCCACATATAATTTCGCCCATATTGTCGACGACGCTGAGATGGAAATTACCCATATTATCCGTGGCCAAGAGTTCATCTCCAGCCAGCCAAACTATCTCAATTTGTACGATGCGCTGGGTATCACCCCACCGATTTTCGCCACCATGCCGCACATCTTGGCCGAATCAGGTACTAAGAAACTCGGAAAACGTGATGGCGCCAAAGACGTGCTCGATTACTTAAAAGACGGGTATATTCCAGAGGCGCTCGTGAATTTTATCGCCAGTCTTGGGTGGAACGATGGCACCGAACAAGAAGTCTTTACGCGCGACGAACTGATTGAGAAATTCAGTCTGGACCGGGTACAGCGCAGTGGCGCCCGCTTCGATGAGCAGCGTTTGCTCTGGCTCAATGGCCAACATATCCGCTTACTTACCCTCGATGATTTATATGCCAGGGTTGCTGACTTTTGGCCAGCCGCCGCCAAAGAGGCGAGTGAAGATCACAAAAAGCAGGTACTGAGCCTCGTGCAAGATCGTCTCAAAACCCTTCGAGACCTGCCAACGCTGACGGAGTATTTTTTTGCCGAACCAACACCTGATTGGAATATGATTAATGATAATAAGCAATTAAAAAAATTCGACCGTGTCGAATTAGTAAGCCTACTTAACCAGGCCAAAGCCGTCCTCAAACAAAGCGACTTCGATGCCGACTCGATTCAAACGGCACTCAATCAGCTACTCGAGACCACGGGACAGAAACCTGGTATCCTCTTTAGTATCATCCGCCTAGCTGTATCGTGGGCACCCTTTAGTCCCGCACTCAACAACACGCTCGCTGTACTCGGTAAAGAAACAACGCTCAATCGTCTCCAAAAAGCTATTGAAACAGCAGCATAGTATGACAACGACCGATATAGAGCTTCTGCATGTAGTCTGGAATTATCTCGTTCAAAACGACCCTCTTCCGGCCAAAGCTGATGCTATCGTCGTTGGCGGCTGTAAAGATTTGGCCGTGGCCGAAAGAGCCGCCGAACTTTACAACGAACAGAGAGCGCCGTTGATTATCATGTCCGGTTACCATGATCCAAACTACGACATACCGATGAGCGAAGCGGTCTTTTTCGCTGAGCGTGCACAGGCATGTGGCGTCCCCCGTGCAGCTCTTGTTATTGAAGACCAGGCGCGTAACACCGGCGAAAATATCAGCTTTAGCGCTGCACTCTTAGACCGGCCAGCAGCAGTGATTCTCGTTCATAAACCCTATATGACCATGCGTTTTCTCGCCACAGCAGAGGCTCAGTGGCCAGCGCCTCAACCTCGTTTTTATGTAACGTCTGAAAAAACGACACTGACAGCTTATCTAAAACGACGAGGTGACGCAGAACTATCGGCAATCCTCGGGGATTTACAACGAATGCAAACATATGCTACACGTGGATTTCAATCATACAGGGAAGTGCCCGATGATGTACAATGGGCCTTCGCCGAACTCCTACGCCGTGGTTATAGCCCGCGAGGATCGTAAACACATACAAAGCGTCAGCACTTTGCTATAATAACGCTTAAGTATGGAATTCTCGTCTGCACCCCAAAAAAAGCGCCCGTGGAATCATTTAACCGCGTGGGTTCATCGACACCCCGTCGCGAGTCTGATTATCACCGGTCTCGTCCTTATCATTGCCGCCAGTGTAGCAACCTTTTTCCTGTTGTACCAAAAGCCTATCAAGATGGTCGAAGCGCCTAAGCCGCCCGTCGTCTCAAAGCCTGCGCCAATCACAAAATATTATTCACCCCTAACAGGCCTTGAAGTTCCTAGTCAAGCCGCTACCACTACACCTGTCACGGCCGTCATGATCGAAAATAGCCCCGATGCCCGGCCGCAATCTGGCTTGAAAAACAGCGACCTTGTCTTTGAAGCCATTGCCGAAGCTGGCATTACCCGTTTTATGGTTTTTTACCAACAAGCCCAGCCGCAACTGATCGGCCCAGTTCGCAGTCTGCGTATTTATGACGTCGATTGGTTGGCGGCGTTTAATGCCAGCATTGCGCACGTCGGCGGCAGTTTGTATGCGCTCCGGGAAGTCCGTAACGGCCAGTACCGCGATCTCGACCAGTTCTTTAACGGCGGTTACTATTGGCGCGCGTCTGATCGCTATGCACCGCACAATGTTTACACTTCGTCAGCCAAACTCCAAGCGCTAAACGAGGCGAAAGGCTATATGACCTCCACCTTTACCGGCTTCCCGCGCACCGACGCCGCACCAAGCAAAACTCCCGACGCGACAAGTATTGCTATTAACTTCAGCAGTGCACCGTATAACACTTCATACACCTATGACGCGACGCGCAACGTCTACCTCCGTTCCCAAGGTGGCGCTCCACATCTCGACCGCGAAGACGGGCAGATTACACCAACCGTCGTTATTGCCATGCATGTCGATGAAACGACCGTCCTCCAAGACGGCTACCGTGAACAAATTGGTACCATCGGTAGCGGCGAAGCGACCATTTTCCAGAACGGCACCGCCATACCGGCAACCTGGCACAAAACCAGCAAAGATAGCCAAATCGCCTTTGAAAGCGCCGACGGCCAACCCATCCCACTGGTTCGCGGTCAAACTTGGATTGCCGCCGTACCCAACGACCAAGGAAGTGTCACGTGGCAGTAAAACCAAAATCAACCACGCCCATCCGAGATTATTGGCCGCGGTTCCAAAAGCGGTCGATACTACTCACGGTCATCATGCAGCTGATCGTTACCGTCGTCGTCGGTGTCGTGCTTGTCATATCAGGCAACTTTGAATTGTCTAATCTTCTCCTTTGGCTGACACTTATCGCCGTCTACGCAACCACGCTTGGCGTCAATATCCTGCTCATCATGAGCGTGACAGAGCCAACAAAAACGTTGATGGATGCTATTACACATATATCTGGCGAACCGACCGTCACCACGCCGCCAAACCCCAATGCCAAGCGCTTTGAGCACAATGGCTTCAAGGAAACCCTCCAACAAATCTACGAGCTCAGCGTTCAAGGCTATCAACCAACTCCCACCGATACTAATACCACAGCCATTCAAACCGCGCTTGAAAATACCACCACTGGCTTCGTCATCCTCGATAAAGACCGCCGGGTTGTCTATCACAACCAGCACGCGCCAGTCGGCGCTGGACAAAATAACGAACCTGTCCTCGAACTCGTCTTTAACAACGAACAAAGTCTCGGCGACTGGCTCCATGACTGCGAGCTCCATGCCGTTCATGCCGAGAAGACCTGGACTCGTATCGCCAATCGACTACCGGGCGAGGAAGATCGCCGTATGTTTGATCTCATAGCCTCGTACCAAAAGGGGAGTGTTGCCGAAACGGTGTTAACACTGGTGGACCGGACCGGCGAATATATGCCCGAAGAGGAAGACTTGGACTTTATTGCCTTTGCCGCCCACGAACTACGCGGGCCGATTACCGTCATTCGCGGTTATCTCGACGTTCTTGGTGACGAATTAGAAAACACACTCGCCGCCGACCAAAAAGAACTTTTAAAACGACTCGTCGTCTCGGCTAACCGCCTGTCAAGCTATGTCAATAACATCCTGAACGCCTCGCGGTTTGATCGTCGCCACCTCAAAGTCCACATGAAAGAGCAAACTGTGGCGGGCATTTACAGCCTCATTCAAGACGACATGCAGCTGCGGGCCAGCTCCCAAAACCGTATCCTGACGGCAAACATTCCAACCAACCTGCCGACCGTCGCGGCCGACGCGGGCAGCATTAGCGAAGTACTCGGCAATCTCATCGATAACGCCATCAAATACAGCAACGACGGCGGTGCCATCACTGTATCCGCCGCCCAAGTAGGTGAGTTTGTTGAAGTTTCCGTCCAAGATCACGGCATTGGTATGCCAGGCCCCGTCGTCTCGAGCCTGTTTCACAAATTTTACCGCTCGCACCGCTCCCGCGAAACCGTGGCGGGTACCGGCATCGGCCTCTATATTGTCAAGGCGTTCGTGGAGTCAAATGGTGGTACGGTGAGCGTTCGTAGCGCGGAAGGTCAAGGCTCGATCTTTAGCTTTACGTTGCCTATTTATGCAACGGTTGCCGAGAAACTTCAATCGGGTAATAATAGTAATGAAAACCTGATCGAGCACGGCAATGGCTGGATCAATAACCACGCGATGTACAGGGGATAGACAGTAATGGCAATAAAAACAATTTTATGTATCGAAGACGACCGTTTCATCGGTGAAATGTACGTGCGCAGCCTGCGGCGGGCGGGGTATACCGTTGATTGGATCGTCGACGGTAATGACGGTCTGGTTGCCGCCCGCAACAAAACTTACGATCTCATACTCCTGGACGTCATGTTACCGGAACGCCGCGGCACCGAGATCCTCGACGCGCTACGTAATGATAAAGAAGACCTCATCCCACACTCAAAAGTCATTGTCATGACCAACTTCGAGCAAGACGACGAATCTCGCATGGCCATGGAACACCGCGCCGACGGTTACCTGATCAAAGCTGAAATCACGCCGAAAAAACTCCTCAGCATCATCGCCAAGCTCGACCAAGCCACCGCCTAGACTTAATGTCCAATTATTGACAAATATACCTTAAGGTAGTATAATTTTCATAACCACAGTACGCCTGAAAAGGTCGGAAATGGCGTACATGTCAGTGACAACTTTAAAGTTGCCCCCAACACGAAAGGAACGCAGATGGCCTCGGCACCTGCAATCGCAACACGTCCAATGATTGAACTCCACATGGAGACCGACGAGAAGGGTGAAGTAGCACCCGTCATCCCCGTCACCTGGTCGTTCACGAGCGAACTGGTCGACAAGCTGGCAAGGAAAGGATGCGCAAACCCCTACCTCGTCATCGCTGTCGGCTACGAGAAGCTGAACTACCGGGGCTTCAATGAGTTCAAGGCGACCAAGGTCTATATCAGAAGGTTGCTCGATTCGTCGCCCAAGGAGTTCCTCGAATTCTCCAAGCCGGGCACGAACGTCGTCCTGGCCATCGTGGTCAACGTCAACAACAAGGACGACGAAAAGCTGCTCTACAGGTGGGAACAGTACCCGAGCGAGATACGATTCGATGAAGATTCCAAACGGAATCGTTACAAGCTCGACCCCTACATGTACTACGGCAAGCAGTTCAACATCGCCTCGTTCAGACACGACGTGATCGTGCCGGCAGAGATGTTCGCGCCGGAACCGCCAAGGTTTGTGAAAGCATTGGTTCGCCAGTACTTCCCAAACAGCGAATTCGACCAGTGTGACTTCCGTCGGCGGTTCTTGATCAGTCTGGCGGCAAGTGTGCCGGTACAGATCTACGGCGTCGTCGCGCGTCTGCTCACACTAGTGTACGCGTTAGTGTTTGCCAAGCGCGAGATGCAGCTTCGGTTGCTCTTCGCACTGAACCCGCACGACTTCGGTAACTCGCTCTGGTATTCATTCTGGTATCGCACCAAAGATGGCACCAAGCGAAAGAGCCTGCTTAAATGGATCTCACCGCCTCAGCTCATCTTGTATGCGCTGATTCTGGCGGGGGTGCTACTTCCAGGCTACGTGGGAGCACTAACCAGCCACTTGCATACGGTGAGTGATCACACAAGGCTCAGCCCGTTCAACTTCGGCGATGTACTACTGTGGACCGCGATCCTCGATCCGATCCTCGCGGTAATCGCAGCGGGATTCTTCTTTCTCTTCACCGAGAAGGGGAGTCGTCTCCGAAAGGACTGGGTGCGTAAGTATTCCAAGGTGGAATCGCCGTACACACTCCCGGTTGATCCGAATATGTATGACCTTCTGCGCAAGCAAGCCCAGGTCAGCATGGACGCCACACCGGACAAGGTACAGAACAAGACCGTTCGCTTGAAGTTCCTGGACCTCAAGAGCAAGGTCTGCAAACCGTTCGCACGGGTCAGCTGACAATGTATGGCTACGGGAGGATTAGCCACTAAAACCTCCTATGGGGAGGAGCGACGAATCGCTCCTCCCCATCTTACATTCTGGACATTACTCCCGTAATTTGCTACAGTAGTGCGGGCTACAACGCGAGTCTGATATCGAGCTTACGAGCCATATGAGACTTCGATGCTTCGGAAATATCGACGAAAATAAGCAGCACTTTACCGCTCCAGTCTCATCTCTTCGAGATAAGACTGCAACGCTTCGGAAATGCCGACAAAAATATGTAAACACATTTTTGGTCGCATTTCTCTCATCGTTTGGTCTCATCGTCTAACGGTTAGGACACCAGGTTCTCATCCTGGCAATTGGAGTTCGATTCTCCATGAGATCACCAAGAAAAATATCCATCCACTTCGGATGGATATTTTTCTTGGTTGACGCTCTTTCAGGGAGAATTGAATATCAATTATTTTGCCAATAACAAAGTGTATTCTCGATATATTGATCTGGTTGTTTATTAATTCTTAATATAATATGATCGTATAGTTAAGTTAATCTACTTAACGTTCCTTTCCATCAGACAGAAAGATAGCCTCATGCAGATACGCACACGAAGGACATCCCTCATTGCGATACTGGCCACAATAGCATTGACAATGTTAGGCGTTGTAGCTATTGCACCAGCCTCCGCTAATGGATTCACTTTCGACGTTTTCTTCCCCAACGCACAACGTGGAGACCATTTCACTCCTGTTCCAACATACCCAGGCAATCAATGCCCAAACCTTGGGGTTGTTCAAGAACTTAAGGGAACTCTAATTGACGCAAACAATAACTCATTCACAAACTTCGCTGGACACACTAGCGCAGATGGAAGATGGTCACCGACAGCCGCAATTCATACGCCTGCCGTCATCGACGTTCCTTCAACTGCTGCAATTGGACCAGCAAGTATTTACATTGAGTGTTGGAACGGGTCAACATTGACACAGTCGTATGAACCTCTGAATGTGACGATTGTCGCTCAATCAAACAATATCAGCTTATCAAATGCACACTGGTTAAGCACAGGGCATTTCCATTCGGAAACACCTTGCGTTACCGGTGCTAGTTATGTCGAAGCTGATATTTACTCAGAGAATGTCTATTCGGTAGGCACACCCACTCATAGATCTTTTGACCTACAGGGCGGTAACAGTAATCTAACCTACGACAGTGATGGAAACTGGAGTATTGACCTAGCCTTCACACCGGAGAACGGTTTCTATCCTGACGAGGTCTACTATGCACATGTAAGTTGTCAGAACATAGATAGTGGTGGCCCCTGGTATCACTACGATTCGTTCAGGTTCAGCTTGTCAAACGAACTATACGACGCACTAGGCGACTCGTATAGTTCCGGAGAAGGCTCATATAACTATGACATCACGACAGGAGACCCAGCATGTCATCGTTCGACTGATAGTTATCCGTACTACGTTGCAGGCCAACTCCCCACACTCGGGCTCCCCAACTTCGGAGCTTGCAGCGGAGCAATGACCGACGATATGTATAATATCAACCCTAATCGCGTGGGAGAGATTCCTCAGTTCGATCGGCTCTCCTCCGATACTAAGTACGTAACAATTACTATCGGAGGTAACGACATGGGCTTTGCAGGAGTCATGGCTAACTGTGTCAACGCCCCTGGAAATAGTGGTTTCGGTTGCTCGACGAGTGCATCGCTTCAGAGCACGCTTGACGACCGCCTTACTGGACTAGCCGGAACGGCGAATTACACGCAGCAAATTGGAGGTAGGAACATTCACTCGATAGAGGATGTACTCACTGGTATTGCTAATAGATCGGGTCCTGACGTTGCTATATACATTGCTGGATACCCACATCTTTTCGGTAGCGATATAGCCAACTACGCAGCAAACACAAGTGCGCCCGGAGGAGCACAGTGCGTGGTAACACTAGGAGGAACGGTATCCTTCGATGATGCGCAATGGTTGAACGATGAAACGGATGCTCTTAATAGCGTTCTCCAAGACGCTGTCGACCTAGTACATGCAGCTGGAGTGGACGTAACTTACGTTCCACCGACTCTGTTTAGTGGCCACGGTCTTTGTGACGACTCATCGACGTATATAAACCTTGTGTCCTATTCAGCAAGTGTGCCTCCGGTTCCTTACTCTGAAAGCTTTCATCCTACAGTAGAAGGGATGCAGATGGGGTATGGTCTCATGTTCCAAACATTGATGGGCTAAAGAAAGGAACTAAGCGGTAGCGTGTGATTATCACACGCTACCGCTTTTCAATATATTTTACTTTTTAAAACTCAGTATCCCTTTCAGGACTATCAGCGCTCCTGAGATACCAAGAACTAGCGATATCCAAATAGGTAAGGAGTAAATACCATTAAGGCCATAATTACAGAAAAATAAAGTATCATTCACGTTTCTACACAAATATGAAAAGGTGGCGAACAAACCAATTAAAGCGCAAGGACTTAATGCTATTAAGATGGTACCTATGGCAATGTATTTATGATTTTTAAGCATTATAAGTTTATTGTGCCAATTTATATGCATTTTTACAAGCATCTACTAACTTTCTATCGCGTACTGCACTGAAAAATAGAGAGTTTCTCAGGAATTACGACTGGCGCTATCCGCCATGAGAGCTTTGTGCCAGACTGCGTGAAACGTATCTTGAGTTTATATTCCTGAAGCGAAACATTATCTGTTCTCTTCGCCTCTCAACTTATTCACGTTCACGTCTACACCCAAACAGAACCCCAACCGTAAAATGCTATACTATACCCATGAAAAACGCTATTATTCTCCATGGCTGTCCCGAAAAAGAGAATTACTACAAGCAGGAGTATCCTTCGGAGAGTAACGCCCATTGGCTGCCGTGGCTACAAAAAGAGCTGATCATCCGCGACATCAAAGCCGATACGCCCGAGGTGCCTCAGAGCTATGAACCACAGTGGGACATCTGGACACGCGAAGTTGAACGTTTCGACATCACGCCAGAAACAATCCTGGTCGGGCATAGTGCCGGAGCAGGCTTTTGGCTGAAATATCTCTCCATTCATCCAGAGCTACGCGTCGGCCAAGTTGTCCTCGTCGCCCCCTGGCTCGATCCCGATCACACCATCGCCGATGCGAGCTTTTTCGATTTCACCCTCGACAGCGAACTCGCTTCCCGCACCGCCAGCACGACCGTCTTCTACGCAATCGACGATTCCGACAGCGTCAAAACAACGCTCGACCGCATACGCGCGACGTGCAACGGCATCCGTTACCGAGAATTTGGCGCCGGCTATGGCCACTTTACCTACGAAAACCTCAAAACCGTGGCCTTTCCCGAACTCCGTGACGAAATCGTTTCCGTGAACAAATAGAGCAGTGAACACCGGGCAAAACGATAAAATAATGGCACGCAGGCGACAGATTGCCCCTAACATGAGATAATAGTTGCTTGATGATAACGCCCGAAACATCCGCCGACCAACCCTCCAGCCTGCCAACGACCCTCGCTGGACGCTATCTTCGCAACCTTGAACACTTCGTCGCGGATGGCAACAAAGCAGATGTTTTATACGAGCACCAAAAGGCGATTATCAAAGATACGGCCGAATTTTTACGCCAAGGAAATCACCGGGGCTACATTGAAGCGCCCACCGGCACAGGTAAGACCGTCCTCTTCGTCACGCTGGCCGAAGCTTTCAGCTACCAAACGGAAAAACCGCCCAAAATCCTCGTCGTCACACCGACAAAAGATCTCGTCCGTCAGACGCTCGGCGGCAGTCGCGGCGATAAAGGCTTTGCCGGCTTTGCGCCTCACATGAACGTCGGCACGTTCTACAGCGACACGCCGGCTGGCATGCGCGGGCTCGACGCCCAAGTGACGATCACAACCTACGCCTCGCTCGTCAAGCTGGCCGCCGCGCCCATTACCACCATCGACAAAGCGGGGAACCGCCACACCAAACTAATAAACCTAGTTAACGAGCATTTCGATATCATCTTCCTCGACGAAGGCCACAAGGCACTTGGCTCTAGCAGCCGGCGCATCATTAACGATATCAACGCCGACACGTTAATCATCGGCTTTACGGCCACGCCCGACTATCACGCATCGCGGAGTCTCAGCAGTTTACTGCCGACGTTAATCCATCGCCTCGACCTCAAGGAAGCGATTGAACTCGGCATGCTCTCATCGGTCATCCCCATCGCCATCCCGGCGCCGGAGGCGACCGCCCAAGAATTTTTAATCAGTGCGCTTGGTGAGTACGAGAACAAAAGCTTGCGACAATTAATTCATAATACCGCTCGTAACAACATGGTCGTATCCATCGCTACTCAGCTAATTCAAGCTGGCAATACTCCCATCATCGCCTGTATTCCGGGCGACACCATGGCGCACCCGCACCGTATTGCCGCTCTACTAGCGGAGCAGTTTATCGATGACGAAGACGGCATCCCGCGCCCCATACGCGTCCACGCCATCACCAGCGCCATTTCGGCCGCGGCTCGTCAAAAGATTTACGCCGAACTGGAGAAGGGGACTATCGACGCCTTGACATATATCGACGTCCTCACCGAGGGCTGGGACAGCCAGCGCGCCAATGTTATTATCAACGCCCGCCCAACCAGGTCGCTCGTGTCTGCCCGGCAGCGCACCGGGCGAATCTTGCGCAACAAGCCGGATGGTCGCCCAGCGCTTGCGGTTGATATCGTCGATCGTCTTGCCACGAACACCGCGCCGCAAGTTTCAATGGCCGACATTTTTACACTCACGACAATGAAGAATGGTGCAGTCATCGGCGCAATCGACCCGACACATCTAGCGGCCATGCAACAATCAATTGCGGCCATTTTCAAAGAATTCGGCGCCGAGAAAACCATCGTCAATACCTACACGCAATATGTCGACATGCTTGAGGCGTTGCCACGTTTGACCCGCGGCCAAGCAACCATTACGCAAAACGGTAAAGTGCGGACCTTTGCCTCGGCTGGTCGATTATTTACCCGTCTGAATGTCGATAGCTTTGCGCTCGAATACCTCAAGCAGCAGCGCGATATCGACACGCGTCTGGTACGCCGCCAATATGAAGCCATCGAAGCCTACGACGAAGAGCAAATTCAGGCCTGCCTCGCCGACCTGCCGAACGCCGTCCACACCGGCATGGGCCTGCGCGTCGGCGATACCTCATACATAAGTCTCAATGAGCTCGTCAATATTATCCACCGCAAATATCCCTACGTCGACGCCAACTACCGGAGCGTCGAGATGCTTGCGCACGAAATCGTCAAATCCGACAAAGACTTGTACTTCACCAAAAGATTCCGGGCGCGCACCCACCGCGGCGTCATACTCTACACATCCCAAACAATGGTTTCGATAGCCGTAGGGCAGTCGATCGTCGCCGCCAGCCGCGACATGTAATCACTTAAACACCAACACGAACGACCTCTTTATAAATCGGATAATCTATTGACATTACATATAACTCACGTTATTAACTTTAATACCATAGATATAGAACAAGGCTCAACTAAAAAACGAGCACCTCAGCCCTTCATGGTATATAATCCTAGCAAGGAGAAAAAATGAGCAACGAAACACTCTCACGGAGCATCGAAGATTTACGCACAACCGTAGACGACTATATAGATTCTGCCGTGGCAAATGGCCAACTGACCGAATCACGAGTGAACATCACTGAGCGTTTTGGCGTCATTGGATCGACTTCAGTCGAAACAGAGTCGGGCGTACAAATTCACAAGAGTTCTAATGGTGGTATGTATTTGTATACCGAATACCTTGAAGGTAGCGACAACCTTCACCTGGCTGTTGATGTCTATCCAGACCCATTTGAAATGACCGCAACAGAAACAAGATTTCCCCTAATGAACGGCGTAATCAGCGGAGAAGTGTACACGAAGACACTACCGAAGCGCGACCATGAACGCGTTGCTCGTGAACTAACCAAGCTTATTAGACAAAACTTCTAGTAATCGTTTCACATAAAGGAGGGGCAGCAATGACAAAATCAAACGGACTATGGACCTTTATAACAGCCGTGGTAGTGGTGCTAATCATCAGTGGTGCGGCTGTGTTTATCAGCCTGCAGTACAATCAGTCTCAAAAAGATATCGCGAACATCAGCGCCAAGGCCAAAACACAATCAGCCAAGAGCATCGGGGAGGGCATTTGCCAAACGAGTACCAAGCAATTCACGACATGTAATTTTATCGGCGAGTAGGCGTCTTTACAACCGTTATCTTGGTCAAATAACAAACGAATTGTAGACATGGAAAACCCCGCTGGCTGCGGGGCTCCACTAGAGTGGTACCGTCCGCGTGAGCGGGGAGGTGGAGTCAGGGCCGACGTACGAACTCGTATTTAGTACCCCGCGTCATCGCCTCCGCCGCCGCGAAGCAGACAACAGCGTTGCCGACCGGTCTCTGTGCGAGAGCGTTCTGGAGCGCAGACGCCAGTTGTTGAATCGTTGCGAGGAGCTCATCCTCATGAGAGAGCTCCTCCTTGACGACCTTACGAGCCATGATTCTTCCTAACTGTTCGTAAGCCATGCAGTTTCTCACTCCTCCTCAGCACAAGGAAAAGCGAGTTGCGCATTTGGCTTAATTTGTCGATGTATCTCTCCATACTGTGGAGAAGATCATTATAGCATAATTACTATGAAAATGCAATAATTCGTAGGCTCTCGCATAGAAATTTCGCGCCGAGACATCTTCAATGTGAGTACTTTTTGCTATGATTACACTATGGATGAATTACTAGATAAGCTCCGAGTGTTCGTAACAGAGAAGGCGAGCAACCCGAACTTCGTACACCACAAATGGTTTGTAAAATGGCATCTCGAAATCGTCGAGACGCTGTCAAAAGACCTCAGAAAATACTATCCGGAAGCCGACGAGGCGACGGTAATAGCGCTTGGTTGGATGCATGACTATGGCAAAATTGTCGATTTTGATCATCAATATGACCCCCGGTATGTCGAAGAAGGCCGTCAAGCAATGTTACAGCTTGGATTTGATGAAGCATTTGCCACAAATATAGCCGAAAGTATCAAAATTTTTGATAAAAAGGACCACCTAGAACGCGAAGCTATCGAAATCCGAATTGTTTCAAGTGCTGATGCCTGCTCACATCTCATCGGACCATGGATCAGTCTATACTGGCACGAAAATCCACAGAAATCCTTTGAGGAGCTCATGAAAGGAAACGTTGAAAAGTTTGGCGGCGAGTGGGACCTCAAGGTGACGATTCCCGAAGCGAAAAACGCATACCAGCACCTCCACGACGATGCTATGTTCCATGCCGAAGGAAGAATATTGAGACTTTAACCGTTAACTCAAGAAATCTTGCCGATACGGCACGACCGAGGCGGTGATTTGTGGCGGGAGCGGGTCTGGCAGCAAAGGTTCTGGTGTAGTATTACCATGAAAGTCAAAATCCGGTAGGCAGTTGAGCATGACGTAAGCCCAACCATCCGACCCGAGCCGAGCCGTAAGGGCAATGTCATAGCCCTCCTCGCCGCGCATCACACGGGCAAGTGATTTTTTACTCAAATTGACAATTGTACTGTGACCGGCAGGATCTTCTGCCGTGGCAAACTCGTATGTATCGCGACCCAGACTACGAAATGTCACACCAGCAATGAAGCGTCGGTGCTTTGCGTACGGATCCTTCGGCACGCCAATCGTTTGCTCTTGATCAGGTGCCAGCTTCGCCTCGTCGGGCTGAGAGTCAATGAGAACCGCCCAGCTATTAGGATCGTCCTTGCAATCTAAGACATTGAAAGTTGCTACAAGGCCCGAATCAGGGTCCGAATCGAATGATAACGGAGCGGGCGATTCCGTGGTAGCACTATGAGTAGGGCGCTCAACAGTATGTGGAGCAGGTCCGCTACAACCTGAAAGCAGTGCGACTGTGAGTGTGGCAGCGATGGCGGGTTTTTCAAAATTCATAGATATACTATACGACGAACTATTCAATTGTCACCTGCCGCTCCAGCGGAGAGTAGGTATGGCGGCACCTCAGGCCATAAGAACTATGATGATTAAAATAATGTGTTTGACACATACCCCCATGGGGTATTAATATAGAGGTATGATTGAAACAATTAAAAAACGCGCCCTGCATCGTAGCAAGATTATTCAAGGTCAGATGAAAGGGCTTGAGAAGAAGATCGAGGGCGATGAGTATTGCATGGATATCCTCACGCAGAGTTTAGCGATCCAAAAATCGCTCGCATCGCTCAACAAACTTATCCTCGAGAATCATTTACGTACCCATGCCGCGGCGAATATATCGTCAGGCGATACAGAGACCCAAGAGAGAACCATCGATGAGCTGTTGAATCTATATGAACTGAATAACATTAGGGGTAAATAATGCACGAACACACCGAAAGCCACCATCATCACATGTCATCCAAAAAAATGGCGCTCAGTGCTACCTTACACTGCCTGACTGGCTGCGCAATCGGTGAGATCATCGGCGTCACGATCGGCACACATCTTGGTTTTCAGCCACATACTACTGTTATCCTGGCGGCGATCCTCTCCTTCATATCTGGCTACACGGTATCAACCTGGCCGCTCCTCAAAGCGAAGGTCGCGTTTCTTAAAGCACTCCAGCTTGTCCTCGTCGCTGACACGTTATCGATCCTCACGATGACTATTATGGACAACCTCGTCATGCTGCTCGTGCCTGGTGCAATGGACAAAGACCTATCTCATCCCGTCTATTGGTTGAGTCGGATTCTATCGCTAGCCGCCGCCTTCATCGTCGCGTATCCGGTAAACGCCTATCTGCTCAAACGGGGCAAAGGCCACGCCCTCACGCACGAGTTTCATCATTAAGAGATTTCTAAGCGATAATTTCTTGCCACCTAAGAAGAGGTATTGGACGTAATAAGAGTAAAATGGTATAGTCATAACTAGTTGTCAGCTGACGATGAACATCACAGAAGAGAAGGTGACCCAATGCGTGTTAGCATTGAAGATGCAGCACACCACAACCCCCGGGATAATTACCCGCAGGATTTGATTCATTTCACACTGCGCGAGGGGGCTCGCTACTACAACGACGCGGACTACGCATATGGCTACAAGGCCGACAGTACGTCCCGTACGGATACTCGCCCCGGCCCCTATCGGCCATCAAACCAAGAGCTCAACCGCCAGACCTGGCGGGACGTCAAGGGTCTGTTCTCTCCAAAGAGACTCAGACCACCCGCAGAGGTCGCGGAGCTCGCTGGTAAAATCCACGCAACCAACGTGATCGATGACCGCGGCGCCCTAGGTGGCAATTTCCTACCAGTGAGTTTCCTAGCTCCGAATGAACTCGCCATCATCAAGCGACCCGATATCGACGCACGGGTGGCTGAAGAAGCCGTTCTGGACGTGCTCAAAGAGCACTTCGGTGTAGCCGACATCGTCATCGAATTCTTCCCAATCCGCTGACAATGGCCTCCCAAGATAACATCAAGGGAGGCCGAGTCATATCTGTGGGTTTTTAACGAATCTTTAATCGATTTTATTCTCATTTGCTCTTGACGCTTCAACGGACCGACGCGCTATACTAAAGAAGGTCATGTGAGTACTGGTGGAGAACCTTTTTACTAACAGACCTTTATACAACCTAGTCGGCATACACACTCATCCTCACAGATGAAGCGTCCCTGTCGCAACTACATATTCAATCGCTACTTCAGGTGATACAGCAAATTGCAGGCGGTGCACTTTGTCTCCTTGTAGCTTACTCATAAATCCGCAGCTGACCGATTTTCTTGTTGTCAGTTTTTTATTTACCAAAAAATAAATCTTTTTCAATCTTAGGAGTAAGAATATGACAAACCAAACACCTATCAACCACACTGTCACCATCACCGCTATGGGCTTTGGCCGCGACCTGCGCGCCTACCCACGACGGATGGAATACGGGGGAGCGACCTACAACTTCCTCGACGCTGGTCTGCGGACTATCGTGCGCAAGGGTGAGCGGATCATTCAAATCCTCACCATGAGTGACGGGGCCAATGATTACCGCCTGCGCAGTGACAATCAGGGTGGGAGCTGGACGCTACTAAGCATTAGCTAGTAGGTTCGTTGATACAAAAAGTGAGGCTCGGTAGCCTCACTTTTTGTATCACCTCAACACTAGGGAAGCGGAGCTGAAAGAGTTGGGTCTACAGGAATCCCGTCAATCGTACCCTGTAATGTACCCGATATCACGCCACTCCCGCTAGAGCTGGACGTCGGGTCGGGAGGCGTAGTGGCCGTGGTGGTCTGAGTATTAGATGGAGGCGTAGACGTTGCGGTCGATGTGCTTGATTGCGTTGGCGCTGGAGCAGCCGAACTCTGCACCACCGGGCTTGACGACGGCTGCAAATAACTTGCTGGCTGCTGCGCAACAGGTGTGACAAACACCGACTGCGTAGCTGGTTGCGGATCTGCGGTAGATGCTTGAGGGGTCGTCTTGTTGGAACTCGTCGTCGTTCCTGTCGCGGTTTTCTTCGATGTATCTGGCGACGAAGGACTCGTCGCAACATTTGCCGTCGTCTGACCCGTATCGGTCGTATGAGGACGCATAAATGTCAGTAGTCCAATTGTCCCACCAAGACCTATGACAAACGCGAGCGTACCAAATGTCGTCGTTTTGAATGTCGGAAAAGGTTTGTGAATAGCAAGCATATGACCCTCCTTATAAAATCTATCGCACACCACATATTAGTATCTGTTGGTCATCTTTTTGTGTAATACCTATATAGTAGGCTTATTCAGTCCGGAAAGCTGTTAAAAAAGTTACTACTCCATCATTTCGTAGCATAAGCAAGATGCTTCGCGTAAATTGCCTTGTCCTCGACTTATATATGGGGCATAATAAGCCATAAGAATTATCAAACTATAGGGGGCATCTATTAATTCACATCGGCTCACACGTTTTTGGCACCGCCGCCTCTGTGAAGCGGCTATCTTTGCGTCCATAGGCATCCTCGCACTGTATGGATGGGGACACGTTGCAGACGACAAAGGTCTTCAAAGCCTCTTGCTCGTGACAGATCTGGCGGCCCTGATTGCCGGCATCACGCTTGTAGTCAGTATCATTCTCTACATATGGGTACCTAGGCGCGCCATCACGGTGACCGGCTTTATCGTCTATGGGCTGCTTGGCGTGCTCATTGCCATGTTGATTATCAGTACCGGTGGTCCGTTGTCGCCATATATTTCGCTGTGGATGCTCCTCGCAGTCTTTGCAGGCGTCTTCAGCATCGCGGGAATCTTACCTATGGTCGTCGCCGTGAATGCCTACTTAGTAATGGACTACATCGCAGCAGGTGGCCTGAGCGGTAGTTCAATTATCACCATCGTGCTTGCGGGCGAATTGCCGCTCCTGGTCAGCTATATTATTTGGCATCGACAGTCGAACCGCGAAGGAGGCTCAGACAAGGCCTATCGTGATCTCGCCAACGAATTGAGCCAGGTAGCTAACAAGTCTGAAGTCGTCATTAACGCCATCGCCGACGGCGTGATCGCTATCGACCATCAGGGCATTATCCAACTCATTAATCCGGCAGCGCAACAATTGCTCGGCTGGGGCAAGCAAGACGCCTTGTCATTGAGCTATAAATCTGTTTTGCAACTGACCGATACAAAAGATGCAGCCGTGGAGTCAATGACCGATCCCGTGCAGCAAGTGCTCACGAGCAACAACCAAGTGCGAACCGATGAGCTATCCCTGACGACCAGTTCGGGCAAAAAATTCTTGGCATACATTGTCGTGTCGCCAGTGGGCCAGATTGGTTCGGGTGTGATCGTTGTGTTCCGCGATATCACCCGCGAAAAAGCCGAGGAACGCGAACAAGCCGAGTTTATCAGTACCGCCAGCCATGAGATGCGCACACCGGTCGCTACAATCGAAGGTTATCTCGGTTTGGCGCTCAATCCCAACACCGCCCAAATTGACGCCAAAGCGCGCGACTTTATCACCAAAGCCCATGAATCAGCGCAACACTTAGGACGACTCTTCCAAGATTTACTCGATGTCAGTAAAGCCGAGGACGGCCGCTTATCAAACAACCCTAAAGTCATGGATGTCGTTAGTTTTGCACATGACATTGTACAGGGACTCATGCCTGAAGCCCAGGCAAAAGGGCTGCGCATGCTATATAAGCCTGCGCCGGACGATACGACACTGTCGGCCGAACGCCGTCTCGCCCCGGTTTTTTATGTGTATCTCGACAATGATCATATCCGAGAAATCATCGCCAATCTGATTGAAAATGCCATCAAATACACTCCACACGGCGACGTCGTGGTTGATGTTGATGGCGATAACGAACATGTCAAAATCAGCGTGCGCGATAGCGGCATTGGCATTCCGGCCGAAGACATTCCACACCTCTTTCAAAAATTTTATCGCGTTGATAACCGCGACACACGCGAAATTGGTGGCACCGGCCTTGGACTCTATCTAAGTCGGCGTCTAGCCGAAACGCTCGGCGGGCGCCTCTGGGTTGAGAGTGAATACCAAAAGGGAAGTACCTTCTACCTTGAGCTACCCCGCATTAGTCACGAAGAAGCGATGGAGCGCCTCGACCAAGCGACCGAACAAGCCGACACCACACAGGCATTTCGTCCACAACCACACGCAGTACCCGTAGCGTCTCCTGCACCCGCCGCCCAAAACCTCATATCACCACCTCTCGTACAGCCACTGGCTAGCGCGCCGTTTAGCCCGATTGGTCAGCAGACCAACCCCTCTATGCAAACTCGCCCCACTCCCGTCCGTCCACCAAGTATTTCTGTCCCGCCACGAGACCAATCGCAAATGAGACAATAAACCGTAAGAAGTATGGTAATTTTATCCACGCTTCGGTACAATAAGGGTAATTATGACAAAGATTCTACTAGTAGAAGATGACAAAAGCCTCCGCGAAATTTACGGTGTGCGATTATTAGCTGAAGGCTACGATATTGTATCTGCCGGTGACGGGGAAGAAGCGCTGGCGATGGCGATCAAAGACCGACCAGGCCTCATCGTCAGCGACGTGATGATGCCAAAAATTAGCGGTTTTGACATGCTCGACATCTTGCGGAGCACTACCGAAACCAAAGACATTAAAGTTATTATGATGACCGCACTTAGTAGCGACGACCAACGTGCGCGCGGCGAGCAACTGGGCGCCGACCGCTACCTCGTAAAGTCACAGGTTGGCATCGAAGACGTTGTTCGCGCCGTCCACGAAGTCCTTGGTGATGCACCCGTCGCGGCACCGACGCAAAATAGCTTCGCCCAGCCAGCGCCATCGGCCATCCCACGGCCAGCCCCGACGAGCACTGTACCACCGCGACCCGTACAACCAGCACCAGCACCCCAAGCTTCCCCTGTGACGCCAGAACCAACTCCGTCACAACCTCAAGTCGCTCCAGAACCACAACAAGCCGCACCTGTAGCAGTTCCGAACGCTGGTATGCCACAGCCAACGGCGCCATTTTCATCACCGCGTCCCGCCACTCTGAGCGACCGAGTCATCAATCCGCTTGAATCAGCAACCTTGCCTGGTCCAGATGTTTCGGCATTAATTGACAACGAACTCAACGGTACATCACAACCAGCGTCTAACATACCGCAGCCGCCAGCGCCGCCCGTACCGCCATTTGGTGCGCAGCCATATCCACCCAACACTCCACCAACGCCGAGTTCTCAAGAACCATCCGACAGTACCTCTGGCGTCCTCTAGACCTGCTATACTACCAATATGGAAGAGTCTTCAACGCGTCTCAATAAATATCTCGCGCTTCATCTTGGCGTGTCGCGACGCGAAGTGGATGAGCTCATCCGCGACGGCGTTGTGCTCATAAATGGGAGCCAAGCCGAACTTGGCGCTCGTTTTACTGAGGGCGATCAGATTACCGTTAACGGAAAACCAGTTGAAACGCACACTGATCTTATCTATCTAGCTCTCAACAAGCCGGTCAACTACGTCTGTTCGCGCAAACAACAAGGCGACAGCCCGACGATTTACAGTTTGCTGCCCGAACACTATCAATCACTCAAATCGGTTGGCCGGTTAGATCGTAACAGCAGTGGACTGATTTTACTCACTAACGACGGTGATTTTGCCTTTCGCATGACACATCCGAAGTTTACGAAGGTAAAAATCTACGAAGTACAGCTCGACCATGATCTTGAACCGCTCCACCAGCAGATGATTAGCGATCACGGTATCCAACTCGAGGACGGCCGCAGCCAATTATCGCTTGAACGACTATCGGACGACTCGCGAACCGGTTGGCGCGTCACCATGAGCGAAGGTCGCAACCGCCAAATTCGCCGCACCTTCGCCGCGCTCGGCTATGAGGTCGTCAAACTCCACCGCACGAACTTCGGTCCCTATTCACTTGGTGATATACAGCCCGGAGACTACAAACTCGTCGATATGCGTTAGGCGATATAAGGCTTATGGTCGCTAGGTGAGCTTATCTCTGTTATAATTAAGAGAATTATGGCTCAAAAACTCCCAACCGTTGCAATTATTGGACAAGCGAACGTCGGCAAAAGTTCGCTTTTTAATCGTATGGTGCGAGCCCAGCAGGCCATTGTTGCTCGCGAAGCCGGTACGACGCGCGACAATGTCCTCGGACGGGTAGAGTACAAATATCACAATTTTTGGCTCGTCGATACTGCCGGTCTCAAAGACGCCGCCGATGAGTTTGAAGCCTCGATCCAAGAGCAAATTACCGAAGCCGCCGAAGCAGCCGATGTCATACTGGTCGTCGTCGATAGCACTCAATACGCCAGCGACCAGGATAAATTCGTTGCCAAAAAGGCTTTAAAAAGCAAGAAGCCGGTCATCCTCGTCACCAACAAAGCCGACCTCAAAGAAAGCCTGCCCGACGATGAATTTAAACGGCTTGGTATTAAAACGATCGTGCGTACCTCAGCTGAACACAACCAAGGCATCACTGACGTGCTTGATGAAATCATTAGCCATATCCCGGCAGCCTACGAAGACGTCCCCGACGACGTACTACGCATTTCCCTAATTGGTCGACCAAACGTCGGTAAAAGCTCGTTATTTAACACCTTAGCTGGCAAACAGCAGGCGATCGTCGCCAATATCGCCGGCACCACGCGCGACGTCAACCGTATTGCGGTCCGCTATGGCGCCCGCGATATCGAAATTCTTGATACTGCCGGTATGCGCAAACCTGGCAAGCAAGAGGTTGGGATTGAAAAATTCTCCGTCCTACGCACCCTGCAGGCGATTGAAGAGTCAGACATTTGCTTCCTCCTGATGGATGCGAACGAGCTCAACACCCAGCTCGACCAACGCCTAGCTGGCATTATCGACGAAGCCGGCAAGGGTATGGCTATTGTTGTCAGTAAATGGGACAGCGTCGAAGGCAAAGATGCGTATACGCGCGACGCCATCGCGCCAACCATTGCGCGTAATTTCAAATTCACACCGTGGGCACCGCTTATTTTTACCAGTAGTGTCACCGGGCAAAACGTCACAAAATTATTTGACCTGGCGCTCGATATCGACGCTCGCCGCAAGCAAGAAGTCAAAACCCGCAAACTCAACGACCTATTACAAGAAGCGATCCAAAAACATCCGCCCGCCGGGCTTAAAAATACCCATCCAAAGCTGCGCTACATGGTCCAAACCGACGTCTCGCCACCATGGTTCGTTATCTATGGCTCCAACCTCAAGTTCGTACACTGGAGCTACAAACGCTACCTCGAGCGCCTGATTCGTGATGAATTTAACTTCGCCGGCACGCCAATTAAGTTTAGCTTCCGCGACGAGAAGCAGATCAAAGCCAATAAAGAGCGCATCGCCGAAGGTAAAGAACCTATTACCAAAAAATCCAAACAAGAAAAAAACGCCCGACAATCGGACGTCAACTAAACAAGGAGCTTGTGCGGTAACGGTTGGACGCTTGTTAGGCGTCACCCCGATTTTTCCTGCCGCACACAGGTTTGCAGCTCTTCGCGACCAGTAAAACTCACTTTCGCGTCACGTATATCACCCTCTCTCATTCCGGCGATGGAGTCTGTGCCCGTTTTTTACGAGCTTCCACACGTCCTCGATCATTGATGGGATATATAAGGCGAGCGGCCCAACCGCAAGAACCGCAAAGGTTGTCGCAGCCCCTTCGGGCAGTCCCGGTGTCGACAGCACAATAAGGCTGAATACCGCTGACCACAGTGGAACCCCGAATCGAACTGAGGCTGGCCACCACTTCGCAACTTCGTCATCGATTAGGCCCAGTCTCTTACTTCGCGGGTAGAGCCACAACTCCACCAGCAGGCAAACGACTGCGACGATGAAGACTATGACAATCCAGTTAAAGTACATTTCCGTCCTCTCGGTTTCTACGGCCATCGTAGAGCAACCATATTATATCATTTATATGTTTTCTGAGCAATCACAGACTAGGGGGTGGTAATAACGAAAAAAACGCCCATAAATTGGACGTATGTATTTTTTGAACCCTGGCGGGCTCGGCGGGAGAGCGAATCTCCCCACCGAGCCACGCCGTGGTTAATGGTGACCGTCTTGCTGGGCCACCTCTTCTTGGACCGGCACCTGCCAGGGCACGATGAACGTCGACTCGTAGACGAGGAAGCCCACGATGCCGAGCTCGACCAGCAGCAACGGCACACAGATGGATAGGACCAAGGCAGTAATGCCGGCCATGGCCGCTGCTGACAGAACAGCGACTACGACGGCAAGACCCGTCAGACCAGCGCCGAAATTCCTCCTATTTGTGATAAACAGCGGCAACCGCTGCTGCCTGCCAACTCGGTATTCGCTGAGGGCGATCAACACGATCACAATCATGAAGAGCGTCACGAGCATAGCAAAGACGTCAGAACCCATTACAATCTCCCTCGAGAGCCTACTTGCGACACCCTGTCGCAAGTAGCAATCATACAACATTATTCTTTAGCTTTCAATACCAAAATACGTCAATAAATCATAAAATTTAAAGTGGTGAGCTATACTAAAACATATGAAACTCATTTTTGCTCAGGGCAATCCCGGATTAGAATACAACAAAACGCGTCACAACGTCGGCTTTCGTATTCTTGATGCATACACAGAGCAACACAAGCTCGACTGGACCACCAAGGCGAAATTCTTAGCTGATGTGGCAGAGTTTACCGAGATAGGCGAGAAAGTTCTGCTCGTCAAACCCACAACGTTTTATAACGAAACCGGCCGCTCGGCTCGCGCATTGGTTGATTTTTATAAGCTCGATCCCACGCACGACGTGCTGGTTATTCACGATGACCTCGCACTGCCGTTTGGGACGATTCGCGTTCGCGAAAAGGGGAGTGATGCTGGTAATAATGGTATCAAATCGCTCAACGCACACCTCGGCGAAACTTACACTCGCCTGCGTATCGGCACCTGGAACGAACTACGTGACAAAATGGGCGATATCGATTTCGTGCTCGCGAAGTTTAGTTCTAGCGAGATCAAACGACTGCAAGACGATATTATCCCGCACGCCATTACACTCATCGAAGCCTTTTGCCACGGTACACTCGAAACAACGAGTCACACGCTGTAGTACTACTAATGTTGCTAACTAGCCAATAATAGGTTATAAATAAACCTGGTCATTTCGAGAGTTAGGATAAGCATGGCAACCAAAGAGTCACCCATCGATCACCACGAGATGATGAACACCATAGAAGCGTTAGTGGCGATCGCCGAGCTGTACACGAGTCGTTGGGAGGAAGTCGAGGTACGTCGCGTCAAGCAGAAAGACCGCAACGGCACATCGCGACAAGTAGGTAGACGGCCCGTCTATCACATAGGCTACAGCGAGCGACACGAGTGGTACTTCGTGGAGATCACGACCGGTACCTACGCGCTGGGCCGTCGCCTGATGCGAGCATTCTCACCAGTCGTGATCGAAGACTGGAACTTCTGGTCTTACATCCACGACATCAGCTGTGAAGTCATGTATGGTTTCTACAACGCCGTGAAGACCGTCAATGATTGGAGAGAGAGGACATTACAGTCCACCTAGTTCGACGAAGTGGTCGTGGGCGGCGCAGATTCTGCGCCGCCCCTTCACTTTTAGATAGTTATACCCAAATAATGTTTATACTTGCAGGGCCACCGTAACTCTTGTATAGTACAACCTAATTTTAGAGAACCTCTCGCCTGATGTCGTTCTCCGAAAGGAAGTTTGACAAGGAGAGACCGACTGAAGGAGACATCATGTCAAATTCGAATGACATCCCGGCATTCGCTGCCAACGATTTGAATCGCTGGGATCATGAGATGGAAGACTGGCTCAAAGAAGGGCCGCTACAAGAAATTGCCGACATCAAGAAGCAGCTCTTTGAATTCATTTTCAAGAAGCAGCTGAAGCCGCCTGACAAAATCCTGCTCCACTACGACGGCTCGAACGCCCCATCTGGACCATATCGCTCCTGGTATGGTAAGACACGGTTCACCCCTCCCGAATGCTTACAGCGGGTTCGGGGATGGCTGGCGCAGTGCGACACCTTCAAGTTCGCCGTGCTCCTCGACGGTGACATCGCCAAGTACACTGACGAGCCCGTACCAATTCGAGGAAGCAACAAGTCGATGGAGTATTTCCAGATTCTCAATCTGTTCGACAAGAAGCATTCCTCGACACAACTGAAATACATCATGTGGGCGCTCGATAGTCTCTTCGAGCGCATGCAACATGAAAACGAGTAACAAACTCGGCCATCTCCTGTCAGATAATAGCCCGCCACCACAGAAGGTGGCGGGCTATTTAACGCCTATGCTTGCATTTCTATAAGAAATTACCATACTAATCCCTAGTTTTGGTTGAGCCGTTCAACCAGGGAAGAATATCCACTGTTCGTCTGTCCGGCTCCCGAAAGGAAGTTTGACAGACGACACGAAAAGGAAGGTACGACAATGTCGAACCCCATGCAAGAGACCACGAGCAACACAACCGAGCAGCTCGTTGAGCAGGTGATCCAAGCCGCCATCGCGGCCGCGGAACAACTGTCTAGGATCGAAGGCGCCCTCAAGCTCACAACCTGCATCATCACCTACGAGTACAACGAGCGGAGTTGGTTGCGGACACAACTTGGATTACCACCGAGCGTTCACTATCGCGAACAGATATGGGCGTGGGGCGTCACGTCCTCAGGGGTTTTCCTCCGCAAGACCGGCGATCTCTCGCATGTCGGCCCGTACGGAACGTTTCAGCAACTTTCCCGGAACGACCTGAGAACCTTTCGCCCGAAAGAGCTCAGAGACCTCAGAGCAACCTTCGAAAGCATGCCTCGTATGGCGGCACTCCTCGTCGAGCACCACCATGCGTACACGCGCCCCGTCTGATCAAACGACCCCCGACTTCGCGTCGGGGGTCGTTTATTATTATGTCAAAATTTTATCAGAATTTACTTCTGTAAAATTTTGTTAACTTCCAGAAAAAAGAGCAGCCGCTCCCGACGGACTTATTCCGTTCGTCCGCATAGGTAATCGAGTGGTCAGCGAGATTATATTATTAATGAACAAAAAGATCCGAATTAACTTCGGTCTTTTTGTTACATATAAGGGGAAAAGCCCAGCCGGACAAAATGTTTTATTTTGCCCGCGCGATAGGAAAAACCATAGGTTTGTCCTATAAAGCGTAGCGTACTAAAAAAGCGCCAGGTAAGGGTGGGCATCACCTGGCGCCGTTTTACCCTTCAACCCACCCGTAGGGCATAGCGTGACCCACCTCACAAATATGGAGGTCCGCCGGTTAAAGGGATTAGTATGCATGCAATGCGTATTGCTCGTTAAGTGGAGGGTAGATACTTTGCGAGCGCATTGCACACAATCTAACTTAAGTTAGAATAGGGGGTATAAGGTGCGTTTGGTTAATCTCGCAGATTCAACCAATCGTGTCTGATATTAGCACGTATTTGACATTAAGTCAATACTTTTTGACACAAATTGTATGAAAATCAATAGATTCGACCCCCGTAAGCATAAGTATTTCTCATTACTCGGTGATATTCCAAATGCACCTGACCGCTTGCATGTTATTGGCATTCTCCCAAACGAGCGCCGTCCGACAGTAGCCATCGTCGGTACACGCAAGCCCACTAGCTATGGCAAAGAGGTGACTCAAACCGTCGCCACTGAGCTCGCCAAAAGAGGAGTCGTGATCGTCAGTGGTCTGGCGCTTGGGGTTGATGGTATTGCTCACCGCGCAGCGCTTGAAGCTGGCGGCACAACGATCGCCGTGCTCGCGAACGGGCTACCAAATATCTACCCGGCCACGCACAAATCACTGGCTAGTGACATTATAAAGAGCGGCGGCGCCATCCTCAGCGAATACGAACCCGACACGGGCGCCCGCGACTATCAATTTCTCGAACGCAACCGCCTTGTTAGCGGCCTCTCTGATGCTGTTATTGTTACTGAAGCCGCCACACGGAGCGGTACGCTGTCAACTGTCGCTCACGCTCTCGGGCAGGGTAGAGAAGTCTTCGTGGTCCCTGGTAATATCACCAGCCCTTTGTCAGCCGGTTGTAATGAACTTGTTAAGCAAGGCGCCCATCCGCTCACATCATATACAGACGTGCTCGAAATTATTGCACCAGACCTCCTGGAAGGTCAAGCAGTTCTTGCGCTTGGCGATACGCTACTTGAATCTAACATCATTCAACTCCTACAAAGTGGCGTGCGCGACAGCGACGAACTGCAGCAAAAGGTCGACAGCTCAGTCAGCGAATTCACGACAGCACTCACTATGCTTGAGCTCAACGGTGTCATCCGCGCCCTCGGCGGCAACCAGTGGACGCTGCGATAGCGCTTATCTTTGCCTTCACTCCAAAAGGCAACTATGATGGACGTATATATGAGTGAGAGAATTCATCTGAAGGACATTCTTTCTATACCGAACGCCGTTTCTGCCATGGGATTAGGCCTAGTTATTGATGGTTCGATTGATATTAATTCTGTAAAAGGCGTGACAAAAATTGCCACAGGTCGTGGTCTTGACCTTTTTGATGGAGCACTTGCCCGCCTCCTAGTTCAAACAAGTGATTTTGGCGCAGGTGTCGATGCTGTCGGTGACAAGGTCGGGATGGGCGCTATCTTGACTTCGGCTTGGTACCACGAGGCTGTACCGCGTTCCGTACTCGCAACACTAGCCGTCAAGCACTCAACACTAGCCGGACTTACCATCGCTGCCCAAGCTCGACACCCCGAAGAATCGTACCGGCCAACGCGAGCAGGGAAAGCGTCGATGGCCGCCGATAATGTCGCGCTTTTTGGCTATCTCTATGCCAATGCCTTTGAGCGCGAGGATTATGACGAAAAGTTTATCCACCGTGCTCGCACCCTTGGAAGAATGTCATTTGCAACCGGCCTCGCGCTTAGCCTCCCAACCACCATTCAATACGCCAAGCGTATATCATAAGCCTTCACCGACTCGCTTCATGGCGGCCTTTGACTTTTCTAGCTGAGTTGCGTATAACTAATCACTGTGTTTAGCTAAAAGCACAAAGACTTTATATATGAGCAAGAACCTAGTTATTGTAGAGAGCCCGGCCAAAGCCAAGACGATCGAGAAGTATCTCGGCAGTGATTTTCACGTCCTGTCAAGCGTTGGCCACATCCGTTCTATTGTGAAAAAAACTAAAACTGGCACGCCGCCAATCGACGTTAAAAACGGTTTTGAAACCACCTACGAAATCGATCCGGAAAAGAAAAAAACTGTCGCTGAGTTGCGAAAAGCTGTCAAAGCCGCCGACGAAGTTTGGCTCGCAACCGATGAAGACCGCGAAGGGGAGGCGATTGCTTGGCATCTTTGTGAAGTTTTGAAACTCGATCCGAAAACCACCAAACGGATCGTCTTTCATGAAATCACAAAGCCGGCTATCGAAGAGGCCATCAAGCATCCGCGCACGGTTGATATGAGCCTCGTCCGCGCCCAACAAGCGCGCCAAATCCTCGACCGTCTAGTTGGTTTCGAACTTTCACCAGTCGTCTGGCAAAAAGTGCCTGGCGGTAAATCCGCCGGTCGCGTACAGTCACCGGCCGTACGCCTGCTCGTCGAGCGCGAACGTGAAATTGAAAAGTTCGAAGGCTCATTCCAATTTAAAGTGACGGCGATTTTCACACACAACGGCGACGAACTCAAAGCCGAACTGCCGCAACGTTTTGACACGGAAGAGGCAGCTCATGATTTCTTGGAAAGCCTGAATGGCGCCTCGTTTGCCGTAAGTAACATTGTCACGAGCCCAAGCACCCGCAATCCAGCCGCGCCATTTACAACTAGTACGCTTCAGCAAGACGCCAATGCCAAGCTCGGTTTTAGCTCAAAAGCCACTATGGCCAGCGCTCAAAAGCTTTACCAAGAAGGTAAGATCACCTACATGCGTACCGACTCTGTGAATCTGAGCGGCCAAGCCATCGCCGCCGCGGCTGATTACATTAAATCAGCCTTTGGCGAACAGTACTCCCAGGTGCGCACGTTTAAAACCAAAAGCGCCAGCGCCCAAGAAGCCCACGAAGCCATCCGTCCAACTGACATGCGCCTGGAGAAGGGGAGTAGTAATGAGTACGACCAAAAGCTTTACAACCTCATTCGTAACCGCACCCTCGCCAGCCAAATGGCGCCCGCTAAGCTGGAAAAAACCACAGTAACTATCTCTATAAAGACCGCCGAAGGCAACGTTGCTTCGCAACGGCTTCAGGGGGAGGGCGAGGTTTTGGAATTTACTTCCAAAACACGAGCAGAGGGGCGAGCCCCTCTTATATTTGAGGCCAAAGGTGAGGTCATCATATTTGACGGCTTCCTCAAAGTCTACGGCGGCAGCAAAAAAGATGCTGATATCCTCCCAGCCGTCAAAACCGGCGATCTGCTTGCGCTTCAAGAAGCCACTGCCAAGCAGATCTTTGCGCGACCACCAGCCCGCTATAGCGAAGGTAGCTTAGTCAAAAAACTCGAAGAACTCGGCATCGGCCGCCCATCGACCTACGCCACTATTATTAATACCGTTCAAGTTCGCGGCTATGCTGAAAAAGGAGAAGGCGAGGGCACGCCGCGTGACGTCATACAACTCACTTATAAGCCAGGTACGAGCGATTCGGCAACTGGTTTCGTAGAACATCTGCAGCCCGAGTCTGACCAGACGCCGGGGCTCTTGTCAGACCCGGAGCGAAGCCGTTCTACGAAATTAGTTGACGGACAAGCGAACAATAATACGGCCATTATGCGTGAAGTACTTCAAGAAAAAACCGGCGCCGATCGCGGTAAACTTGTCCCGACGCCAAGCGGTGAACTTATCAGCGACTTCCTCATGAACCACTTCGATAAAATCGTCGACTACGATTTTACCGCCAACGTCGAAGAAGAATTTGACCAAATTGCCACCGATAAACTCGAGCGCAACGCCATGCTCGAAGAATTCTACAAGCCTTTCCACCAGCTCATCGAAGAATCGGGCGGCATCGACCGCGCCACCGTGGGTAACTCGCGCGAAATCGGCATCGACCCAAAGACCGGTAAGCCCATCCTGGCACGTTTCGGCCGCTTTGGTCCCATGTTGCAACTCGGTAGCGCCGATGACAAAGACAATAAACCGCAATTTGCCCCTATGCCTCCAGGTAAAAAAATCGAAACCGTCACGCTCGAAGAAGCACTGCACGCCTTTCAACTCCCACGTATTGTCGGCAAAACCAAAGACGGCGAAACGATCAAAGCCAACGTCGGCCGTTTTGGCCCCTATATCCAAGTAGGCAAGCTTTTCGTTAGTATCAAACCACTCGACCCGCACGAGATCACACTCGACCAAGCGCTTGAACTCTACGCCGATAAACTGAAGAAAGACGCTGAAAAGAATATCGCTGACTTTGGCGATGGCATCAAAGTGTTGAATGGCCGTTACGGCGCCTACATTACCGACGGTAAAAAGAATGCCAAAATCCCCAAAGAAACCGATCCAAAGACGATTACACACGCCGATGCCAAGAAACTCCTCAAAGAAGCACCTGCTAAAAAGGCCTTCAAGCGCCGAGCTGCACCACGCCGCTCAACAAAATAGCCCCACTCGTGCTATCATAAGCACTATGAATAGCCCCGCTACGCGCCACCACGGTTTTACGCTTGTCGAAGTGAGTATCGTCATTGTCATTATTGGCATATTAGCGACTATCGTTGTCGTCTCATATGGTAATTGGCGTTACCGGACGGCTGATTCTACAGTCAAGAACGATATCACCCAAGCGTCAAGCGGCCTGTCCTCGTATGTCAACGCACATGATAGTTACCCGCCAAATTTCGCTGGCATTAATTTTGCTCCGTCTGCTGGAGTCGCGTTAACACTTTATACGAACGCGCCATCGATGGGCGTCTATAATAATCTCACTCCCGATCAAAACGCTCAGCTATTCCTCAACACCTGCAACGCCAACCTCAATGGACTCTACAATACGGCTTGTACGTTCGCGGGCAATGGCGGTGGCGCGAAAATCCATGTCAAGGGCACCAATACGACCAACACAAACTGGCTGAGTCCCATCAACCAAAGCGACGTATCACTCCCGTACGGATCTGACTATACTGCTGCAGTCAATGCCATTATCTCTCAGTTTCAAGCCCAAGGAGGTGCGTTCCCCGTCACTGTCAGCGGTTCAAGCGCGGCATTGCCAACGCCGACTGAGCAGCCCAACGGCCCAGCTTCGGACTATTGCCTCGAAGGTCGCTCCGGCGACTTTCCGGACCTCATTTACCACATGTTACCGAGGGATACTAGTCCCACGACAGGAGCATGTCCGGCCAATCCGAACCTGCATTACTATCAGTAAAACATTGCGAAAGCACTATCGGCAGTAATTAAAAGCTCAAAGAAATGCTTTACCATAGGCGTCTAGTATGTGCTATAATTTATTTATATAGACGAAACGTTTGACATTACAAATCTTTTGTTTTATAATGACATAACATGACAAAAATATTTAAATTTCTGAGGTGGCCAGAGAGGAACGACAGAACATGAGCGACGCTCCAAACGAGAACATTTCTATAGACCTAACAACTGCCGTAAACGATGTGCTGCAGGTGATTGATCAGGAGCGTGAGCGTGAAATCATTACTCGACGATTCGGCCTTAACGACCGCAAAGAAACTCTTGAACAGATTGGCGAACTCCTTGGTATTACTCGTGAACGTGTCCGTCAACTCGAAAAAGCTACGCTGATTCGTCTTAAAATCGCCACCGAAGATGGCAAAGTTCCTGCCGCCACAAATCTTGAAAAAGCCTTTATTCGCCACCTCGCCGAGATGGGGCGCATTGCCCGCATCACTGATCTCACTGATAAGCTACTCGGCAAAAAAAGTGACGCTCGCGACCAAGCACACGTTGCCTTCATCGCAGAGCTATCGCCCCGTCTGACAACTATCAGCGAGAATGATAATTACTACTACGCCGCTGGTATCGCCGAATATGGCGATGAAAAACAAGTCAAAAGCCACATTGACGAGATTGTTAAAGCCATCAAAAAACACGGCGAGCCACTGACGATCGAGCAGCTGCATAGCCAATTGTCGTATGAACATCCCGACCATGTTCGCGCACTCGCAAGTGTCAGTAAACTGCTGGCTCACCTCGGCGACAACTGGGGATTGATAAAATGGCCGACCGTCAATCCAAAAAATATTCGCGACAAAATTTATGTCATTCTCGCCGAAAATGGTAAGCCTTTGCACTTTAGTGATATCGCGAGCGCCATCAAAGATAGTAGCTTCAAGCGAAAAGACGTTACCACACAGGCGATTCACAATGAACTTATCAAAGATAAGCGATTCGTGCTCATCGGTCGCGGCATTTACGCGCTCGACAGTTGGGGCTTTTCGAAGGGAACTGTTGCCGACATCATTGCCGATGTACTGAAGAAGTCAAACGAACCGTTGCACCGCGACGAAATCGTCAGACGCGTCCTCAAAAGCCGTCATGTCAAAGAGACGACAATTTTACTCAATCTGCAAAGCAAACCGCAGTTTAAACGCGTCGCCAAAGCCACCTATGTGCTGGCGCAAGAACCGACTGTATAGCATTTGCAAATGACGCACCTAGATGCGACAATAAGAGGTAACTATGGGCATTCTGTCGTGGCTAATTAATTCATTATTGCAATGGTACGTCTGGATACCGATAGTGCTCGTGTTGAGTTATCTGTCGTGGCGCAACTACCGCAAGGTTGAAGCAATTAACGCCATTGAGAGCACACTATTAATCCTTGAGATTCCAAAAGCTAACGACAAAAAGGAGCTCGCGGCTGAGCAGCTCTTTGCCAGTCTTCACGGTATTTTACGCGACCGCAAAGAACTCAAACAAACTGGAGGTATCCAAGAGCACTTAAGTTTTGAAATCGCCTCAGTTAATGGCCAGATTCGCTTTTATGCGTGGGTACCAAAAACTCTACAAAACTTTGTCGAAGGCCAGATTTATTCTCAGTATCCAACCGTGCAAATTCGTGAGGCCGATGAAGATTACGTCGCACACGAACGGCAGCACAGTGTTGTTTACACTTCAGAAATTACTCTCACTGATAGTGAATTCTTGCCAATTAAAACATTCCAAAGTTTTGAAGTTGACCCACTCGCCGGCATCACCGGTACGCTCGCCAAGCTTGAATCAACTGGCGAGGAAGTCTGGGTCCAAATCCTTGTGCGTCCCATCGCCGACGAATGGCACAAGGCCTCCGATAAATGGGTGAAAGCCGTTCGTGCCGGCAAACTCAGTGGCGCCGCCTTTAATCTCCAGTGGTTTGCGGAATTATTTGCAGCCTTTTGGAAACCACCAGAACAGGGGACTGCTGGCGCCAAAGCTGCACCCAAAGAGCTGTCCGATCGTGATAAAACACGGATTGCTGAGGCTGAGAAAAAAGCAACCAAACTGGGCTACCAGGTAAAGATCCGCCTCGCGTACCTTGGGGAGAGTCAAATCAATGCAAAATTGCGCATGCAGGCTATTGTCGGAACGTTTAAACAGTTCAACAGTACCAACCTCAACGGCTTTAAAATGACCTCCACGAGTTTCAAAAAGGAAGATCTCGCCAAATATCGTAACCGCCTCTTCATGGATAGGGGATATATTCTTAACATCGAAGAGCTGGCCAGCGTCTACCACCTGCCACACACCAACGTCGAAACGCCGAATATTGTCTGGGCGACCAGTAAAACCGCCGAGCCACCTGCCAAACTTCCCGTCATTACCGGCAATTCTGCCATCGATGAAAATATCAGCGCTTTCGGCCTGACGAACTTCCGTGGCATCAATCATCAGTTTGGCATGCTGCGGTCTGATCGCTCGCGTCACGTTTATATTATTGGCCAGACGGGAGCAGGTAAGTCCGGCACACTGCAACTCTTTGCGCTCAGTGACATTTTTCATAACCAGGGCTATGCCATCATCGATCCACACGGAGACCTTGCGGTTGATAATATGCGTTTTATCCCGGGTAGTCGCCTGGCAGATGTGGTGTACTTCAACCCGGCTGATACAGCCTATCCACTTGGCTTTAACCCGCTGGAAGTAACCAATCCCAACCAAAAATCAAACATTAGCTCCGAAGTTATCGGCGTCCTCAAGCGGATGTTCGGCGAGAGTTGGGGTCCACGACTGGAATATATCTTGCGTTACACCATCCTTGCGCTGCTTGATCGCCCCGAGACGACCATGCTCGACATTACCCGTATGTTGACCGACAAAGCCTTCCGTAAAGAAACCCTGGGCTACTGCCAAGATACGGTTGTTCTCCAGTTCTGGAACGTCGAGTTTGCCAGCTGGAACGACAAGTTCGTCTCTGAAGCCATTGCACCAGTTCTCAACAAGGTCGGCGCCTTCACCGCCAATCCAATCATCCGTAACATCATTGGCCAACCAAAAAGTACATTTAATATCCGCAAGATCATGGATGAGGGCAAGATTTTGATCGTTAACCTTTCAAAAGGATTGATTGGTGAAGATAACGCAGCTATCTTGGGCGCCTTCCTGGTCACGAAGATTCAGTTAGCGGCCATGAGTCGCAGTGATATTGAGCGTATCGAAGACCGTCGGCCGTTCTATCTATACGTCGACGAGTTCCAAAACTTTGCGACCGATTCGTTTGCCACCATCCTGTCCGAGGCTCGCAAATATGGTCTCAATCTGACCGTAGCCAACCAATACATCTCACAGATGAACGACACCGTGCGTGACGCCGTCTTTGGTAACGTCGGTACCATGATTTGCTTCCGTGTCTCAGCCGATGATGCGCCGATCCTCGCGAAGCAGTTTGAGCCACAATTTGAACCGACCGACCTCTTGCAGATGCATAATCGTAATTTCGTGATAAATATGGTCATCCAGGGTGAAAAGTCGCCAGCCTTTAGCGCCCGTTCTCTCGAACTCCCACCACCACAGATCGATAACACCGGTCGCATCGTCGAAAATACGCGCCGCATCTACAGCCGAAGTAGGGCAGAGGTAGAGCAAGAGATTGCACATGCTATTCAACCACCCGAAAATCTGCAGAAACGACCGCCACAATCAGCCACTCAGGCAAAACAGTGGCCTATCAATGCCCAGTCGCAAGTCGTGACGCCAATCCGTCCAGCCACGTCGCCACAACCAGAAACATCGACAACGATAGGGGAGAGTAGCCCCGAAGCACCTGTTAAAAAGAAGCGTACGCGTAGCCGCAAAAAGAAAACCGCGACAAGCGATGGAGCGACAGCGCCGTCACAAACGCCAGAGAAAACTACGGTCCAGACGGTACCAACATCTACCGATGCGACTGAGCTCAAACTACGTTAGCCGGATACACACCTTTACTATTGACCCTTCTGAGATTATACTTATGGTTATAGACTGAATAAGGGATGTGCACTCCTATATGAAAAACAAACCGCAAACTGGTTTTACGATTGTCGAGTTGCTCATTGTGATTGTTATTATTGGCATTCTTGCCGCCATCACGATTATTGCTTACAACGGCATACAACAACGTGCACGCGTCGCGTCCCTTTCGAGCGACCTCGTGAATGCTTCTAAACAACTCAAGATCGACCAAACGATCAATGGTGCATATCCCACCACTCTTGCTGCCGCCAATAATGGTCAAGGTATCCCAGCCTCACCAGGCACGACTTATCAATACTCGTACGACAATACCGCCTCGCCGCAAACGTTCTGTATAACGGCCACAAGCGGCACTACCAGCTACTATATTAACCAAGATGGCGTACCGACAAGTGGTGCTTGTGCCGGCCATACTAATGGGGGCGTTGTGCTCGTTACGAACCTTAGCGCGAACCCAAGTTACGAAACCAATTCATCGGGCGCAGGGGGTACCGGTGGATCAACTATCGCCTGGACTTCCACAAAAGCGAAGTTTGGCACCTATGCAGTACAAGCATCTATGCCCACTGGTAATCCAAGTTTGGTCGGCTTCTTCATCGGTGTATATGGCCCTACTGCCGTACCCGACACCTTTAAGCCCAATACTACCTATACTGTCTCGGCGTACGTATACGTCCCTAGCGGGACCGTGGATGTCTATCTGAGCGTACAGGGAAGCGGTAAGGCAACCGATCAAAACACCAGCGCTTCTGCAACAACGAGCGTCAAAGACAGTTGGGTTCGCCTGACGAATCAATTTACCACAAACGCCAGTGGTAGTATTAATATGTATCTTCTGAATAAGCAAACTAATACAACGGCTGGTGCACAGTTCTGGGGTGACGGGGTTATGATAACCGAAGGTAGTTCTGCCTATACGTACGCCGATGGTTCATCATCTGGTTGGCAGTGGAGTGGGGCTGTAAATAACTCATCCTCAACCGGCCCAGCCCTATAGCGCTCTTCGAGCACAGCAATCATCAAAATCCACATTTCATATACATCTAAGCAGCCGAGCAAAGAATACGAACAAAAATAGAACATATAGTGTGCATGGTAGAAATGGCGACAAGGCTCATGTGTATGTTAGGATGTATCAAAAGATAACTTGACGACTTAATACATACATGGAGATTCTGAATGCCAAGATATGCATAAGCATTAATAATAGGAGAGGAGCATTGTTATATAACAATCAGCAGAAGAGCATGGACGAAATAGAAAAGAACCACAAAGAAAGCGTTCACATTAGGAATATAGATTATGGGTCGTACAATATATCTTTTAAGACATTAAATATATAATGGTAAGTTGAATACTCATACGTCTTTATAGAGACAAAATAAAGCATTACCCCGGAAGTAGAGAAGATCTTCTATACTGCGTGTACCTGCATTCATATAACTTATATAGGTATGATACGTATGTCGTATCGTTACTTTTTTACATCGTCGCCAACGCCTTATAGTACAGTGAGGTATGCGTCGCCGCCCAATGCGTTGTTGTAACTTTTCCACAGTCATTGCCATGCATTTGCATTTTTTTATTTTTATGACACCACTTCTCTTTTTGCTCGCTCCCCTTCTATTTGCTTTTTTATTAATATAATATATTAATATGTTTTTCCGCTGTACTGCGTCCACGAGGAAATATAGAACAAAATTAGAACATACGAAGAGAGCGGGTAACTCCTCTATCGGTAGTAGGCCTTGCCCCCAACTCGTACATCAATGTAGGCTGGCGTCTCACCTTTTTGCGTAAAGTAATTCATCGCCCGTACCATATCTTCTACCTGCTCCCCTACCGGCCGGTCAATTGATAACTTGATTGGGTAGCTATACCCTTTTATATGAAGTTCGATCTCTCGTGTCGTCCCGAGGGGAATAACCACTTGCTCTACCGTCAAATGACTCTGGGCCGCGAGTGCAACAGTGCGGCCAACATAACTGAGGAAACTATTGCTTGCCACCGCTGAGCCGGGAGCCAATTGTACGCCGCTTTCGTCGACGACCTGTACGGCCGGAGGAGCTGAATAGTTTCGCGAAAAGGATACGCCATGAGCATCGACATAATATTGTTTGTCGCCCATTTTCCAACTCACAATTGGCGTACGTAACCGCAGGGCAACGTGCGACGATCCTAAGCCGTCCGCAGTGACATCGGTAACCGTCTCAACCTCTGGGAGCTTCTGACGGAGGTACACAGTGAGACCTTCTAAGCTCAGGGCAAACCGAAGACGTTCAAACGGATGAGCCGTCAGATATCCCTGCACAGCTTGCTCGTAGATCGTCGTATCAACTGGCCGGTTCAGCCCAACCGAAACCGTCACACGTGCGGTCAGTTGCGCGATGAGGATGGCAACGACTACCGCCGCCAAGATAACAATTAGTAAAATACCCCCGAGGCGTCGTCGGTGATCGACGAGCTCATGAGCTTGCACACGAGACGATTTCAGTGCTCCTTGAGCCTCATTAGCGCTGGCTACCCGCGACGATATACTACCGGTGAGTGTGCGATTACGCATAAACAGCGCACTCTGTTGTTCAAGCGAGGTCGGTTTCGACATATCAGCCTGACGGCGGCGCGGCAGTTCGGTGGAAGATGTTTTTTTACGAAAGACTGACATAAGCTCTTTAAATTGTATCAGATTACGCGTGATCTGAAATCTGTGCCACAATCATATCGGCCATATCGTGAGCTGCCTGTGGTTTTGAGAACATACGGAAAGCTGCCGACATCATCTGTTGTCGCTCGGGGTGTTCAAGCAGATCGGTAATTGCATCGACAAGTAATTGCGGTGTCTGAATAAGACTTGATTCCGCGAGTACCTCAACCGCTCCTTTATCAGCATAGACAGCCGCATTTTTCAGCTGATGACCACCTGTCAGAAATTCGTTGGGGATTAAGATCGTCGGTTTCGCCAGTGCCGCCAGCTCTAGTATCGTCGTCGCACCCGCCCTCGTAACGACAACATCAGCCGCTCCGAGCAGTTCTGCCATACCCTCTGACACAAAGGCACGCAGTTGAAACCGCGGATCGTGTTGCGGCGTTCGCTCCACCAATTCGTCGTACTGCCCTACCCCCGAAATCAGCACGACAGCGGTGTGGATGAGTAGATTATCAAGCGCGTCCACCACAAGATCATTGATCCGTCTCGCACCAAGCCCCCCACCAGTGATGACAACAAGTGGAAACGTCGGCTCAAAACCCAGTCGCTGCTTGACAGCCAGCTGCTCCGCCTTCGTGAGCGGCTGAAACTCATCTGAAATCGGGATGCCGACATATCTGGAGCGGTCTTTGGGGTAGTGATAATACTCCAGTGGCGCACCAGTCGCAATCGCGCTGGCAAACCGCCCCAATACGCGGTTGGTCAGCCCAGGATGCGCGTCAGAGTCATGAATGACCAGTGGTATACGGAGCGCACGCGCCGCCAAACCTACCGGCAAGCACACATAACCGCCTTTGGTGAACACGACATCCGGCCGCCATAGTAAAAGTTTCACAAAACTTTGCATAATACCGATACCGATAAAAAACACATCACGAATATTTAAGAAAACCAACGACGGTTTGGAAAGTTGTCGCCATACCGACCACTGATTATACCGACGAAATTTCCCTGCTACGATCGTATCAACGCGAATTGACACATCAAAATGATTCATCATACTCCTGGCTTGCTGCCCGAACGCATGATCACACCAAAACCGGAGCTGAATATCACTATCGCGTTTTTTGAGTTCGCGTAGGACGGCGATAACCGGCGTCACGTGACCGCCCGATCCCCCGCCGACTGCTAGAATTTTCATAATCCGTCTCCTTTACATGCTGTCTATGACTAGTATACCGTGAGAGTTGAAAAACGAGGCCAAGTGCGCCGGCAATAAAGATCATACTCGTCCCTCCAAAGCTGAGTAGCGGCAAGGTAATACCGGTCAGTGGGAAAACGCCAGTCATTGACGCTACATTCAAAATTACGTGCGAGGCCAACCACCCAAACACACCGGCAACTAACAGTCTAAGGCGATTATCCGCCAAATTATCGAGCACCCGCAGCAGCCGCAATAACAACCCGGTAAATAACGCTAAAATCGCCACCAGGCCAACAAAACCAAATGTTTCGCCCATAATTGCAAAGACCGAGTCATTGATTGCTTCCGGCAAATAGCCCGTTGCCTCCACGCTATTACCAATGCCGACACCGAACAACCCGCCCGTTCCAATCGCAATCTTGGCGTGGCGGATATGATAATCGTCCGCGCTCGTACTCGATGAACTATCGCCGTGTAAAAACGTGATAATTCGCTCTATACGGTGCGGTGCAGCAATGATAAATATGGCACCGGCGATCAACCCAATCACTACCACGGCCGCTCCAAATTTCTTACTGACACCTGCAACCATCAGCATGCTCGCCATAATGCCTCCAATCACAATACCAGTTCCCATATCCTTTTGTAGCACCACCACAAGAAACAGTGCCGCACCGCCCGCAATCGCGAGCGGTATGGCAGTTTTGTGTAGATCATTAATCAATCCCTGTTTCATCCGCATGCCAAGGAAGCCTGCAAGAAACACGAGTAGCCCAAACTTCAACAACTCAGCTGGCTGAATACTCCCTAGCGGTCCCAAATTAAACCAACGACATGCACCCAGCGTACACTTCACCAATGCATCTACATGCAGAACATTCCCCAGCAAAAACAACAATATACATGCAATGAATCCCGCCAGTAATATCTTACCAGCGTGTTTTTGTAGCCATCCTACCGGAATAAATGTCATCACCGCAAAGACGGCAAGTGCAATCAGCAAGCTAATAGTTTGCTTCATGAAGAAATACGTTTTCGTGTAATAGTCCGTGTCATACGAGTTATTAAGCACGTTGGCCCGTTGAGGTCCAATAGCATACATCACAATGAGACCAAGCAGCATTAAAAGGCCCATGTAGAGCGCAATCTGATAGTCCGGTTTATGTCGGCGCACGAGCTCCGTGGCCGATTGTGTTGTTCGTCGGACGGCCTGAACCGGCCGTGATGATTGCCACCCTACGCTTGTCATCAAATGTTTCCACCTGCCATGGCAAGCAGTACGCCGAGGAACGCCATCACCCAACTAATTACCCAAAAACGCATTGTCACTTTCGTCTCGGGCCAGCCTTTGGCTTCGAGATGATGGTGAATCGGTGCTGAAATGAATAGTTTACGGTGAAAAGTTCGTTTACAAAAGATCTGAATCAAACTGGAGCCCGCTTCAATCACGAACAACAAACCAATGACCGGTAGTAGCAATAGCGTGTTCGTCAGCATCGCAACTACACCGAGACTCGCCCCGAGCGCAAAACTACCCACATCGCCCATGAAGAACCGTGCTGGAAAAATATTAAACCAGAGATAGCTCAGTAGTGCACCCACCACCGTGAAACAAAAGCCAGCAAGCATAAATTGCCCTTGCAGCAACGCAATCACGCCAAAGGCGCCAAAACTCGTCGCCAGCAACCCTCCGGCAAGTCCATCCAAACCATCGCTAATATTAACTGCGTTGCCAGCTGCCACCACGACAAACGTAAAGAGCGGGATGATTAACCAGCCGATGCCCACATTACCCACAAATGGCACATGCACCAGCGCCGATCCGGTCACTTTATAGTAAAACCAAAACGCCAATGCCAGCGCCAGCGCCGTAATCATGCCGAACTTCAAGCTTGAGCGCAGTCCGGCCACACCGCTGCCATGCCCACGGATATTAATAATATCGTCAAGCAACCCCACTGCCCCGCCGCCAATCAGTGCTGCGAGCGGCAGCCAGGTTTCGGCTCGGTTGAGATTAAAGCCAAACGTAATCACGGTAATCGCCGCAATCATAATGACGCCAGCCATTGTCGGAATATTGCGCTTAAATTTATTGGCATGTAATTTGTTAAATACTTCAAGCTGCTCGCCCGTCGTACTAGTGCTGCGTTGCTTTTTCCAAAATTTATATCGGTACGCAACAAACGTATACACCGGTGTCAGCATCATCGCGAGCACAAACGCCGCCACACTAAGCACAAACGTACTAATCATTTCATGAGAGAGCTGAGAAATCGTAATTGTGTTAATTTCTATCATATTATTGTGCCTTCGGTGCAAGCTTCAGGTAGCTCAGCATCCAGTTAGAAATGTCAGTAAATATTGGTCCAGCATCGGCAGCGCCACCAAGCGCCATATTTTTACCAGATACCTGCACCATTATGACATACCGGGGAGTATCATCGCCACCAAAACCAAGATATGACCCTGTTGTTTGGTTAAACACATATTTGCCGTTGATAAGCGCCTGAGAAGTACCCGTCTTACCACCTATGGTATAGCCTGGCGTGTCGGATGCGCCGTTGTCGTGTCGATCAATGACGAGCATCTGGCGAACTTGATCGGCTGTTGTCTTCTTAATAACCTGTTTTGTTGGCTTAGGCGCCGCTTCCGTTAAACTATCATCACCCCCAACAGTACCTTCAACTACCGTAGGATAATGATATACCCCGCCATCGAGCAGCGAACTAAACGCCGACGCCGTTTGTATCATCGTGACGTCCATGCCTTGTCCAAACACCATGTTTGAATACCGCACTGCACCTCCATCTGGATCATCTGGTGAAATAATATTTCCGGGTGATTCACCAGCTAGCTCTATGCCGGTCAGTTGGCCAAACCCAAATTCATCATGAAAATAATGATAAATCGTATCGCGCGCTTGCTTCGTGATATTGGAGCCGTCACCGAGTCGTTCCGCCACTGTCACCATACCAGTATTGAGCGACCATGTCAGCGCTGTCTGCATAGTCTGCGTCCCCAGTACCTCCGTCAGTGAGGCATTTTGAATCGTCGTCCCGTCAACATCGATTGTACCTTTGTTATCGTAGGTCGACTGTGGCGTAATCACACCTTTGTCGATGCCCGTTGCCACGGTGAGCGACTTTATAACGGAGCCCGCCTCATACGGCACCGACACGGTATCATTAAGGTAATCAGCCGCATCTTGCACATCCCCGTAATGACTTGGGTCATAGGTCGGAAGGTTGGCCATCGCAAGCACCTTTCCCGTTTGCGGATCCATAACAAGTACACTGCCGTTGGTTGCTCCCGTTCGTTTCAGACCTGCTGCAAGCGCCTGTTCCGTGTACGATTGAATATTTCGATCAATCGTGAGTGCAATATTTTGCCCGTTCACCGCTGGCTTATCAATATTTTTATTACCAATCGTGAGCGGTACGTTATTGACATCAGTGACCGACTGCAGCAACCCATCGGTGCCCTTCAGTTGGTCATTAAGAGCGCCTTCCACTCCGTACTGTCCTACTCCGTCATTATTCACAAAACCGAGCACCTGCGATGCCAGTTGACCCTCAGGATAGACGCGCTGGGACTGTGCTTGAAAGCCCACTCCACTGAGGTTTTCTTTTTTGATCATTTCCGCCTGGGCTCGTGTCACCCCTTTGGCGAGGATTTCATAGCGGGAATCTTTATTTTTAAGCAGGCCATCGAGATTGGGCTGCGCATTACCACCCGCTACTCGCCGAATCGTATCAATAATTTTCGCATCATCCGTTGCCACATGCGGATCGGCAAACACCGTATAAACCGTTTGATTCAACACAAGCTTCACTGGCGTGGTGCCATCCATCGCGTAAATCTCACCGCGGGTTGCCGGAATGGTAAGCCGCTTCAATTGCTCACTATTGGCCATCGCCACATATTTACCGTGCTCAATAATCTGCAGATAGAACAGTCGCACCACAAAAATAGCCATAATGAATAATATCAATATAGCTAATATGCGTGAGCGGCTTCCCGTCTGGAGATCGAGTTTCATCTGCTCCTATTCTCTCACATAATCGGTGCTAGTGGGAGGAGTCATCGTACGAGCGACCGTACTATTCTGGACCGTTTCAAGCGCTGTCAGGCGTGCATTTTCCACTTCCAGATCAGCTTTTTTGGTCGAAAGATCAGCAATTTTATCGTCAATTTTTTGCGCCTGATAGTCATAGCCGGTGGCACGAGTGGCCTGCGTGAGGTAAATCAAGCCAAGGACTGTAATCATAAGGGCAATCAGCACTGTATGTGCCACAGGGCCAAGCTTGACGGCCGACACGAAGGCAACCGTATTTTGGTTACGATTCCATTGCTGCTGACGCCGAGAACTATAATAATTTCGTTGATAAGACATGTGGTGGTTTCTGTTTATGTTTGTTTTGGTGGTCTGCCGCGTACTGCGGCAGACCTATTTTGGCTACTTTACGCGAACTGCCACAATCTCTTGTGTGTCGGCGTATTGTACCGGAATGTGAATTGGCATTTTTTGCCCCTTCTCTTTTTGTTTTATTTTTTCACTGCGGCGCGGAGTTTTGCGCTCCGAGCACGCGGATTGTGAACGTCGTAAGTGGCTCCATCAAGCGGTTTTTTAGTCAAAATCTGTAACTCAGCTTCGTAACCAGCATTTTTTTCATTGGTGAAATACTGTTTGACGAGCCGATCCTCGAGGCTATGAAAACTGATAATGCCCACTCGCCCACCCGGCTTTAATAGCTTCGGGAGCAATGGCAACAGTTCTTCAACTTGCCTGAGTTCTTCATTGACCGCAATGCGGAGTGCTTGAAAGGTGCGTGTCGCGGGATGGATTTTTTTCCATTTCCCGACATAGGTTGCTTTTACCAAGTCGGCAAGTTCCTTTGTGGTTTCGATCGGCCGCGCCTGCTCAATAGCATAGGCAATTTTGCGGGCGAACGCATATGGCTCTTCGCCGTACGTTGTGATGATATGTGTCAGGTCGTTGAGTGAAGCGGAGTTCACAATCGTATGTGCGCTCACTTCTCTACTCTGATCCATCCGCATATCAAGCGGACCATTGTGTGTAAAGGAAAACCCTCGCTCTGCTTGGTCGAGTTGTGGTGACGACACCCCCAAATCAGCCAGTACAATATCAAACTGCTTTCCCGCTTCAATCAACCGCCTCGCGGCACTGACAAAATCGGTATGCAGGATGCTCACTCCTTTATCGGCTAGTGGTGATAAATGCTTAATAGCATAGTCATCACGGTCAACCAAAACGGAGTCAGTATAATTATCGGTTACTTCTAATATCCGCCGCGCATGACCACCATATCCTGCCGTCAAGTCGAGATAATTCTCTCCTTGAATAGGACGAAGTGTGTCAAGCGTAGCCTCGAGAAGAACCGGAACATGTAACTGGGGCTCCTGATCAGGAGTCTCTGTCTGTGGTGGATGTTCTTTGAAACTCATAGATATCATTGTATGCTATCTACTCGAGATCACCAATCTGACAACGGGGCATTTTTGTGTTTGTTGTGTTTGTTTTTGTATAAGTGGCAAATAACTATTAAGGCGGGTGCCAGAAGGCAACTCATACCAGTTATTTGTTGAGAGACTTATGTGGTGAGGCAACCTGTGAGAGTTGTCTCAAGTGTGTGAGGTGGAGTTTTTTGGGAGGTGTGTTTTGAGGAAGGTGCGACGGCTTATTTAATGTGGGCCGCATACCACGGCCTCGTTGCCAGATTGCTGATCTCGAGAGTTTTCTTTCTACTTGGTAAAATTGTTAAGGTTCAGCGGATGAAATAACTTAATAGTCAGCCTCAGGACGAAGGATACGAAAGTAAGCCCCTGCCCGCACTGCCACCAGTTCGCGGTCAATCCCGGCGTAATCAAGCAGATGCTGCTCAATCGTTACTCGACCTTGTTTTTGGTCAAGCTCGACATCGGTTTTGCCCCGTCGAAACTTGACGTTGAGGTCGGCCACCTTCTCATCGAGAATGCTTCCACCCAGCGCTATTTCGACTTCCCTATCCCAAATCGCTTTTGGATAGAGATGCAAATACTGGCCAAAACCCCGGGTTAGGACGACACCGCTGGCAAATTCACTTCGAAGTTCTGCCGGTATGGTTAACCGGTGCTTGTCATCAAGCTTGCGTTCGAAATAATCAACGGCGGCCATGAATCTTCCCCTTGGCTTTGGTTACGTTATTTTTTAATTTTTCTAGTGGTGTTTGTTTTTCGTAGCACTGCTACTTGTTCCACTGGCTCTAACTATAATACCCACAACTACCCACTACAACCCCCTTTTTTGATATTATTTTCCTACTCTACTCCACTTATCCACAAAAGAGTGGAAAACTGCCTCATTTATACCAAAAACCACACAGATTGATGTATGGTTTTTTGGGGAAGTGATACTTTTAGCTATGAAGAGCAAGAAACTGAACTGTCAGCCAAAAAATAAACAATAGGAAGTTTATCGTGATAGACACAATAAATAGCGCCAATTTAAAGTCCTGAAGTGTTTGCGCGTCCGGCGACAGTGTAGCAATGGCAGTTTGACTTGTCTCTGATATTTGTTTTTTATTCATATGCTCGTATCTTAGCATAAGCAGTATCATTTGTCAAGGGCAGTCGACTGTTCAATCGCCACAATTTCATCGAGAGCCTCGACTGGTATCACCGAATTTGGTATAGTGCCTCGCTGAGATTGTAAAAGATCCGTGGAGCGCACCCAATAACCTCGAGCGCTCTCTGGCAGGCCCGCAAAAGATATAGCCTTATCATCAACAAGCACAATTGACTCACTCATGAGCGCGTTGCCGCCACCAAGAGCGGTTGGAATGACAAAACCTTCACTTGCCTGCCAGGTCCCAATTATCTCGCCCTTATGGCTCTGGTCGACAATCAAGCGCGGTACATCGCCCAGTCCCATCGCCGTTATCTTCAACGTTTGCCAATCTTGATGGCCAAATGAGACAATTCCATACGGCAACAACTGACGCTCCAAATAGCGGACGAGCTCATACACGCCGGGCATAAACAAACTGTCACGTACCTGAGAGGCCTCTATCAAAAACGCATGTATTAAAACCTGGTAGGCTTCTTCGTTAGTCGTATGTTGTCTCACATAAGCGAGCATATCGAATGAACCGCCAACTGATTCGATCTCGAAGCGGGCCGATTCCAGGGCTGTAATATCTACCGTCTCAATCGTTTCACAAAGCAGGCGTTCAAAAAGCTGATATATCTTATCAACATTCCCAATACAACGATCAAAATCAATCGCCCAAAATTCGTTAACGCTGTGCACGACGATAAATCCCCATTAACGCCGAAGCAACCGCTGTGGCGTCGTGGCGAATCAGTGAACGCGTAACCGGCAGACTATCGGCCACCGATTCTTCGGCCATGTCACCCAAAAACTTACCAGCTCGCGCTTTATAGTGAGCAGCTCGCAAGTCGTTAGTAGTAGCTTCGACCAAATACGCACCTTCCTCGTGGTAACGCTCAAGTACCTCATCTGTTGGTTGCTGATTATTATAAAGTACGTAGTCGAGGAACTCACCGCCAGCAAACCGCTCAATTTCCGCGGCGTGATCACTAACCGTAAAGCCAGCCGTTTGTCCTTGTTTCGTCACCAAGTTGCACACGTAGACAGTCGTCGCTTTCGTATGCTGCAATGCCTCGCCGATACCGTCAATCACAAGTAATGGACCGAGTGACGTATAAAGGTCGCCCGGAGCTACAACTACCAAATCAGCTTGCTCAATGGCCGCTAAGGCTGTGGGGTTTGGTTGCGCATTTGGCACCAGCGATAACGTCGCGAGGCGCGGATCGTGCTTGAAATACTCAGCATCAATCACCCGTTCACCATGCAAGATCGTACTGATGTGCGCCCACTCCATTTTGAGGCGCACATTATCCAGCGTTGCTGGAATCACCGCGCCGTTGACGCGTAAAATTTCAGAGGCTGTTTCGACCGCCTCAGAAAAGCTTCCTGTCGCCTTCTCGAGCGCTGTCAGTAAAATATTCCCAAACGAATGACCGCCAAACGTCCCCTCTTCAAATCGATAATTAAACAGGTCGCGCACCTTTGGCGAATCGCTCAGCGCCACCAGACATTGACGAACATCACCCGGCGGCAAGGTGCCAAGTTCGTCGCGCAGCACGCCGGTACTGCCGCCGTCGTCTGCCATACTGACGATCGCCGCCAACCGACTGGTATGTTCTTTAAGTGCCGATAGTAACGTGAAGCTTCCCGTGCCGCCGCCGATTACGGCGATTTTAAGCTCTGTTTTGCCAAACGGTTCATTCATATAGTTCCTATAATCCCCTTATGTGTTTTAGGACGCGACCAAACCACTGAGCGCTCGGGCGCAATGTGCGGGTACCTTTTTCATAATCAACCGCCGCCAAACCAAACCGTGGCCATTTGCCCTTGTCCCATTCAAAGTTATCAAGCAAGCTCCAATGCAAATAGCCCTCAAGCCGCACGCCCTCGTCCATGGCTTTTTGCATGGCAATCAGAGTCTGTGTGAGCCACCATTGCCGCTGTTCATCGCGCTCGTCAGCCAAACCATTTTCGGTAATCATCATCGGCAATTTATATTTGCGGTTGAGCCGCTCCAAAGCATATTGCAAGTTCTCAGGGCTCAGATCCCAACCGAGATCACTCACCCGCTCGTCGGGATTATGAATCCGGTAGCCATACACCCGATAGCTAAAGTAGTAATTCACGCCCAAAAAATCAGAGTGACGCACGAATTTCTTCAGCACATAATCATCCTGAAAATACTGCATGACAGCCGCACTCAACCGGGTCAGCCATGCATTATCGCCGGCGTAAAAATAACCGGTGTTTTTCGCAATCGATACTTTGTGGTTGCGTCCATGGGCATGAATCGCGATAGCTGCTTGCCGATGCGCAGAGGCAAGATTATTAATCACGCGCCACCACATAACCTTACTTCGCCGGTTTGGCGGCCAATCACCAAGATAATAACTTTCAAAAGCATACACTTCGGGTTCATTGATCGTGATCACGTAGCGAAAATCTTTGCCCATCTCCTCGAGAATTTTTTCGACGAAACGTACAAAATACTGTACATTACTGTGTTTTTCGAAGCCGCCACGAGCCGCAAACCATACCGGCAGGGTGAAATGAAACAGCGTGACAACCGGCTCAATTTCTCGACGTTTCAGCTCACGTAAATAGGCCTTGTAGTGCTCGATCGCCTCCACATTCCACGCCCCTTCTTCGGGTTCGACGCGCGACCATTCGATACTAAATCGATAAGCGTTCATGTGCATTTTTTGCAATAAGTCAAAATCTTCTTGATAACGTGTGTAGTGATCGGCGAGTTTTGCCGATACGTAATTGTCAGGACTTTTTGCGGCCGCTTTGATCTGACTCCAATTCTCAAGATCACCATACTGATACGCCGCCTGTGCTGCCTTGGTTTTGGCATTTTCCAGCTCCCACACCGTCCATTGATTGTGCGTATTACCTTCGACTTGATGTGCCGCGGTAGCCGCTCCCCACAAGAATCGTTTTGGAAATTTCAGGCTCAGTTTCGGTTGCTGCATATTCCTTTTCAGTATACCACTCCCTCGTGACCTACCCGATCACGTCTTCGCCAAAGTGTTTCTGCAAGCGCATCTTGATACTACCTTCATGACGGCCAAGTGTTTTACTAAGTGCCTCGATCGTAGCGCCATTTTGAAAGTTTTGCTTCAGTGTGTCATCATCGCTTTTTTCCCACGGCATATAGGCTTTGGGGTATGTTTCGCGCATCTTGGCAATCTTTTCAGACCAGCCGCTTTTGCCAGCAGATTTTTTCGGCGTTTCGTGTTTTCGCTTCTCAATATTTGCTTCGAGGTGCGCAAATTTTTTCGCATCAGCCGCCGCCCGCGCTCGCAGTAAACCATCAATTGTCTGGGCGTCCTCACTAATCTGCAGCGCCATCCGGTTAATACCCATAAGGTACAGATTAGCTAAATTTTTTACTCGACTCAGCGCCACATAGCCCATACCCGGCACAAAGGCTTTGCGCAGATCAATCCGGGCTGCGTCGAGCGTCATTCCTTGGCTCTTGTGTACCGTGATTGCCCATGCAAGACGGAGCGGGATCTGTGAAATACTCGCCCGTTTTTTATCACCATCGCGCAGCTCCCAACTTTCCGGTAACATACTCACCACTTTGCCGTTACGAAACTCGACGATCGGGTACTCCGTCGCCGGCTCAAAATCAATCACCGTCCCAATGCTGCCGTTGACATATTTGCGGTCCTGAGCATTTTTGACCGCCATCACCAGTGCGCCTTTTTTGAGTCGCAATGTCGCCGGGGCCAGCACCGATCGCTGCAACGTCTCGACATAATTATCAGATCCCGTTGATGTTTGAGTATAAAACAGCTCATCACCGGCCAGTTCGTTCAGCTTCACTTCGTTTAAGCGATCGACATCAATATTAACCGTATGGAGCTCAGTCAGCTCCTCACCGTAGCCAGGTTCCTCTTCGACACGTGCGAGCAGCGTCTCGGCGTGGTGACGCCGCAGCTCACCACCGCGGATGGCGTTAAGGATTTCAAGTAGCTCTTCGTCGTCCTGACGATGCTGTTCCTGCAAATAGCAAATCGTCGGATTAAGCTCCTGCCAAACCTTGCTATTGACCACAAAGCCGCCCGCCCGCGAGTCGCCACGGTTAATTGGCGGTAGCTGAAAAAAGTCACCACTCATAATCACCTGGATGCCACCAAACGGTTCATCTGGCTTTTTGCGCACCAGGCGGCACGCCTCGTCAACCATATCAAGTCGAAAATCATGTAACATCGAGATCTCGTCGATAATCAGCACGTCAGTCTTTTCAATAATTTCACGGCGTCCCTTAGCGACATGCTCGGCAAAACCATGTGGCAGTTCGTCAGCTATCCCAATCCCCGCCCACGAATGAATCGTCGTCCCACCGAGATGCGTCGCCGCCAGACCCGTCGTCGCCGTCACCGATACATGTTTGCCTTCACTTTTGGCGAGGCGGATAAATTGATTAAGCACAAACGTCTTCCCCGCCCCTGCCGGACCGGTTAAAAGCACGCTTTCACCCGAAAGCATAATTTCTAGCGCTAACCCCTGATTCATTACCTTTTAGTATAACTCATACGATGAAGAAAAGCCCGCCCCGAAGAAGCATTACTGTAACTCTTTACTTTCCGGGTGGAAAGTAAGGATTAACCCTACCCTCTTGGCGGCTCACCATCTGGTTCATCGAGCAGCTTCTTGCTCTTAATCTCATAGCGCTTACCGGTAATTTCGCTGGTAATATAATCTTCGTTAATCAAGTTCACGAAAGTGTCGAGATCGTTGCCATCCATGATAATAATGGCGCCAGCATCGTCGGTCATCAGCTCCAACTCCATCGTGTCGGCGTACTCAATCGCCTGCTCCTGCGTGACGGCACCAATTTCCATTTTTTGCAATTTATTGACCGTCTTTTTACGTTCACGCACCAGCGTCTGTAGATCGAGGCCATCAGGAAAACTGAGCTTAAATAATTTTTCAATTTCTTCCACTTTTTTATCAGCCAAGGCCTGTTTTTTGTAATCGTAGTTAAAGAGTTTTTCAAACTTACCCTGATTGAATACAAAAATATCTTTATCGACAATCAGAACTTCGTTGTCTGTCGGCACTTTGAGACCAACTTCTGCTTGAAAGGCACCGAATTTTCCGTCACGAAATTCCCAAGCCGTCGCACCCTTCAGCACGCTACCCTGCTGGATTGCTTTGATGGAATAGAACGCCTTTTTTGGATTATCTTTATGTGTAAAGCGCGCCACAATCCCTTTAATTCGCTTAAACTCGTGCTCTTCTTCACTAAACTCCGCCATGTCGTGACGCTCATTCTCAATCAAATGTAGCAACGTTTCCGCCCGACCGACCTTTTCAAGATCTGTCCGCAGCAGCACATTCTCTTCGCCGTCGCTCAGCTCATAATCGCGAACCGACAGGCCCGTACCGGCACCAAGATTCACTTGATTAATGAGATCATACAAAAACAGCGGTTTAATCTGCGCGTTCAAATCACTCGAAAAATGCGTCGTGTACGGCGTGTAGTTTTTATTGAACAAAAAGAACTCGACATCCAGTTCTTTTTTAATGCCATCGGTATTATTTGCCCATAAAAAAATATCGGTTGGTTCGCGGGTTTCTTCCATGGTTTGCTTTCTTTTTTAGGTTACAACTAAGTAGGTATTGTACCTGCTGAAGCCTATTTAAAACAAGCCCTCGCTATATATAGAAGTCCGTGAAAAGTTGCATATACAGTAAACTAGCGCTGCGTTGCGGCGGCTCTATAGGGAAGTATGCCACTGTCAACCGCCTGAGCCAGCTGCGTCACATCTGTCACGATATTCTCGACGTCACCTTTTGTGAGTTGCTCCATTTGTATTTGCGCATCCCAGATCGAAGCCATATCATCCGCCATCTGAAAAGAATCAATCTCTTCATACATATCCTTCTTGCGAGTAACTTCTTTTGTATATCGAAACGTGCGCCTTGCGTCCAACACTTCACTATCACTCCAACTAAAGTTTTGTTTTTGTATGAGACCATTATCAACTTTGCCAGCATGTTCCATATGATAGCCTTCAATATACTGCAGATTCCATGCGGTGCGCGCAACCCGGTTGATATTCGCGGTTATAAAGCGACTATAGCGAAGATTGTCACGATATTCTGGGAGATCCCCAACCGTAATAATCGGTTCAATTAAGTACTGTTTCCGATACTTACTACCCATATCAATTCGTAACGCATTATGCCGAGAAGCAAGCATAATAAGGCTTGAGGCAAGCTTAGCGATTTGACGTACAGAAGGCATAGCTTCTAGCTCATTTCTATCATATTCCATATGTCTCACCTCTCTGACTTCGCGCCGCTAACCGTTTTGTTCGTCGCTCAAGAGTATCGATGTGAGCGCTGGTCAGCGGCGTTTCAGTCATCGTACGCCTCTCGACAACTTGAATATCTATTTCATTATTTCGGATAGATGTAATCTCCCGCGTATCCCGTAGCCTGAAAATTGAACGCTTTGCGATAACGACTTCCTCTCCAAGTATCTCGATTTCGTAGTCTGACTCAAACCCCAACAGTCCCTCGCAATCTCGGTATGAGTTATACCGCAGTAATGACCGCCATCCATCTTCGCCGTAAGATTCATCTTCCACATACATATAAAGAGCTGGGACGCTGCTATCCCAAAATCCAGGGATATTGAAATTATTAGGTGCAACAACTGAAGCGGCAATAATACTATCGTCAATATGTTTCGAGCTCGTACTCAAAAACATTATCTCGTGTCCGATACTTCTCACTCGTTCAGCATCTTCAATTGTAATACAGACTTCCTCTGCCTCAACTGGAGAGCCAATTCTTTCAAATCCTTTTGCCATATTTCATTCTTCCCAATCAAACCCGTGACCAAAGTGTCCATACCGTGCCGTCTGTTCATAGATCGGGCGGCGTAAGTTAAGCCACGAAATGATACCATTTGGTGTTAAATCATAGCCTACTACTTGTTCTGGCAATCCGTCAACCATAACCGTTGTCTCGAGTGGCTCAGCTACACCTATCGCGTATGCAATTCGTACGAAAACTTCGTGAGCCTGCCGCTTTTTGAGATAATCAATCGCAATCTGCCTGGCCGCGTAAGCCGCACTACGATCAACCTTACTAGGGTCTTTGCCACTAAACGCCCCGCCGCCGACCGGAATCCGGGGACCATAATTATCAACTGCCAACTTACGACCAGTCAGCCCGGCATCAGCGTCAAAACCACCAATCTGCCAATCACCACTTGGATTAACATGGATCCGAATATTGTCCGCCTGGGCATAATCTGCCAGCCATACGTCAACTGCCTGTCGCAACATATCGCTCGGCGCACGTTGGAAACTCGCCACCACCCCGCAAATTTTTTCGCCATTGAGCGTAATTTGCGTCTTACCATCATACGGCCAAATAGCGTATAAGTACTCGTTGAGCGACCGCGCCAGCACAACTTCTCGCGGCAAACGCTCAGGCGTCTCATCGGTTGCGTAACCGACCATAATGCCTTGATCACCCGCCCCGCCCGTATCAACGCCCTGAGCAATTTCTGAACTCTGCCGGGCAATGTTTTCAATGAGTTCAATGTCACCCGCGAGTCGTCGCACAATTGCTGCGACATCCACCTGCGTGGCGTTTGATGTCACTTCGCCGGTAACAAACAGTTTACCGTGGCCACCGGCAACGTCAACCGCCACCCGCGCAAGTGGATCCTCGGCGAGGTGCGCATCGAGAATCGCATCTGAAATTTGGTCACATAATTTATCTGGATGTTTCGGCGAGACGCTCTCCGCGGTTCGATATTCAGTGTGTACAGACATAAAAACTCCTCTCTATCTGCCCCGAGCAATCAGAAAGAAGTATACGTGTTGAATAAAAGATTTACTCGTATCTTTCCTGAAAGTTCAGGCTGGATTTGGCACCTTATATTCCTACAGGTTGCCAGCGAGTCATCGGGCCAGTCCCTCATCGCGTTCTTGATATTCGTTTTGTTACGTTCCTATTGTAGCACGTTATAGGTAGACAGGGCCGACTTCTTTACGCACGCGAGCTTTGTTAGCCCATGTATCGGCCATCTCGTTACCCTCATCGCCCTCATGACCACGCACCCACGTGAGCGTTGCATTAGCATTTTGATAAAGCGGATAGACTTCACGGACGATATCGAGATTTTTAATCTCGCCGCCCTTCTTTTTCCAACCTTTGGCTTCCCAGCCAGGCGCCCATTTGGTGATCACATTAATCCAAAATTCACTATCGGTAAAAATCTCAGCATGCTCTTCACCAGCATCTTTGAGTGCGGCGATGATCGCTTTGCCTTCCATCCGAATATTCGTCGTCTCGCCATCCTCGCTGCCGATAATATGCGGTATGCCATTTTTAATGACGGCGTAACCGCCCGGGCCGGGATTGGGACTGGCACTCCCGTCTGTGTAATAAACAATCATGTTTCTACTATAACATTAGAGACCGGGTGAAAAACGAGCTTGTTTGTTTTTCCGAGTAACCACACGTTATATGCATATAGCAGCTCCTGCTCGATTCGATATCAACTACTCGACGACTTCAATACCGTTCCAAAACGCCACGTAATTTGCAAAATCTTTTTTTACACGCTGTATAGCACCAGCTTTTGGCCCCGGATAATACCACGCGCCAAACTCATTGACGAGTCCATTGACCGTCACGTCGTAGTAACTCGCCTCACCTTTCCACGGACAGGTCGTGTGACGATCGCTCTCTTGAAAGAATTCCCAAAACAGTGTTTTTGGCGGAAAATACCAGTTGCCCTCAATCCGAATCAAATCTTCATGCGCAGCTTCCGCAATAATCTCGTTGTTCCAAATTGCTTTCATAATTCTAGTATGTACTTATTTAGATAATTTGATAAATCCACTTGATAGCAGACTAATCATGCCAAGTATGCGCTTTCTATGCTCTTCCTCCGGCTGTCCGGTGAATTCCATCAAATCTTTTTCTGACTGTTCAAACAAAAAAGCCATTAACTCTGCGTGAAAACCCTCAACCTCCCGTTCAATCGCATCAGCATCAAGTGACGGTAGGATAAGCGGTCGACGCTCATTTATTTGATCATTGCCCACCGGAATCATCGCAGATGCGGCGCGTGCAGCAACCAAATTATACCCAACTTCATGAACAACGGTGTTATCAAAACTGTATGCATAACTTATCTCATAATCTTCAATACCCCCATCGTGATTTATCTCGTACTCAACTTCTTGAATACGCCGTAACTCTACCATATTGAGATCATCGGCAGTGAAACCACCTTCATCGTCCGACTCTTCCATTATGTCGTGAAGCGGGTGCTCCTCTTCCTCGCCGTCCTCGAAAATCTTATCAAGAACATCTGAAGGAATGTCATTCTTATCAATATCCTGTGAAGTAGTACTTGTTATCTTATAGTAAGGAACTTCAAAACTCCCTCCTTCGTCTTCTATGCCTCGCTTGATTGCCGAAAATGAAATACTTATCTCATTAAAGATCGGTTGCACCTCTTGATCACCTACAAACTCCACAAACCCAAGGCGTTCTACAACTTCTCGATTGATTGAAACGCGCTGTATCTTTCGCTGATTCCACCTGCCAGCTGCAAGTGCATTCGAAAAGTCCCACAATGAATTGGCAAGATATTCTGGAGATAGATGATTTTTAGGTATCTTCCACCCTTTCTCAATATTCATATTCGCAGTATAGACGACCTGTCTCACTACACAAAGCATAGGCATGACAAGAGTAATTCTATATCAGCACTAATATCTTCACGCGCATCACGTGAGCGTTCGCTTACGCAGCAAGCTCACCTTTTGCTTCTCTGAGTTTACGCAAAGGTCGGAGTGTTGCGTCCCAGTGCTGCATTGGCGAAAGCGTACCGGGCTTTTGAAAACCAGGAACATTTTCTGCGATACTCTCGCAACCATGGTGCCCCCATACGCCAAGACTACCAAGAATTCTTTTAATAATAGTAATATGTTCGCCTATCATCATCTCGTTACCCTTTTGTATACCAAAAGACTGCGCCCACCCGTGTGAAGCTTTACCCGACATATCGGCAGCTTTTTTCGTACGTATAGCCCATTTCGCAACATAAGCCAAACGATCAGCCTCTTTAATGTTTTTGAAAGCATTTTGATAATAAGCATCAGTGGCAATCTCAGCAACATCTGGCAAAGCAGCAACATCGATAAGTTGTTGGGTACGGCGTTCATCGGCAGGTAGTACGACTACACATGCGAGCCCAAGTTGGCCAGCAGCCATTGTATATCGTTCCAAAAAAGAGAGCTCATAGCCCTTGTCATGATGTTCATCACAGCGCATTTCGGGCTCATCCAAAAAAACAGTATCGACACCAACCTCCTCAGCACTCCTGAGCCAATGATGTCCCACAGCACAAGCTTTATCATTACAGAAGCAGCCAGGTTCACCGCTCTCATAATGATACGACCGGGCTTCACCACCAAACATACCTGCAACACCCCAGGCATTAAGCCATACTTCTAAACCACGTGCACTTGCTTCAGTAGCTAAGGTCTTTACTGTTTGCATGCGTCGAGGACTCGCTATATCACCCTCCGACATAGTGAGGACAACATGTGTAAAACCGTTATCAACTAGTTCATTAAAATCTGCATCAATTTTTTTAGCCGTCGGTCTCTCAAACTCATGATCGAAGTAAGCGATAATTTGCTTATTAACCACTGGTTTTTCAACTATACTCTCATGATTTGTCACTTTCATGAGGCCATTATACTCCTACAAAGAAAAAGTTTTAAAGTTTATCGATAGAAACCCGTCGCTGCTCAGTCGTATCACGCTCACGAATCGTCACCGTATCATCTTCGAGCGTATCAAAATCAATCACCACGCAGTACGGTGTGCCGATTTCGTCTTGGCGGCGGTAGCGCTTACCGATGTTACCATTGTCATCCCACATCACGTTGCCATGCTTTTTCTTGAGGATAGCGTAGACTTCGCGGGCTTTCGCGACGAGTTCGGGCTTGTTCTTGAGGAGTGGCGAGACGGCGTATTTAACCGGTGCGAGATGTTCGGGGAATTTGAGATACACCCGTTTCTCACCATTCACTTCATCCTCAGTGTACGCCGCCGACAGAACCGCCATCAGCGCCCGCTCGACACCAAACGATGGTTCAATCACGTGGGGCACAAATTTTGTGTTCGTACCTTTGATGGTATAGTCCATATTCTTACCAGCTTCGCGTGCAATATTATCGAGGTCAAATGACGTACGGTACGCCAGGCCGGACAGTTCTTCGCGGCCAATCGGAAAATCAAATTCAAAATCAATCGTCCGTTTACTGTAGTGAGCGCGGTCGTTTTCCGGCACTTCCAGTTCGTGTACGCTTTCGGTCGGTAGTCCTAGCGCTTCCGTCCACTTCCAGACTTGCTGGCGCCAGTGTTCAAAAGCCTCTTCCCACTTAGCTGGATCAACAAAGTATTCAATTTCCATTTGTTCAAACTCACGAGCGCGGAAAATGAAGTCGCGCGGACTAATTTCATTACGAAAGGCCTTACCCTGCTGCGCGAGACCGAATGGTAAATCAGGATAAAAACTATCGACGACATTGCGGTAATTCGTGAAGATACCTTGGGCAGTTTCCGGCCGAAGGTACGACACGCTCGCCGGGTCATAGGTCACCGCTTTCATACCATTGAGATTATTATTCTGGGCGCACTTTTCGTCCTCGGCATCAACCGGTTCGCCAATGGTGAGTTCGTCGCCCTGCATCGGACCGACAAATGTCCGAAACATCATATTAAAAGTGCGCGCTTTGGAAAGCTCATTACCATCGGGACTTTTCACATTATTATCGCGGATAAGTTTCGTAATCTCATCGAGACTCAGACCATCAACCTGAAAACCGAGGTCCTTCAGTAAATGATCGGCGCGAAAACGCTGATGCGTTTCAAGATCCTCGACGAGCGGATCAGTAAACGTATCGACGTGTCCACTCGCCTGCCAAACTTTTTGGTTCATCAAAATCGCCGCATCAACGCCGTACATATCATCGCGTTCGTCGACAAACATTTGCCACCAGAGCTGCATAATGTTGCGTTTCAAACTGACACCGAGCGGTCCGTAATCCCAGGTACCACTCAATCCTCCATAGATATCACTACCCGGGTAAATAAAGCCGCGGCGTTTGGCGAGGCTAACAATTGCTTCCATTTTTTCGTTCTTGTTGTTCGTGTCGCTCATAATTACGCCTATTATAGCATCCCCGGCCACCGTCTGCCGATTAGACAGCAGCGTGCTCGCGGGCCACCAGCAAACAAACCGGCAAAATCTCTCGTGTGCCACCGATTTGGATGAGTGTTTTGAGCGGCCGAGTCGCAATCAGCCGAAGTAGTTTAATATGCTCTGCGCCAAGTTCACCGCCGACAATTGGCCTCAGACCTTTTTCGGAAACATCATATCGATATTCCACCTCAGACGAGAGTGGCTCGCCGTTGACATCGTGCCACAAACTCAGTTCATAGCCGAGCAGTGCCGAGTAGCGGAGATAAAACCAGGTTTGCACCAGCTCCAGTTGAATGGACTGCGCGTCAAGACCCATCATCGTGTCCGCGAGGACATCAAACCACTCCGGCTCATCCACCATCTCGCTGGCACGAGTTACCAGCTTAATTGCCTCATAGCCAAATTGCATGCGGTCGTACTCCTCCAAAATATGGCGGTAAAACTGCACCAAGCGAGCCGACGTCAAGATGCCGAGCTCACCCTTACCCTCGCCAATCACGACGTCGGTAATAGCAAAAAGTTCAATCCCGCCCGCTAAGCGCGACTTTTCTTTGCGCACGCCGCGTGCCATCACACTCTGCCGACCGAGCGGCGTGAGAAGCTGGATGATTCTATCGGCTTCGCCATAATTCGTCCGTCGCAGTACAATCGCCCGCGTTCGAATATTTTTCACGCTATCACACTCCGGATGGCTGCCACGAGATCATCCGGATGCATTATTGTTTTATCGAGCACGCGGCGCACGCCATACGGTTGCAGTAAAGCACTGTCAATATCTTTCGCGCTATTCGTACACACAATAACGGGAATATGCGCCAAGTCACCATACGACTGCAGCTCGTGTAGTAATGTCAGCCCTGTTGTCGCAGCCAAAAGCATATCAAGAATAATCACTTCAGGCGCATCGTCGTCAATCATCATCATGGCGTCAACCGCGTTGGGCGCATGGCGAGTCTCAAACCCTGCCCGTTTGCACACCCGCTGATAATGTTCCGCCAACCAGGCATCATCCTCGACGATCAGCACGCGGTTCATAGCAGCCTCAACTGAGTCGACGCATGCATGTCCACATAAAACGAGGCGCCATCACGGTGGCGAACGGCACCAATGTGCCCATTCATCGTCTGCGCAAAAATGCTGGCAAGATAAAGCCCCAAACCACTACTTTGTGGCCGCGCATGCACCGGTTGCGGCAAATAGAGCCGCTCCTGTAATGTCTTCCAGGTGCTTGCCGTTAGAGCTGGTCCATAATCGCGCACGCTAATTCGGATCTGATCAGCGTCGAGCTTCCGCGCCGATAGTTCCACTTTGCCACTGGCGTTAGTATAATGCAGCGCATTATCACTAAAATTCATAATCACGCGGCGCAGTAAATCACGATTTGCCACCATGAGGAGGGATCGCTGACGAGGCTGCATGGTGATACTTTTGCCGTGAGCCGCAAACAGTGGCGCCAGTTCATGCGTAATATCTTCGCAGAGCGCCACCGGATTAATTGGTTCAAGTTCAAACAGCGCATCCTCTAAGCGCGCCGAACGGGTTAAGTCAGCCGTCAGCCGTAAAGCACGCTCACTCGTCAGGCCAATTTGCTCAGCCATGCGCAGCACATCCTCCGCATCGCTCTCGCCCATTTCAATCATGAGCGCCAGTTGGCGAATCAGCGCGAGTGGCGCTTTGAGTTCGTGGGCGGCGGCAATCAATGAAAATGAGTCGCCCAAAAACAACTCGTTCTCTGCACCTACCCGCTGCCTATCCCCACTAGTCATACTACTTCTAGTCTAGCACGCGGACGATTGAGACAAAACTGCTATTGGTTAAATTTGATCGTGGTAATCAGCTTGTCAAAATCAGGCTTAAACGTATCGGCATCGGTCCGAATTGTCACCGTTTTATCACGAATTTTATAGATGACAGCTGAGCCACGAATATCTTTTGTAAAGTTACCGTCTAGACGTGTACCGTTAGCGCCATCTGCTGTCACGGAGCTTGATTGCAAATCGCCTTTTTTAACAAGGTTTTCATAACTACTCAGGACAGTATCATAATCACGATTCTCAATCGTGACACGCAGTGCGACTCGAGTCGTCGAACTCACCGGCGGCACGCTAACGGGGTTCAAATACGCTGTAAAATCACCACCCTGCGAAGCATCCTGCGCGACGTAAACACTCCAGGTTTTTGGATAATCGAACGTCAAACGACCATAATCATCCGGCCCGACAAATTGTCGATTCGGTTCTTTGTCGCGCTCGGCAAATTTGGTTTCGTCTTGGTCGGCTTGTGCTTTTTTAGCAGCCGCTGCGGCAACGGCAATCTTATTATCGACATCGGTTTTTTGCGCTTGGTAGTTCATAAACGACCAAATGCCAAAGGCGCCGGCTGCAAGAACGAGGACAATTAAACCAATCGTCGCCAGCATCCAGCCGCTGACAGATCCTTGTTCGTTTTGGCGTGATTTCATGTGGTCATTATACTTATGTTCGCTTAGGCTGTAAAGGTGAAAAGGTATAGAGTGAGTGCGCACCAACCTGACGTAGCGGCTCCCGGCCGCCAATCATCATGCCATACGTAATCAGTGACAGCGGACGACCAAGCCGGTTCGCTTCAGTTTGCATTTTTTTCGTCATTTTTGGCACGTCACGACTGACCGAAAATACGTACACAACCGTGGTATCTTCCGGCAGATTCACATGCCAAAAATTCGCCAGCTGTACGCGGATCCGGTCACGCTGTGAACGTGCCAACAACCGCGATATCATCACCAGTACGGGATTCAATTCGTAGCCAACCGCCCGCGCGCCTATTCGCGCCGCCACCCGCAACACAATCCCATCGCCCGACCCCGCATCAACTAATACATCGCTCACTCCCAATCGATAAAGCTCTGTCAGTGCGCGTTGCACCTGCTTTTTATGGCTCGGCACATACGGCGCACCAAAAAAGACGACAAAGCCAAATAACACGATCAAAAGTGCCAGAATTGCGACGATCATTCTACTTACTCACCATCAGCAAATGATTGCTTGACGACGGTGATTTCATTCTTCAACTCGTTGAGATCTTTTTCAATCTCTGCCGCCAACATCTCTGCTTCTTTAAACTTATCGAGCGCCTGCTCAAGCACAAAATCATCACTGTCAAACCACGCCGTCAGTGCAGCGAGCTTCTCCGTTTTTTCTTGAATTGACATGGTGTTATTTTTCGACATAATTTGTTACCTCCGCAGTTAAAATTGCTTGTTTCGTTTCAATATCAATCACCCTGCCGACTTTCTGCACACCGCGAATCAGCGCGTAGCCGCGCGCTAGCACCTTATTCGGATCAAGTTCGGCCAGCACTCGGCGCATTGCCTGTAACCGCTCATACCGTCGATCTACCTCGCGCGTGATCGTCTCGAGCGCATACTTCAGCTGATTGGTAATATGCGTGCGTTGCTGTTCAATTGCCTGTCCGACCTTTGGCAAAAGTGACGCCACGCGTTGTCGAGCGTTACGGATAATTTCCTGCCGATCCGGTACCAGCAGTTGCGCAGCATTACTCGGCGTCGCCGCCCGCACATCGGCCGCCAGGTCAGCAAGGCTGGTGTCAATTTCGTGTCCCACGCCGACGAGCGTCGGCACGCGGCTCGCTGCAATCGCTCGCACCAGTAACTCGTCATTAAACGCCGCGAGATCATCGGCGCTACCTCCGCCACGGATAATGACAATAACCTCCGGTAGTTCCTCACGTTCATTAAAATATGTCAGTGCGCGAATCATCTGGTCCGGTGCGTCGGCGCCCTGCACCTGCACGTGGGCAACGTCAACCTGCATACCGCCCCAACGATCATCTAAAATCTTTACGAAGTCGGCATATCCGGCCGCCTGCGTACTGGTAATGACACCAATGTGATGCGGTAATGTTGGCAGCGGCCGCTTCCGCTCCGGCGCGAACAACCCTTCGTTGTCGAGCTTCGCTTTTAAAAGCTCAAAACTTTTCTTAAGTGCACCCGCACCACTCGGTCGGATCGCCCGCACAGTCAAGCTAAACTTGCCCCACTGCGTCAGCTTCGGCGTCGCGCTCACAATCACTTTCATGCCATCTTCAATCGGCACCCGCAGCTGCCAAACGGTCATAAAACAACCGACACTACCACCCGCGTCCTTGAGGTCAAAAAAGACATACTTGCCTTGATTCACTTTGAAACTAGCCACTTCGCCCTCAATTTCAACGCTCGGATAGGCGTATTCCAACGTTTGATTCGTCAGCGCGATAAAGTCGCTGACGCTCAGCTGCACCTTAAGCTCGTTTTCCATACTTCACAATCGCATGTTGATAAAAGAGATACCCAAAGCCAATCGTCCCAAGCAAAATAATAACGCGCGCCAGCACGATGCCGGCGATCGCTTCTCCCGAACTGATACCCGCCACCGCGAGGAAAGCCACCATAATAGCTTCATACGCCCCTGCCCCGCCTGGCGTCACCACGAAAAATCCAGCAACAGACGCCACGCCATACGCAATCAAAATTGGCGCTGGATTAATCGGTGCGCCGAGCGCCCAAAAAGTGATCACAAATAACGCCACATCGGCCGCATTAAACAACAAACCCCACAAAAACGGCACGATCAACACTCTTTTATCGCGCCGCAAAGCACGGTAATCTTCATAAATTTCTGTAAAGAATGTTAAAATTTTGTCTTTTTTCACAATCGACTTTTTACGGCCAAAAGTTATTTTCTTCACGAGCCGATTCACCGTGCGAACAAACCATGCTGCGAAGGCATTCATCCGCCGCTCGCTACTGACGAGGAAGATACCACCGACAATCGTACCGCTCATGCCGATAACGAGCATTGAACTTACCAAAATAATCCAGCGGTTAATACTGCCGTCGATCGTCACGACAATCACTGCCACAAAAAGGAGCGCAATAAACGACACGAAGCCCATCGCAAAACGGACAATCTGCGCCATCGTAGCCTTGCCCGGCGTCACGCCATATTTTCCCAATCGCCAACTCATGTACGACATACCACTGACGCCACCACTCGGCAAAACGTGGTTCACAAAGTTCATCTCCAGTGCAATCCGCGCGAGGCCAAGCGGCGGAATGCGTTCAATGTTTTTCTTCGAACGCAGGTACGAAAACATCATCTCTGCTCCCGCGTAATAGACCAAAATCTGACCTGGAATCATGAGCAGCAAGATCCAAATATTGACGTTCTCCAGCAACAGCCACGCGCGCACCAATTCGTGCCGCGAAAAAAAGATAATAACGGCAATTAATACCAGTGTAATTGTGCTCAGCCACGCTCGAAAAGACATGAAACTAGTATATACCAATCCTGCCGTATTGGTGTAGCACTTCGTCGGTTTGGCCAAGCTTGCACGCAAGCTTTTCACTCACCTCCTCGTGTTATACTAATGACATGTATATTGCGATTTTGGGACGCCAGCCAGCCATTGGCATTGCTGAGCTGGAGCGCCTCTACGGCGACGTCACCTGGTTTTCTGACCAAACGGCCATTATAAACACGCCGTCCTTTGATTTTGAGCGGCTTGGCGGTACCCAAAAAGCCGGTAGCATCATCGCCGAACTCCCCCATGGCGATTGGCGCCGTGTGAGTATGAAAATTGTTCAGCACTACGCCGACGCCTGGAAACATTATGACGGTAAAATCACGCTCGGCATCAGCGCCTATGGCTTCTCGGAAAGTCCGCGCGATATTCAAAAAACCGGCATTATCCTCAAAGGTAAGCTCAAACAAGCGGATGTAAGTCTGCGCCTCATCCCCAATAGCGAAGCGGCGCTCAGTACGGCCACCAGCCATCACAACAAACTTGGTTTGTCGGATAATAAGATTGAACTCCTGGTGGTAAAATCAAAAACTGGTAAAATTATCATCGCTGAAAGCATCGGCGCGCAGAACATCACCGCCTATGCTCGCCGCGACCAAGAACGTCCCAAACGTGACGCTTTCGTCGGTATGCTCCCACCAAAATTAGCGCAGATTATGGTTAATTTAGCCGTAAGTCAAGAAGTTGTACAAACACCGCTCCCGTCGTCACCCGTTGCTCATGAGCAACGGGCACGTAGGTCGCTGGTCGCGGGTCCTGCCGTTTCACCCCCCGAAACAGGTTTCGCGGGGACCCCGACTCGGTCCACCCCTACTTCTCCCGAGCAAGCTCGAGTCGAAGTGGGCGTTGCCCCGCCTCGCGTCACCCGCGCTGGCGCTGCCACGCAGGTGTCGAGCCGCTCGGCTACCGTCATCACTGACACCCTGGACCCCAAGGCTGACAAGGCGCCGGGGCCCTTGTCAGACGTGGCGGGAAGCAGTGTTCGTGAGGATGATAGCCGAAGAGGCGAACAGAACGAAAACGACGGGAGCAACAAAACACCCCGCCTTCTTGATCCTTTCTGTGGCACCGGCGTCATCCTGCAAGAAGCAGCGCTCATGGGCTACGCCGTTTACGGCACTGATCTTGCCGACAAAATGATCGACTATACCGATATTAACCTTAAATGGCTCGAGCAAACCCACCACGTGAACGTCCAAGCGACGTTAGCACAAGGCGACGCCACCACAACGAACTGGCAACAACCGATCGACGCCGTCGTCTGTGAAAGCTACCTCGGCCAACCCTTCAACGCGCCGCCCTCACCTGCCAAATTGACCGAAGTTCGCGGCAATTGTAATCATATTATCAGTGCCTTTTTGAAAAATATCGGCGCTCAATTACAATCCGGCACGCCACTGTGTATTGCCGTACCCGCCTGGAAAGCCGTCGATGGCACCTTTACTCACTTACCACTCATCCGTGAGCTCAACCAGCTCGGCTATAGCCAAATTTCCTTCAAAACCATCCGTGACAGTGAACTCCTTTACCACCGAGAAGACCAAATCGTTGCCCGCGAACTTCTCGTCCTCGTCAAGGCTTGACGAAACAGACCATTTTCGCTACAATTGAACAGATTGATTTACAAACTAAGGAGTTACAATGTCACACGTTAAAGCAGGTGGTTCAGCCAAAAACATCCACAACAACGCCGGTCAACGACTTGGCGTGAAACGCTTTGGTGGCCAAAAAGTTCGCGCCGGTGAAGTCCTGGTGCGTCAAACAGGTAGCACCAAAGTTGCTGGCCCGGGCACCTTCATCAGCCGCAACTTCACGATTCATGCCGCCGTTGATGGCGTCGTTGAATTTGGCAAAGTGAAAAAAGGCCACTTTACCGGTAAAAGCGTCCCTCGTACGCAAGTTAGCGTAAAGTAGTTACATAGCTGCCTATAAAAATACCGCTCTCTGAGCGGTATTTTAGTTACGAGGCGGATAAGCCGAGATGGTGTTTGACGCGTTCCACCACGTCACCGATAACAACTTGTGATTTCACCAAATAATCATCAACACCGAGCTCTTCAGCGCGTTCTTTGTCTTTTGGCTGTGACAACGCCGTCAGCATGATAATGCGGATATTTGCCGTCTCTGGTGTATTGCGCAAGATGTCGAGCACGTCGAAGCCGCTAATCTTTGGCATCATGGCGTCGAGCAACACAAGGTCTGGTTTAAAATCGATTGCCGCCGACAACGCTTCTTCACCGTTATTGACCTCGCGAATGGCAAAACCTTCAAGTTCAAGCCGAGACCGATAGACAGCCGCGAGCGCCGTATCGTCTTCTACAAGGAGAATCTTTTTTTTCGTTTCATCCATAATCTGTTCCTATAGTACTAACTTATTCCAAAAAGCACAAGCTATTCGCTGGCAAGCAGTTGAAGCGCAGCTGACATCTGGGGATCTCTGCCCGCATTCACGTCGTCCGCTGTCAGCCCGACAATCTTATCTGGCGTAATACCCTCTTCGTTAATATTCTTACCCTTTGGCGTGTACCAGCGCGCAACGGTCACTTTCAGCTGTGCACCATTTGCGAGTGGAATAATTTTTTGCACACTACCTTTACCATATGTTTTTTCGCCAACCAACTGCGCGATGCCATAATCTTGCAAAGCTCCCGACACAATTTCACTCGCGCTAGCCGTACCGCCATTGACGAGCACAACTGTCGGGATCCCTTTGAGAATCGGATCGGAACTAGACTTCAGTTCGTCGGTGGTTTTACCGTTTGTACGCTCGCTCACAACGACTTTATTGTCAATCCAAAGTCCTGCTACCGCTTGGGCAGCCGTGAGATAGCCACCACCATCGTCACGCAGATCCAACACGACGCCTTTCACACCTTGATCTTTAAAGCTTTGTGCTGCCTTAGTCGCGAGCGTCGCTGTCTGGTCGTCAAACCGACTAATTGTCAATGTACCAATACCATCCTTCACACTACTCTCGACACTCGGGTTCGTTACCTCTGCTCGCGTGATGGTAAATTCTTTCGTGTCACTGCCCCGCAACACTTGCACCTTCACCGTCGTTCCCACCTCACCACGGATCACATCCACCACTTTGTCGACCGTCCAGCTTGAAACATCTTGATCATTCACTTTCATCAGGACATCACCCGCCATCAGACCGGCCTTTGCCGCTGGATTACCATCGAGAACCCGAATAATGGTCGGTTTATTACTGCGTAGTCCAATTTCAGCACCGATACCACCACCAATATCACCCGACAGGTCGTTGTTGAAGCCTTGGGCATCTTTGGCGTTCATATACAGAGTATATTTATCACCAGCCGCTGCTACCAACCCCTTATTGGCACCGTCTATCATCGCCTGGGTGTCGAGTTTGCCATCGTAGTTCCCTTTCAACGCCTGGTAGGTCTTCTCGACTGAGCTCAGATCAATCGTACTCGTCTCAACTTTAAAACCAAATACCGGCGCCAGCGCTCCAAGGATTTCATTGCCGCGTGTACCGGCTATAAAGGCCACAATCGCCACAAGTGCAATCGATAGAAAGAAAAATGATTTTGTAATGCCTGGTTTTGGTGGCTGATGTGTCGGTGACACAGGGTTTGTATGCTGATCGGTCACGCCGTCTCCTCGTCAATAAAGTGGTTATGCTTCTATTAGTATAGCGCACCCAGTCGTGGGTGCGCTAGAGTGAAACATCGTTCGATATAAGATTAGCTATGGAAGCGGAGGAAAATAACGCCTGAGTTCCGGATATCCATCGTGCTGTACTGGCCAGTACCAAACATATTGAACTGACTGACGTGAATCCATCCGTTACCATACACCGCTTCGACGATCATGGCATGACCAATTGGTGCAAAATTAGAATCGGCTGGCAAGATAACGGCATCACCAGGTTGTGGATCGTAAACACGCACAGCGCCGCTGTAAGCCGGTGCGCTACTTGGCCACTGGTAGGCGTTACCTTGGCCGTTAAATGGTGCAACATACTTACCAAATCGGTACTGGAGCGCCCACGCGACATAGCTGACACATTCGCGGTTATACAGCGCCCACTGATCAACCGTTGAGTCTTGAGGACCACAGTAGGTGTAGCCACCAGAACAACCGCCAGCACCGTTACTTGGGCTCAAGTTTTGCCACTGAAAACTACCCGACACACCAGAGCTGGCACCGCCAGCACTGCTGACAAGGCTCTCATAGTAGGCACGTTGTTTAGCGGCTTCATTTTGCAGTTGCTGCTGCGTATTGGCGACAAGTTGTTCGTAGGCAGACTCTTGACCCTGCGTTTCGTTCAAAAGTTGTTGTTGCTGGTCCTCAACAGCGACAAGTGAATTCTTCTGTGCCGTTTGCTCATCAAGTGTCGACTGAACGCTTGCTTTATCGCTTTCGAGCTTCGCTTTCAGATCATTAATGTCTTTAATCGTTTGCGTCAACTGATCTTGAATTGAGCTTTGGTAGGCTTGCTTGTCGAGATAATCACTAATATTACTGCTGCTCGCGAGCATCTCCAGAGGCGAAATCTTATCATCGACATACATGTCGGCGATCGTGTCACCGAGCGCGTCTTGATTATTTTTAATCTTTACCTGCGTATCGGCAATCTGCTGTTGCAGCTGGTCGAGCTTCGCCTGACTCAACGCCATTTGCGCCTGAATAACCGTTTTTTGCTGATCGAGACTGGCAAGTTTACCCTGCAAGGTTTGCACTTGCTGGTTTAATTGATTTGCTTGCGCCTGGTATTGATTGATTTGCGCTTGCAACGCGCTCATCTTGTCATCATACGAATCGGCATGCGCTTTTGGTAGTAAAGAGATTGGTCCTGCAATCAGCATCAGCGCGGCACCACTCACGAGACAAACCCTTGTGAATACCCTTTTGAAAGCTGGTGTGGTGGACCGTTGTTTCATTCCTATATATCGTAGCATAAGCAAATTATCATGTCAATAATATCCACCCTAAATTTTGAGGTATCGCCTGGTCGCGAGCAACGACGAGACTACGCCAATAACTGCGCCCAGTAAAATCATCGCAAGAATCACGAAACCAAGGTATGAGGTTGCCATCGCCATCGCTGACTTCACCTGAATACCGTAGCTCAGGAGGCCATCCTTCGACAGATACAAAATCAGTACGCCGAGGCCAGTCGCAATCAGTGCAGCAATAAAACCATACATGATTGATTCGACAATAAACGGTCCGCGAATAAAGTTGCGGTCAGCTCCGATCAGCTTCATCATCTGAATTTCTTCCTTGCGGTTAAAGATCGCCATACGAATAGTATTAAAGACGATCAACGACGAAATCGCCACAAACAGAATGCTGGCACCCACACCAACTTGCTGCGCAAAGCTGACAATACGGCCAATGTTTTTAATTGCAGAACGTCGGCTGCCGGCAAACGATGGCGGCCGATTCGGGTCAAGGTGCTTTTTGACAAGCGCGTCAGTTTTCACGAAATGATCGAGCTCAGATGTATTATTAATATCGGTCACATTGATATTGAGGGTTCCCGGGAACTTATTCGTTGCCTCGTTGAGTGCATCAAGTGCGGCATTACTGCCTTTGTTTTGCTCTGCAAAATCATTACGTGCCTGAGTTGGACTTACATAATTAACGTGTTTGACGGACGGCAATTTAAGCAACTCGGCTTTAATTGCCATCGCATCCGCATCACTGGTGTCGTTCTGAAGGTAAATCGACATATCGACTTTATCGCGGATTTGGTTGACCGTGTCAGTTAAGACGTTGTGTGCTGAAAATGTCACAAATATCATCAAAAGTGTGATTGTCATGACGGCCGTTGCGGCAATCGACAACCAGGCATTACGCGAAAAGTTATTCACCCCGTAGCGGCACATCCGGAAAAACGTCAGCCATTGGCGACGCGTACGCTTCTGAGAAGCAAATGTTTTGGCATCAAGTTTTCGCTTGCTCACTGCCTATAACTCCCCTGTGCTTGATCACTCGTGATCTTACCGTGCTCCAATGTAATCACGCGACGTTTGAGTTTATTGACAATCTCCACGTTGTGCGTCGTGAGTAGTACCGTCGTGCCATACTTATTGATCTTTTCGAGTAAGCGCACAATATCCCACCCATGCTTGGGGTCAAGGTTACCGGTTGGCTCATCGGCAATCAAAATTTTCGGTTGGCGTACCACGGCGCGCGCAATCGCCACCCGCTGACGCTCACCACCGGAAAGCTGGTGCGGAAATTGTTTTTCTTTGCCGGTCAGACCGACGAGTTCGATCACTTTTGGGACGGTGTTTTTAATCTCCCGGTTCGTCATACCGGCGATCTCAAGGGCAAAGGCAACATTTTCAAACACCGTTCGCTGTGGTAAAAGTTTAAAATCTTGGAACACGACGCCGATTTTCCGGCGCAGCAGCGGAATATGCTTGTCTTTCAGCGTGTCATAATCGATGCCGCCGACGACGATCTTGCCACTAGTTGGTTTTTCCTCGCGTGTGAGGAGCTTGAGGAGCGTCGATTTGCCTGCTCCACTCGTACCGACGAGGATGACAAATTCTTTTGGCTCGACGTGAAGTGACACGCGGTTGATCGCCGGTTTCATGTCCTTGCCATACGTCTTGGTTACCCTATCCAGTAGTATCATTGCTATCACTGATTATAGCATAAACGAGACCTCGTAAAGCATATCAATAGGTACGAAATTGTAATGCAGTGCTTGAGTGGGGCGTCTGTGATGGCACCCCACTCAAGCGGGAACTTCTTGTACGCTCACTCCTTGATCTGAACGTGGTGAATCTTGTCGTTCGAATCACGCAGAACTAGTGTGGCTGCAACGAACGGACCGCCCGTCACGTCAACCCGGACATCACCGTTGCGGCGCTTCCGCATCGTAACCCGTATCGGCCTCATGGGCTTCGCAGGTGCATGAGCGTTCGTTTCCGAACGCTGTCTACTCACTGGTGATGGATATTGCGGTTGAGGTTGCGTCACCAGCTGACGCACCTGGTCGAGATCCACACCGAGCGACTTGAGCACCTTGGCGGCGACACCCTCACCCTCGCGGATAAGGCCGAGCAGTATATGCTCGGTGCCGATGTAGTCGTGACCAAGCCGTGCTGACTCGAGCTGACTCAGGTCCAACACCCTTTTGAAGCCGACATCACCCAGTGGGTACGGTCGGTCGGGGCCGATAGCCTCGAAGATCTGCTCACGCACGATATCAAGCGAGATCCCGAGCAGCTCAAGCACCTTCACAGCAGCCCCCTCACCCTCCTTGATTAGGGAAAGCAAGATGTGCTCAGTACTGACGTAATCATGGTTAAGTGCCTTGGCCTCTTCCCCAGAACAGAAAACGATACGCCAAGCACGCTCGGTGTATTTTTCGAACATAGTTGCCTCCCGGCGGGATTGTTGTGGATGGAACTAGTAGAAAAGAAGTTCCCGAGGTTATCATAACCTCGTATCTATTGACATGAATTGTGAAGGTGCTTTTTCCACCACCATAAATTTTTAATAATTATATACTATTATTCGTTATAATTCAATAGATTGCGCTTCGAGGTACGCTTCGATAAAGCCGTCGATCTTGCCATCCAACACCGCCGCAGCATCACGCTCTTCATACTTGGTACGCGTATCCTTGACGAGCGTATATGGATGTAAGACGTAATTACGAATCTGCGAACCCCAACTTGCTGATTCACCGGAACGGAGTTCGCCAACCGTCTCGGCGTGCTGCTCCAGTTGCAATTGCGCCAATTTGGACCGCAAGATTTTGAGCGCCGTTTCTTTATTTTGCAACTGTGAGCGCTCGTTTTGAATCGCCACGACAATATTTGTCGGCAAGTGCGTCACCCGTACGGCACTGTCAGTTGTATTGACCGACTGGCCGCCATGCCCGCCAGCCCGATAGACGTCAATCTTGAGATCCTTCTCATCGAGTTGTACTTCGTCAGGCGTGTCAATTTGCGGCAATACTTCCACCTGCGCAAAGCTTGTTTGGCGCAAATTATCGCTATTAAAGGGACTCAGCCGCACCAGCCGATGAACGCCATGTTCGCTTTGCAGTTTGCCGTAGGCAAAAGGCCCATGTATTTCTATAACGCTCGACTTAATGCCCGCTTCCTCGCCTGGTGAGCGCTCCACAATCGTTGCCTGCATAGCGTTTTTTTCCGCCCAGCGCAGATACATCCGCTCGAGCATCTCAGTAAAATCTTGAGCGTCAGTACCCCCGGCGCCGGCGCTGAGGCGCAAAATCGCATTGTGGCCGTCGTATTCACCCTTAAATAATAGGTCTTTTTTACGCGCGGCGAACTCGTGCTCCAGCGCGGCAATTTGCGTTTCGAACTCCGCCGTCAGGCTGCCGTCGTCACCAAGTTGCATTAACTCCTCGATATCGGCAACTTGCACGCGCAGCGTCAACCATGGCTCAACCGTCGCTTGTATAGCCGCTAGTTCACGACTCTTATCTTGTGCATACGCTGGGTTATTCCAAATTTCCGGTTGCGCCAGCTCGTCCTCCAGCTGTCGAAGCGTCTCTCCTTTTTCCGCAATCGCTAAACGTGTACACGCATCATCAATCGCATCAAGAAGAACCGTTACTCGCTTTTGCAGTGGCTGCATATACTCCCTATTGTAGCAAACCTACTCAGCTAGAGCTGTGTGACAGCTTCGATGAACTGATCACCGCGATCGGCATAGTTTTTAAACATACCAAAACTGGCGCAAGACGGACTTAAAATCACCACATCACCAGGCTGGCTCAAGGTAGCCGCCTGTGTCACCACGGTCTGCATCGTGACATTCGCGCCAAGATTATGCGCCGCATCATAGCCCGCTTCCCTCAGCGACCGTTCAATATGATCTGCCTCAGCGCCAATGAGGATCACCGCCCGCACGTTCGCTGCTGCCACGGCGGTTGCCAACTCCGTAAAGTCAGCTCCCTTTGAGGAACCGCCTAAAATCAGTACTTTTGGTTGCTCAAAGGCTGCAAGGGCCGCAATCACACTTCCCGGCGTCGTCGCAATACTATCATCATAGTACCCGACACCTTGAACTTCGCGGACAAATTTAAGCCGATGCGGCAAACCCGTAAACGCCGTCAGGCCACGGGCAATGCTCTCTGTATCAGCGAGGCGCTCCCACGTTGCGGCAATAGCAGCACACGCATTATCTTGATTGTGCACACCCGGCAGTTGTAAGGCGTCAACTGAACACAATTGTTGTTCACCATACCAGAAATAACCATCCTGCACGTGCGCGAATGCGTCAGATTGAAATGGTACCGCTCGGGCCGCTGATCCTTCAGCAATCGCCTCTGAGTACTGGTTTGCAACCTTATAGACCACCAAGTCATCGGCTGATTGAAAACGGGCAATCTGGGCTTTTGCCTCGACGTACTCAGCCATATCTTTGTGGACGTCGAGGTGATCAGGTTCGATCATCAGCACGACTGCTACCTGCGGACTCGTCTTGATATCCCATAGCTGAAAACTACTCAGCTCGTACACGACAATATCGTCTTTGCGAATGTGCGCCAGTTCGTTGAGCGCCGGCACGCCAATATTCCCTACCAGGTGAACAGTCTGGCCGTCTGCTTGCAAAATGCTCGCAATGAGACTCGCCGTCGACCCCTTACCCTTACTACCAGTCACACCAATAATCGGCGCCTGGCACTGCGCAAAAAATTCATTAGTCGCCGACCATATCATACCGTCAGTCACGATCTTGCGGGGGGCCAACCCAGCCGTCCGTATAACCATATCGAAGCCATGCAGCTTTTCAAAAGCGCCCGGTCCCAGTATCGTCGGTACGCCAGCTGGCGCATCAGGCAACGTCTCCCGTTCATCAACAATCGTCAGATTATAACCCTGAGCCAAAAAATACTGATAATTTGATTTTCCTTCAGCCCCATACCCGGCAATTGCAATCTTCATAGTTTTATTCTAGCCCTGTGTGAAGAGTTTGGCGAGCTTATCATTGAGTTCGACAAGCTCACTTTTTTCACCACTACTCACCCCGGCGAGTACCCACGCATTATGTTCGAAAAATTCTCGAGCCGTCTGGATGATACATTCGCGCGATATATTTCGAATTGATTGGGGAACTCTCTCATAATTTTTGACAATATCATCGGCAAAATACCGGGTGGTATAAAAATTACTAATTTGCGACACCGTTTGGGCGCCCATTTGATACCGACCCAGCGCGTATGACTTCGCCGCCGCAATTTCTTCTTCGGTCAAATTACCATCAAGCACAGCCCGCGCTTCCCGCACAATAATATCAAAGAGACCGCCAGCTGTATCGAGATTGACCTGACCGCCAAAATCCCAGCTACTATCGTGAAAGCCCACCGACGTATCACTAAACATGCCATACGCCAGACCTTTTTTGCGCGCCGCACCAAAAATACGTGAGCTCATCGTACCGGTCAGAATATGATCAAGACAATTCATCGCATCAGCTTCCTCATCGGTTAGCTCGCGCGGCACCGTCATTGACCAGCCAAACGTTAAGTTGGTCGCCTCTTTGCGGCGCACTAGCACGGGGTTCGCAGCCCGCAGTTCATCCCTCGGCACTTCAAACCGTTCACCTTCTGGCAACTCCCATTGCTCTAATTGACGCATAATTTCGCTCTTGCGGCCATGGAGCTTCCCGGCGATGACAAACCGCATATTCTTCAGCGTGTGCGTCCGTGTGTGATGCTCCTTAATATCAGCCAGTGTCACATTGGGAATCACCCGGAGCCGTTGATTATACGTCAGCGTGTCCTCGCCGAGCGCTTGTTGCACACGCGGCCAGAGGACATGATTGTGATTGTTCAAATAGCCCGTCAGTTCATTGCGAACATTCCCCTTCTCAGCTTCCAGCTCGGCATTGTTAAACTTTGGCTGACAAATCGCCACGCGCTGCAAATCAAAGATATGATCCCATTCAAAGTCGGCACAAATCGCCTCGTAGACCATCGAGAGATCGCTGGTATAGGCATTGTGATACGCACCGTTTTTGGTAAATTCAAGCTCGTAGGCATGTTCGTTTTTATACTGCTCGTTTGCCCCAAACGCCATGTGTTCCATGATATGAGCGGTCTCAAAGATTTCTTTTGACTTGGTGTAGCGATTACCGGCACGAAATTGAAACTGAAAACTCATAACGGTCGCCCCGGGCACATCAATAAGGAGGCCCCGGGCACCATTTTTTAATCGCACTTCTGTCGCCGTATGTTTCACGTTATTATTCTTTCTGCCACCCGGGATTACTTGCGGTTTTTCTTACGATTTTGGCGTTGGTTTTTCTTCTTTTTACGAGCATTGTTCTTGTCTTTGTTGGTCTCGCTTGTCGTTTTGGACTTTTTCGTTTTATGAAAATCAGCGTCGCGATTGACTTCACCGCCCGTTATATCGTTGACGCCGCGTTCGACAGCACTTTCGGCCAGACGCGTTAGCTCAGTATCGTGCTCTTCTTGTTCTTGCGCCACAATATCATGTTTGTGAACATGCATAATTGCCCGAATCACTTCGTCACGAAGCGTTGCTTGCAGACTATCAAATAGTGTCTGCGATTCACTGCGATATTCGACCAATGGATCACGTTGTCCGACGCTGCGCCAGTGAATACCTTCACGCAGGTGTGTCATATTCTCCAAGTGTTGCATCCACAGTGTATCGAGCACCTGTAGGTACACTTCTCGCTCGACTTTGCGTAAAATCTCTGGCTCAAGCTCGGCTTCTTTGGCAGCGTAGAGTTTGGCAACCTCTTTTTGGGCCAGCTCCAAGCGCGCCTTATCCTTCTTTTCTTCACCAATTGCCTTGAGCTTCTTAGCAGGTAGCGGAAAAGCTTCTTCAAATTGTTCCGTAAAATGAGGATTATTCTTGGCCGGCACAGCAGTCAGTTCGCGGAGTTTCGCTTCAATCAAACGGTCGATTTCAGGCTTAATGTTGTCCCCTTCGAGAATTTTGCGGCGCATCACATACACTACACGGCGATGACGATTGATGACGTTGTCATACTGCACGACATTTTTACGCGTATCGTAGTTGTAGCCTTCGACGCGCTTTTGGGCAGCTTCCAGCGTCTTTGAGACGGCACGATTTTGAATGGCATCGTCGTCACCAACACCCAAACGGTCCATCAAGGCTGCAATCCGCTCACCTTGGAAAATACGCATAAGGTCATCTTCGGTCGAAACATAAAACTGCGTTTCACCCGGGTCGCCCTGACGTCCACCACGTCCGCGCAACTGGTTATCGATCCGGCGCGATTCATGCCGCTCAGAACCAATTACGACGAGACCACCGAGCTCTACTACACCCTTACCAAGCTTAATGTCGGTACCACGACCGGCAATGTTGGTTGCCAGCGTAATCGCACCTTTTTCACCAGCTTTTTCGACAATAGCCGCTTCCCGCTCGTTGTTTTTGGCATTCAACAATTCATACGGGATCTTCTCTTTGTCGAGATAGGCTGCAATCAGCTCGTTTTTGGCGATTGACGCCGAGCCAATCAAGACCGGTCGACCCTGTTTGTGGTACTCTTTAATCGCTTCTGCAACCGCTTTGAGCTTGCCCTTTTCGGTCTTGAAAATCAAATCTTCTTTATCGATACGACGCAAGGGCTTGTTGGATGGAATTTGAATGACGTCGAGGCTATAAATCTGTTGAAACTCTTCAGCTTCCGTAAAGGCCGTTCCGGTCATACCACTCAGCTTGTTATACAGACGGAAGTAATTCTGGAAGGAGATCGTCGCCAGCGTCATACTTTCCTGCAAAACTGGCACTTTCTCCTTGGCTTCGATCGCCTGGTGCAGCCCCTCATTGTAACGGCGTCCTTGCATCAAACGGCCGGTGTGCTCGTCAACAATCACCACTTCACCGTCATTTGTCACCACATAATCTTTATCACGTTTAAACAGCGTTTGAGCACGCAATGCTTGGTCAAGGTGATAGACAGACCGCACATATTCTGGCGTATAGAGGTTCTTGATGCCGAGCATTTTTTGGATTTTCTCGACACCCTCATCGGTCAAGGCAACACTACGGCGCTTTTCATCGAGCGTATAATCCTCAGGGACGAGCTTGGCGACAATTTTAGCAAATTGATAATAGCTATCAGGGTTTTCGGCGGCTGGTGCGCTAATAATCAGTGGCGTACGGGCTTCGTCGATAAGAATCGAGTCAACCTCGTCCACGATCGCAAAATTAAGTTCGCGTTGGCGGAGCAACTCGACTTCATTGACCATGTTGTCGCGCAAGTAGTCAAAGCCGAACTCGTTGTTGGTGCCGTAGGTAATATCAGCGTTATAGGCTTCTTTACGCGTCACGGGGCGCAGTTTGCGCATGCGTTTATCGGTGTGTGCGTCGTTATCAAACTCAGGATCATAAATAAATGACGCTTCATTGATAATGACTCCCGTTGAAAGACCCAAAAAGTGATACAGCTCACCCATCCAGCTCGCGTCACGCTGCGCCAGGTAATCGTTGACTGTTACCACGTGGACGCCTTTTCCTTCGAGAGCATTTAAGTAGACAGGCAGCGTTGCCACCAAGGTCTTACCTTCACCAGTCTTCATCTCGGCGACATTGCCTTCATGCAAGGCCATCCCGCCAATCAATTGCACATCGAAGTGTCGCATGCCGAGTATGCGGTCGCTGGCTTCACGCACCAGCGCAAACGCATCAGGTAAAATCGTATCAAGTGTCGTGCCTTTTTTGCCGAGCCGCTTTTTGAGTTCAGCCGTCTGCACCTGCAGCTCCTTGCGCGACATCTTTTTGTAGATGTCTGTGAGCTCATTGATGACGTTCACTTTTTTTTGCAATGCTTTGAGGATCCGCTGTTGCGGATCACCAAAAACTTTCGTCAGTGCCTTATCTCTCGTGAATGCCATGTTTACAAGTCCCTCGCTTCTGAAAATGCTGAAATAAAAATACTAGATGTTATTATACGCTGTTTGACGGGGATATAAAAGGCTTCAACAGATAATCAGCTCTGTACAAGCTCAAATATTTTGTTCGCGAGCAAAGCTCCGCTTAAATCTGCTAAGGAGGCGTCGCTTGCCAATATGCGGAATGGTTTCCTGCTTGTAACGGCGCAGTTGGTTAACGATCTTGGCTTCGACAATATCGACAGCCGCCAACATATTCACGGTAGAATCGATGGCGGTCATTTTTTTATCAGGGACCGTGAGGATAATTTCAGCTTCATATTTATTGCCGTGATCGCGGTTAACCTGTTTGAGTCGGACAGTAGCCGCTGCGCTTTTGCGGGCGTGGCTGGGAAGATAGCGATCAAGTCGGCCAATTTTCTTTGTGATGTATTTGCGAGTGGTGGTGTCAATCTCGTATTTATCACCGGTTATTTCAATTAGTTCAATCATACTACCCCCTGTTTCTGTTTAGGTTGGTACTTCTATTGTAGCATTTACAGTACTGTCCGGCCACCCATATACGGCTGCAGTACGTCTGGTACACGTAACGTACCGTCGGGGTTTTGGTAGTGCTCCAGCACCGCTACAAGTGAACGCGCCAACGATACAGCCGTACCATTCAAGGTATGGAGTACTTCTATCTTACCGTCAGTTCGACGAACGCGAATGTTTAAGTTACGTGCTTGAAAATCGGTACAGTTGGAGGCACTAGTCAGTTCGCGGTACATACCGTCAACCGGTGACCAATATTCGATGTCATACTTTTTGCTGGCCGGCGCACCAAGATCACCTGACGCAATGTTAATGATATGGTATGGAATCCCAATCGCTTGCCAAATTTCTTACTCGATCGCGAGGATTTTTTCGTGCACATCAACACTCTGGTCGGGCGTCGTAAAGGCGTAGAGCTCGAGTTTATTAAATTGGTGCACGCGGAACAAACCACGGGCGTGCTTGCCATACGTGCCGGCTTCTTTGCGGAATGAGGCGCTATAACCAGCGTAAAACAGAGGCAATTTAGCTTCATCGATAATTTCATCAGCATGATAACCGGTGATCGGGATCTCAGCCGTTGCAATCAACGACAAATCGTCGCCTTCGATATAATATTCGTCGCTTTGATCACTCGTTCGCGGCGCAAAGCCAGTACCGGTCGCGATCCGACTGTTCACCAGCGCCGGCACGGTCAGGTAGGTAAAGCCTTTTTTGGTCACCAGATCGAGCGCGAACTGGGTAATAGCATTTTCAAGCAAAGCCAGATCACCTTTAAGATAGTAAAACTTCGCGCCCGCAACCTTAGCGCCCCTTTCGAAATCTACCCAATCGCGTTTCACTGCAAAATCAAGGTGATCCATCGCGCCGCTGGTTTGCTCACCCCATTTTTTGATCTCGACGCTATCTTCTTCGCCGCCAATTGGCACGTCTGGCTGCATCATATTAGGAATTTGTACCATGAGGCCAAAAAATTCCTCTTGCACCGCCACCAATTCCGTTTCTAGCCCCGCCACCTGGTCTTTCAATGCCCGTCCCTGCTCAATCGTCTCAGCCGACGGCTTACCGCCACCTTTCATCTGTGCGCTAATAGCATTACGCTGCTCACGCAGATCATCAACCTGCTGCTGCAAATCACGCCGTTTCGTATCTACTTCCAGTAGCTTTTCAATCGAAATCGTATAGCCCTTTTTCTGAGCGTTTTCTTGAACTAATTCAGGGTTTTCACGGATGAAGCGGATATCTAACATACCACTAAGTATACAACAGATTAGTTGATGCAAGGTGGTACATTGATTTTTTATGTTGTTTATGGTATAGTTGTGACATGTTTCGTCACCAGCGTGCATACCAAGAAACGCTTCCCTATTCTATCGATACCGCACCAAACAGCCATGCGCTTGAAAGAGCTGTCCGGGCGATAGAGAGTCTCGACCTTGATCCACAGCGAGTCGTCCTCGTTGGCAGTGCCGCGCTAGCCGCGTATGGAATTGAGCTCGGTGATAATCGACCACATGACGCCGACCTTACGGTGCCTGGTAGCCTTTTTCGAGAATTAAATGACTCACTACAAACACCTTCTGGACAACCGCTTAAGAGAAAAATTGCCGAATCAAACAGCATGCAGTCAATCTTAGTCGCTCCCCCCTTAGATGAAGACACTATGTCTGTCGATATCATTTCACGATTTAATCCTGCACGTCAGAGTGTCGCTGCCAATGAAGCGGGTTTTCGCACCCACTACAGCATTCATAGCCACAAGATCCCTGATACTAACGTTTCTGTTGCATCGCTTGATCACCTGAAGAATGAACTTAAACGACGCAGCATCAAAGACCCAGATGCTTGGTACGATTATCGATGGTTAACCGATCAGCTTCCTAAACTAAAATAACGTGCTACAGTAGTCATCATGCGCGAGAAAGCATATTATTTCCCAGTGGAACATACCGACAAGAATCCCAAGCGCCGCGTAGGTAAAAACGGATTTTTGCCCGAAAGCGCCTACCTTTCAGAGCGCACTTCTTCGACCGAACGTATCAAGCATTTCGGCCGCACTGCGCTCGCCGGCCTTATTATTACATCCGAGGCACTTTTTTTTGCGGGTATCAAGGCGCCGATATGGGCCAATGAGCAATTTTTCTTGAAAAACTCTAATGCCTCTCTGAGCGAGGTCTACCCCTCCGAAAACGATCACACCGGCGCCGATGCCATGACACTCGTCATGGGAGGTCTCGGTACCCGCGATTCCCGACCAATCGCCGAAGCGCTCAAACCGCTCAATCAACTTGGCAGCGTCTACGCTATTGAAGAAGATAGCGATGGGATCGGTGTCGATAATATCGCAAAAGAACTGATAGCGGAAGCAGAAAAAACCGGCAAAACGCGCATTAATCTCTGGGGTGATAGTATTGGAGGCTCTGCACTGGCGCAGGTTGCGGCAATTATCCAAGCCAGTGACACGTCTATCGGCGTAGGTATGCTGGTGCTCGACGGCACACCGAATTCGTTCGATGCTCTCCAACCACCGCAACAGGGTTATTTGCGACTCCTACAGACGCTTAATAATCTTGTGCCGAACATTGCGGATCACCCATTCACCCAGCTTATCGTCAAGGCAACTGTCAGTAATGAAAATGTACTCACCTACGCAAGTTCCGTGCGCGGCTCAGCAGTGGCAGCTGAGGTGATGCAAGGCACGACAATTCCTGCCGCATTACAGGCATCTCAAGCTAACTTTGTCATCAACAGTAACCTCGACACCAGTTTCCATGCACTCAACAAGGTCGCTATCAAACAGCCTACACTTGTCGTCTTCATTACACCAGAAGACAGCACCCATGACGCAGTCGTAAACCAAGTCATTGCCGAAAAAGCTGTCGTCAATATGCTAAACAATACCTCGCTGCCATACACAGTAGTGCGCGCTAATATCGCTTCGCACGCCGACCCGACGATTACTCAAAATGGCGAAGCCTATCGCGATAGTATCAATAATATTATCATCCCGACACTTCATACATATGACACTGAATATCAGTCGCGGTTTGATATCCCCACTGCCCATACGTCACCACGTACACCACAATAGCAGAGATTATTCGGTTCGCAGAGCTTCAATCGGGTCGAGTTTAGCAGCTTTACGCGCTGGGAGGATGCCGGCGCCAACTGAGACGAGCATTAGTCCGACGATAATAATCGCCACGCTAAGCGGTTGAAAGATTAACAGATTGGTGCCTTTGCTCAGCGACAGCGTCTGCGTAATCCAGGGGTTTGCGAGCGTCCCCGCGATAATCGCGAGACCCGCCCCAATCGCCCCGCCGAGGAAGCCAATCCAGGCTGCTTCGAGCTTAAATAACCGGCCAACATCACGACGGCGCATGCCGAGCGCCTTCATCAGGCCAATTTGCTGTGTCCGCTCCAGCACACTGATGTACTGCGTGTTAATGATCCCAAACACGGAGGTGAGCACCGCGAGCACGCCAAAGCCAAGCAAAATTCCCTGGAGAACGTTAATGAATTGAAAAACCGTACTCAGTAAATCTTGCGCGGTTTGGGCTTCATAACCAAGTGCTTGAATCTCACCTTTCACTTTCGTCGCATCGACGCCATTTTTCGCGATGACAATTGCCGACATATAGTTGCCGAATGAGCGTGTCCCTTCCTGATTGTAGGTGTAGAGCGTTTTGGCGGCCGCCTCCGACACGTACAAGCTATTGCCCGAGCTGATTGCCAAGGCATTTTTATCAGTCACACCAGCAATCACAAAATCAAATGTTTTCGTTGCGGGCGGATTCGTTTGACTGGCTCCTTGTGCTACCACGACATGAACCGTTTGCCCGATAGCTTGTTTGGCCGAGCTAAAACCGAGCGCCTGACGGTATGAATCGGGGATGATGATATGCGACTCGTCGAGCGAGTCGCCATTACCAGCCAGATAATTGAGTTGAATGCTCGCATTAAATGTCTGCACCGATGCTTGGTACTTTTTCTGACCATCACGCGTAATATACTGCACATCCAAGTTGTACGACGGCGTCACCGAGGCGACGTCCGCTAACTTAGCGATCCGGTCGATATCATGTTGACTCAGCTGCTTCACGGTAAATCGACCGCCATAACTCACCGTTGGATCAGTCGAATATTCTTGTGGTTTGCTCGTATCGATCGCTTGCTTTTGAGACACCTGAAGTTCCTGGGTGTTGGTGTTAGCGCTGACGATATCCTGTGCATACTGCCGTCCACCAGCGCCCGCCGCGAGCGCTAAGGTAATCGTGAAGGCACCCACACCAATTGCGAGGCTGGTGAGAAGCGTGCGCGCTTTTGCCTGGCGGATGCTGCGGCCAGCGCGGCGAGTAATGTCAATTAGTTTCATGTTAGGCGGCCCTTTCTGCGGCAACTGGCGCGGTAGTTGAGGCAATTTTGCCATCTTTGATCTGGATTTGGATGTCACACTTGGCGGCAAGGTCCGGATCATGCGTCACGATAATCAGCGTCACACCGTTTGCTTTGTTATAGCGAAACAGGAGATCCTCAACCTTTTCACCAGTGACGCTGTCGAGGTTACCGGTTGGTTCGTCAGCAAAGATTATCCGTGGCTGATTCACGATGGCGCGCGCCACCGCTAGGCGCTGCTTTTGCCCGCCAGAGAGATTCTTGGCCTTACTATTCTTTTTGTCGAGCAGTTCGACGCTTTCGAGCGCTTCGTCGATCTTGCGCTTGCGCTCGGCGTAACCAACGCCGGCGATCTCGAGCGGCAAACTTACGTTATCGCTGACGGCCTCATTTGCCTGCACATAAAAACTTTGGAAAATAAAGCCAATTTTTTCAGCGCGAAACAGATCAACTTGTTTTTGTTTAAGCGTCAGGATATTCTGCCCGTCGATGATAATCTCACCCTGCTCTGGTTTATCGAGCCCGCTCATGGCATGCATGAGCGTACTCTTGCCGCTGCCCGACTTGCCGATAATTGCTACACTAGCGCCATCTGGCACAGTAAAACTAATATCATCAATTGCTTTGAAGGCATTCTGTTTCTTCCCGTACGTCTTGGTGACGTGTTTTACATCAATCATAGTTCTATTATACCTTTGTTAGTCGTGTCGGCGATCATACTTACGTTTGTGACGTGGAAGCCAACCGCGGTGACGCTTTTCGCGTCCATCGTGACGATACGATTTACCGAGGCTTTCCATGAAATCAGTACCAAGATGCGTCTGAAGTTTCGCGAGGTTCACCAGCTCGGCTTTTTGCGCAGGCTGTAGCTGTTCGAGCGACACGACGCCGCCAGCGAGACTCCGCACTTGCTGTTGCAATTGTCGCAGCGGGATCGAGGGAATGCGTTTGGTATGGAAACGACCGAGCGCGCGTCGTTCTCTTTCGAGCTGCTCGTACGCCCAGGCCGCAAACGCCTCGCAAAATAACCGGCGATTAGCGGGCGTGTTATCGGTTACCGGTATGCTTGCACCTTCGAGGACCTGGCCGCCAAAACGAACCAGCTGCCTGGTCGCCAGCGTCCCGGTCCGCGGATTGTAAAACAGTTTCGAACGCCGCGTGGCAAAGTTTTGCGGAGCAAGCTCGAGCAGCCAATCAGTATTAACCGCCGTGATGCCTTGGACAAGATGGAGCGTTTCGAGACCGCCGCTGCGGGTTGGAATCTGCAAGTCAAACGGCGTGCCGGCAATCAACTTTGGATCGCGCACCACCGTACTACTCGAAAGTTCCCGATGCTTTTTCGTCGTAATGTGCACCGCGTCGCCTGATTCATCAATCATCCACAATTGATCGATTTGCCCCGCCACGATACAACGTAGCAGCTGATCTTGCTCGTCACTCGTAATCGGTGTCAGCAGTTCCTTATCAAGCCCAAGATCACGATCAAGCCGCTCCATCACCTCGCCAGCTTTGGCGACATTTTTGCTAATAATCCCAATATCCTCATATTCGTCGGGCAAAATATTGGGTAGCGCCAAGTAGACATCGTATTGAGCCAGTAAATCCGACTTTGTCTGTTTGGTGTACGCGCGCCAGCCCGTGTAGCGTGTACCGCCTTTGACAATGCCACCGATTTCCTGGATACCGATGATCGCCGCCAGCTTCGTCTGCACCTCTTTACTAAATTCCTCCGCCTCGACAAGCATCCGTCCATAGCTTGATTCGACGGGGAACTTCTCCATGGCACGGCCAATCCGCGTGACGGCACCGGTTTTCGTGAGGGCACCGAGCGCTACGAGTGTGCGTTTGGCGCGAGAAATCGCCTTGTGGCTGGGGTCATGATAAAAATCGAGTTGTTCGATATCAATGCCAACATTGGCAAGACGAAGCGTCAACCGATCGATATGTTTCCGTAAAATTTCCGGCGTGGCGTACTCCGGCCGTTCATCAAACTCGAGACACGGCATGGTGTCATATGGCGCAAGGATGTACTCCCCCGCTTTCGTCCGACCGGCCCGACCGGCCCGTTGCAAACAATCGGCCTGAGAAATCTGCGCAATAAAGAGCCCCTCTACACCATCACGCACCTCGCTACGGCGCTCCAGGCCACTATCAATAACCACATCAATATCATCGATCGTCACGCTCGTCTGGGCAATATTGGTCGAGAGGATAACTTTCCCGTTTGGATAACTTTGGAAGGCTTGTTGCTGTGACGTCGCCTCGAGCTGCGAATGGAGTGGAATGACCGGCACGCCAGCCGCGTCGGCCTTCTTTTGAATCGCGTCTGTCACGTCCTGGATTTCAGCTTTGCCTGGCAGAAAGACCAGCATATTACTTTTCATTGTCTCCAGTTGATGCAAGATTTCACTAATCACATCGGTACCGCGCCGTTTTGTTACCTCATAACTTCGGCCCGGCACGTTAATCACTGCTGTCGTATCAAAAAAAGTAGCTAAGCTGCCAGTCTCGATCGTGGCGCTCATAATCACCACCTTAAAACGCGGCTCTTCCTCGCAGCGCCGTTTGGCCCACGCAACCAGCACCTCCATATTTTCGTTCCATTCGTGGACCTCGTCGAGCACTAACACCTGACGCTCGGTAATACCCGCGCCAGTAATTTCACGAACCAATTGCAAGCCATCGGTGCAATATAAAATCTGTGTCTCCGGACCATCGTCGCGTTCGTGTGCCGTGCGGTAGCCGATAATCTCATCACTATCCTTCCCGGTTCGCAGCGCCCACTCCTCGCGGACACGGCGACTGAGGTTACGCGCCGCCAGAATCCGTGGCTGCGTGACGACAACCTTCGTGTAGCCATGCTCAGCGAGATACTGCGGAACCTGGGTACTCTTGCCCGCCCCTGTTTCAGCCGTAATAATCGTCACTTGATTGGCGTCTACCGCGTCGACAATCGCCTGCTGGTAATCTTTAATTGGTAAATTGCTGGAAAAATCGGGCACGGTATCGCTCATGGTTCTATTGTACCGTACAGCGCTGAAAAAAGCGCATTAGCACTCTTGACATGAGAGTGCTAATGCTTCTATACTGAGTATAGAAGCATTATAGCTTCTCACAACGTTTTATATACCATTTAACGAAAGGAGAAGATAATGAGTAATCTTGTACGATTCGACCCCTTCGCTGAGCTTGGCGCTCTACAAAAGCAATTTTTTGGTGACGATTGGCTATCGCCACTCAAGGGTGTAAACATTCCAACAACCGATGTATACACCAAAGATAATCAATTGACTGTCGAAGCACATCTGCCGAACTTTTCGCAGGACGATGTCGATATTCAAGTCGATAACGGCGCGCTCGTCATCCAAGCCCAAAAGCATGAAAAAGAAGAGGACAAGGATAAAAAATATGTCGTGCGCGAGAGCAGCAGCAGCTTCTACCGTCGTATTCAGTTGCCTGAGCGCGCGAACGCCGATAAAATCAACGCTCAACTAGAAGATGGCATACTAAAAGTTGTTGTTCCACTCACGCCACTGCCCGAGCCAAAGAAAATTGCGATTAGCGCGAAATCGTCGAAGAAGTAGAAACCTTGCAACACAAAAAAATGACCGCGGATGTGCGGTCATTTTTTGTGGCTGCGTTGCCTACCTCTCGTTCTCTACCCAGGCTGCAAAGGCGTCAATATAGGTCTTCAAAAAGTCGCGTGACTCATCAACGATTTGACCGTTATCATCAAATCGGCTAGCTGAGTTTGATAGATACAACTCTGGCTGACCCATCAGTTTCACATTTAAGAAACCGGAAATGTGGCGCAAATCGCTCTGCGCGACCGCCGTACCAACAGGGCCAGACGAGGCGCCGACGATACCGGTTGGCTTACCATTAAAGGAGTTTGTGCCCCACGGGCGACTCACCCAGTCAATCGCGTTTTTGAGCGCGCCGGGAATACTGCGGTTGAATTCTGGCGTCACAAATAACACGCCATCGGCCGCATCGACGATATCTTTCGCTGCCTTCGCATCGGCTGGATAATCAGCTTCTAAGTCTTGGTTAAAGAGTGGTAAGTTCAGATCGACATAATCAAACGTCACACCTTCCGGCGCCAAAGCCTCTAAGTTTTTTGCTAATTTTTTGTTAAATGAGTCAGCCCGAAGACTACCGACAAAAACGGCAATACGCGTCATAAAAATATATCCCTTCGTTAATTACTATATTTAGTATAGCAATAATAGTATGAGGTTACAAGTGCCTACTTAAAGGGACTCATGAAGCCACGCAAAAATGCTCGTCGTTCCGCCTGTGGTAATGTAACTGTCTCAAACTCTACCATTTCTTGATGGCGCAATTCATCACTCACGATCTCAGCTCGTGTCATGATCTTTTCAGTAATTCCCGGCTCCTCCATTTCAAGCTGTTCTAACAGCTGAACATGCATATGCCAAAACTTCCCCTCTGCTACTGTTTCAAGCGCTTCACGACGAGGGTCGTCGGTAGCCATATACTCAAGGGTTGCTTTCCTCAGTACAGTAATAGTGTGTTGCCAGGAAGCACTAGCTACTTCGGCAGTCGTTTGCATAAACTCTTGTGGACAACTTTCCATCTTTACCTCCATTATAACGCAACGTCAGGATAAATTTCTCGAGTCGTACTGTCATACTCGACGCGCAGTTGCGGGAACGGTACACCTTCTCTGGCAGTGACGCCTTCAAAAATCCAGAACACCCGTTCGCTATACCCCCAGCCGCAAGCTGGCGGCATGCCATATTCCAGCATTTCGATAAAATCGATATCGAGCATCATTGCCTCGTCGTCGCCAGCTTCGCGCATATCTTGCTGCTCTTTAAAGCGATTCAGCTGATCGATCGGATCATTCAACTCTGAAAAGCCGTTGCCGAGCTCAGAGCCGGCGATCACGGGCTGGAAGCGCTCCACCACGCGGTCATCCTCGGGGTTACTTTTGGCGAGCGGCGAGATGAATTTTGGCGTATTAATCAACCAGACCGGGCCAGCAACATCTTTGCGAATGTTTTTCCAAAGCTTATCGATGCCGCGGGCACGGTTTTCAGTTTTCTCAACTTCCAGTTTGTTATCAACGAGCGCGCGTTTAACATCCTCAAGTGAGCTTTCATAGACGTCGATGCCGTACCGATCTTTGATCACAGTCGCGTAGTCCCAGACCTCCCAGGTTTTACTCATATCGACATCGAAGTTACCGAGCTTGAATTGTAGCGTGCCAAACGTTTTTTGGAGCACATCTTTGTACATGTTCTCCATAAACTGCATACCGTCCTGCCAGTTGGCATAGGCCCAGTACCATTCCATGGCGACGTGCTCCGGCAGATGTTCGTCGGTATAACCTTCATTACGGAAGCGTGGACCGATGTCATAGACTTTTTCGAAGCCGGCGCCAATCAAACGCTTCAGCGGCAATTCATGACTAATCCGCAGGTAAAAATCTTGGTCAAGCGCGTCCATGTGTGTCACAAACGGATTCGCATCAGCGCCGCCGGTCGTGTGTTCAAGCACAGGAATGTTAATCTCGATAAAGCCGTTTTGATTGAGGTAGTCCCGCGTTGCTTTCCAGAAATTGCTGCGGCGCACAAACCGCTGACGAACGTCTTCGTTAACGCTCATGTCCAAGTAGCGACGGCGCAAGCGTTCTTCTTTGCTGGTCAGCTCTGTCGGCGTCGGCCGTAAACTCTTCGTCAGCAAGCGCAAGGTTTTCACACCAATCGAAATTTCGCCGGTTTTTGTCTTAACAATCTCACCTGTCGCTTCGACAAAATCACCCGTATCGAGCAGCGGTAATTCCTTCATACCGACGATACCAGCAGGACCATCAAGCTCCGCAACATCAGGTGCGTGCAAAAATAACTGCACCGAACCGGTCACATCCTTCACGACGATAAACGCCAGCTTGCCAAATTTACGAATACTCGTAATCCGGCCGGCGATCGTGGCCGTTTGACCCTCAAGCTCGTCAAAACGGGCGCTCGGCGCGCCCGCATCAAGCGTGCGGTTGCTCTTGGAAGGGTATGGATTAACCCCAAGTGTCTTTAATTCTTCTAATTTTCGTAGTCGCTCATTGCGGTAGTCTTGCAGTGTTGCCATATCTGTTACAGTATAGCATACCGTTCCCTGACGTGAAGCAGGACGCTCGCATGCAATTCATCAACATACGGGAACCCAACAATTTACATCGCTAATTCGTGAAATTGTTGGCGCGGAGTCCGTTCTCGAATTGCATGCGAGCGTCCTACCTGCTGTATACTATGCCAAAGGCGGTCACTTTTTCTTTAATTCGGGCTACCTAACCAATTTTGACGATTTCGTAGGTCACCTCGCCTTTTGGCGTCGTGATCGTCGCATGCTCGCCCACTTTTTTGCCAAAAACTGCCACACCGATCGGTGATTCGTCACTAATTTTACCTTCCAGCGGATCAGCTTCCACGGAACCGACAACTGTATAGGTGACGGTTTTCTTGCCCGTCTTGAGCTCAACCTTGCTACCAAGTCCAACTGCAGTACGACCGCTCGCTTTGATAATCTCCGCGTTGAGCAGAATTTCTTCGATTTCGGCAATCCGACTCTCAACAAGTCCCTGCTCTTCGCGTGCAGCATCGTATTCGGCATTTTCGCTCAGATCACCGTAATCACGGGCTTCAGCAATCTTGTCAGCAATAGCGCCGCGGCGACTTTTAAGTTCATCAAGCTCTGCTTCAAGTTCTTTTTTCCCCGCTTCAGTGATTTGAAATAATTTCTTCATTTTATTATCCTTTATTATATATGGTGTTAACATGACTTTACGCTACACAATATGTAGCGTAAAGCGTGAAAAATTCCTCTGGTCAATTTAGTTTAGCAAGCAGCTGGTCGTGTGTCAATACTTCCGTTTCACCGGTAGCGCGCGGCGTTAATTCGTACGAGCTGGCCTCGATCAGACGATCACTCACCGTGACGCGGTACGGAATCCCAAGCAGTTCGCTATCGGCAAATTTCGTACCCGGCCGCTCATCGCGATCATCGTAGAGCACCTCTACACTCTGCTGCGTGAGCTCATCATAGAGCGCATCAGCGTGTTTAACAGCTTCCTCGCCGCCAATCCGCACCAAATACACCTTGGCAGGAGCAATGTTTTCTGGCCATACGAGGCCTTTTTCATCAGATAATTTCTCGGCAATCACACCCATCACACGCGTCACCCCGATACCGTAAGAACCCATGTAGACCGAGGCCTGCTGGCCGTTCACGTCCATATATGTCAGTCCCATGTCATCAGCCTTTTGCGAGCCAAAGTTAAAGATGTTTCCAACTTCGGCCGTCTTCACTGGCTCCAGTTCATCACGACTAATGCCGAGTTCCGTCACGGCATCATCAATCACTTCTTCATTGATGGCGATATTTTTGCCGCGATGGAGATAAATTACATCCTCGCCGGCATCACAAATCGTCTGAAACTCATGGCTAAACTTCGTAAAGGCACCGCCGCTCGCAAACGTCACGTAGGTGTCCGCACCAATCCCTAAGCGGTCATACACCCGTTTATAGGCCTCTGTCGCCTGGTTGTAATAGTCATCCAAATCCTCGGCACTGGCGTGAAATGAATACATATCTTTCATAATGAACTCGCGGCCACGCATAATGCCGCTTTTGGCGCGGAGCTCATTACGCATTTTGGTTTGGAATTGATACACGCTAATCGGCAGGTCTTTGTAGCTATGAACGTATTGTTTCAGCATCTCGACAATCGGCTCCTCATGGCTCCAGCCAAGGCCTACTTCCGTATCGTCCTTGAGACGTGTCTTAAACCAGATATCCACAACGTCATCGCTCCAGCGGCCAGTCCGCTCCCAAATCTCCTGACGTTGCAAAGCTGTCATAATCACTTCACTCGACTGAATACGGCTCATTTCCTCGCGCACAACCCGCTTGATCTTCTCAAGCACAATCAAACCGAGCGGCAAGTACGCATACACGCCGGCCATTTCTTTGTAGACAAAACCGGCCCGGATTAGTAGCTGTGCATTCTTGGACACTTCATCGGCTGGGGCGGTCTTGCTGGTCTTGGTAAATAACTGTGAAACTCTCATACTATCCTCCCATTATACGCAGCAGCGATTGATCTACAAACAGCACGTAGTAGGCGATGCCATTTTTGAGCATATGAAGCAAAATCCCTGCCCAAATATTACCCGTCACCAACCGTAAACTACACAGCACGAGGCTGAGTGCAAACGTATCAAACGCGACGTTCCACTGTAGCGGCGCTGTAATGCCAAGATGCAAACCACCAAAGATCACACTCGTCACAAGAATGGCGGCCCACGTCGGCACTTTTGCCTTGAGTTTGCCAAAAAGGTAGCCGCGGAAGAGCGTTTCCTCAGCGAGCGGTGCGATCACCACCAGGGTGACGAATGCCAGCAGATATTCATAGCGAGTGTGCAGCGACGTGAAGCCAACCTGCTGGGCCTGATTCCAGTTAATACCCGGTAAAAGTTGGCCCACCACCCAGAGCAAGATTGCCGAAACAAGCCCATAGACGATAAAGGCAGCGGGAGCCAGCAACAGATCCATCCAGCTCGGTAAACGCATCAGACCAATCTCCTGACGCGTGGTGTGTACCTTCCACAGCCACCATGGCACGCCGAGTGCGATGAGTAAACTAAGTAGATAGATAACCGCCGAAAGCAGCGTCTGCAACACCGCGCTGTCAACAGCTGCGAGCGGCACATGCAGCCAAACGAGCAGCTGGACCAGTAGATAGACCACCAACTGCGCCAAGGCAAAGGCAAAAACAACCCACACTGGCACGTATAGTAACGCCCACCATCGGCGAACCGGCTTCGCCTCAACGGCTTGGTTATCGGAAGAGTTTACTAACATCGCCAAATGTTACCACTATAACTAATGCCATCAGGATCAAAAAGCCGGTTGCTTGGATTTTCTCTTCACGCTCCTTGGTTAAGTCTTTCTTGAATAGTCGGAATAGTGCCATCGTATACCAGCGACCACCATCAAGTGCTGGAATCGGCAGCACGTTCATGACGGCGAGCGTCAGTGAAATAATGGCCGTCAAAAAGACAAGTTGCGTCAGGCCAGCCTGCTCGGCTGCGGGGAAAATCACTCCAAGGATGCCAATCGGCCCAGCCACACTATTGCTAGCTGCCGCAAGATTTTTACTTCCCTCCTGGCGAGTCGTGTGGTTTGGACTCAGCTGCGACACAAGGCCGGTCGCCAGGTTTGATACCAACCCGCCGATGCCCTGCAATGTCACCCAGGTAAATTGACCCGTTGTTGCTACACCAACAATCGGCGCTGACCACGAGGCTTTTATAAGTTGCCGCTGATCCAGAGTAACACCGAGCGCACCCTCGTTTTTCTGTGGCTGACGAAGCGTCACGTGTGTCGTATGCTCAACGCCGCCGCGACTATAAATAATTTCAACCGTTTTACCCGCATAGGCATGCGTAAGAGCGATCAGCCGGTCATCTGTTGGCACGGGTTGACCCGCAAAGCGCACAATCGTGTCATGCACCCTCAACCCCGCCTTCTCTGCAGGATAATGCGATATCAAACCGGCAATTGTCACTGGTTGCTTGACGATGGTCGTATCGGCCGGCACGGTGAATTGATTCGGTAGAATTTTCGGCAACCCAGTGATCGCGAGAACAGTCAACAACACCGCTGCAACCAGCCAGTTAATGAGCACGCCAGCTAAGAGAATCTTCGTTTTTTGCCAAAACGTCGCCGCACCGTAATCACCTGGTTGATCAGCCGCATCATGTTCACCCTGCATGCGCACGAAGCCACCAAGCGGCAGCCAGTTGAGACTAAAAAGAATACCATTTTTAAGCTTTTTACCCCACGCGCGTGGCGGGAAGCCAATCCCAAACTCCTCCACGACGACGCCGTTGCGACGCGCAACAATGGCATGACCCAGTTCGTGCACCACGACGAGCAACACCAAAATAATCAATCCCACCAAAACGCCGATAATGATGTTCATCTATCCTCCAAATCGTCGGCCACGCCGTAAATATTCTTCCATTATACCGGTTACGTCATCTTTTGTCATGTCGGGCCAAAATTTTTCCAAAAACAAAAATTCGCTGTAGGCGGCACGCCATAACATGAAATCACTCAGGCGTAGTTCACCGCTCGTACGCACAATCAAGTCACAAGGCGGCACAGCCGGATGATCAAGCGCTCCCGCGAACGATTCAAGCGTCACATCGGCTGCATCAATTTTTTGTTCAATCAACCGCTGGGCGGCGCGCACAATTTCTTCTTGGCCACCATAATTAAAGCACATAACAAGCGTTGCTCGAGTACTCTTAGCGCTGAGTGCCTCCGCTTTATCCATCATCTCACAGATATCATCAGGAAGGTTTTCGCGGCTCCCAAGTACAACGAGCCTGTAACCTTCTTTCACCAATTGTTTGATATCGGTCGTAAAAAGGCGACGAATCAAACGCATAATTCCTCTCACCTCACTCTCGGCGCGCTTCCAGTTCTGGGTCGAAAATGTATAAAATGAGATATACTCCACGCCGGCCTCAGCTGTTGCTTCAACGACCTCTTTGAGGGCATTATAGCCAGCTAAGTGTCCTTCATAGGTAGGCAGGCCGTGCTGTTTCGCCCATCGCCGGTTTCCATCCAGAATATACCCGACGTGCTTTGGTATGGCGACATCACCCATTAAATTGTTAAGATGTCCTTCTCTTTAGCGCGGAAAATCTCGTCAATTTGCGTGTTGTAGCGAGCAATCATCTCGTCAATCACCTTTTCGATACGCTTCACGTCATCTTCAGATAGCTCTTTGGCCTCTTTTTTGCGCTTGGCGTCTTTGAGCGCGTCCTGACGAATGTTACGCAGTGCAATGCGAGCCTCTTCAACCTTTTCGCTGGTTTGTTTCACCAGCTGCTTGCGACGCTCCTCGGTCAGCGGTGGCACAGGAATACGGATGATACGACCGTCGTCGCTTGGGTTAAATCCAAGCGATTGATCGGCCCGAATCGCTGCCGCAATGTGCTGCAAATTACTCGGATCAAATGGTGTCACCTGCAACAGCTGCGGTTCTGGCGCAGTGATACTCGCCACTTGGTTCAGTGGCATCTTCTGGCCATATACTTCAACATGAATGCCTTCAAGCATGCTCGGATGCGAACGGCCCGTCCGAACCTTTTTCAGTTCATCCTCGAAGTGCTCTACGGCACCAGTCATCTTTAGTTCATAGGGATCGGTATCAAACATAGTTCTTCCTTATTTACTTTCTGTGTGGTCTATTGACGCACGTACAATATATTCCTGATACGGCGGTAGGGGGATTCGCGATGCGCCTGGTTCACCATTTCGAGATATGACCCGAACGTAATCCGGGGAGTCCTCTTGACCACTTCCTAAATCACCACGTTCAGCATACACTTCGGCAACAATACCCCTACTTGCCAAACGTTGAATGATTTCCGTATGAAGACTCGTATCAAATGCTTCTTTTGCTGATGGTTCAAGCAACATTGTAAGCACGGTTCTACTCATCGACGAGCCGACAGGTATATGATCCTCACCTTTATCGACAATCGTCGTTTCAATACGAGAACCAATCTTCTCTTTTCGCTTCTCTGCAAACGCTTCTATACTCATGCCTCTATTATACTGTTACGGATGGCATAAAGAAAGGAGCCAGCTTTACGCCAGCTCCCTTAAAGTACGCTTCTTTTTTACTCAGTGACGCCGAGTTCAATACGCTTGAACTGTGAGACGCGAATGTTCTCGCCACTCTTTGCAACTTGTTCTTTGATGCGGTCACCAACCGTCATACTGTCGTCAAGCACAAACGCCTGCTCAGCAAGGACCTGCTCAGCAAAGTATTTTTTGAGTTGACCATCAACGATTTTTTCAGCCATATCAGCTGGTTTGTCTTTGAGCGCATCGCTCGCAAGCAGTTCTTGCTTCTTGGCTTCATAATCCTCAGCTGGAACATCTTCGAGTGTAGGATATTTAGGCGCCATGGCGGCAATTTGCATTGCGATTTGATGCGCGAACTCTTTAAACTCTGGAAGACGAGCGACAAAGTCAGTCTCACAGTTGACTTCAACAATCACGCCGATACGGCCACTATGAACGTAACTTTCAATCAGACCCTCACGGGTCTCGCGATCGCCCTTTTTCTCAGCCTTGGTCAAACCTTTTTTGCGCATCGCTTCGAGGGCTTTATCGAAGTTGCCATCAGCTTCAACCAGCGCAACTTTGGCATCGGTCAAGCCAACGCCCGTCAGTTCTTTTAATTTTTTAATGTCATCGATTGAAATCGCCATATTTACTCCTCCGGGAATAGGACAAACCTACGGTTTTTCCCATCGCGCGGCGTCGCGGAGTAAATCCGCCAACTCCGGCTGCTCTTTTCCCTGTTAAAATTACTTTTGCTCGTTATCTGCAACTTTTTGTGAACCCGTACCTTCGGCAATCGCTTGGGTCGCGTAGTCGAGTAGCAGCTGCAAACCTTTAATCGCATCGTCATTACCAGGAATCACATAATCAATACCGTCCGGGTTGGCATTGGTATCAACCACGGCAACTACGGGAACACCAAGTGTTTTGGCTTCTTTGATGGCGTTGGCGTCAGTGATAACATCAACCACAAAAACCGCACCTGGTTTGCCACTCAAATCTTTAATACCGCTATATTTAAGGTTCAGTTCGTCGATTTCTTCTTGGAAACGCTGGACTTCAAGCTTGTTGTAACGCTTTTCGAGGTCACCACTCGCCATCCGCTTTTCAAGATCGTGCAGCTTTTTGAGCTGTTGAGTGATTGTTGCAACGTTCGTCAACATACCACCAACCCACCGTTCGGTGACATATGGTTGATTGACTGATTCAGCTGCCGTACGAACAATATCTTTGGCTTGCTTTTTCGTGCCAACAAACAGCACTTTTTTGCCGCTCGCAACAACTGACGTCAAGAATGGCAACGCCACATCAAGACCTTCGACAGTTTTTGTCAGGTCAATAATGTGTGAGTCCTGACGTTTTGAGTGAATGTATGGCGCCATTTTTGGGTGCCAACGGCTCGTTTTGTGTCCAAAATGGACACCAGCTTCGAGCAAAGCTTTAATATCGACAGTAACTGCCATAGTTTTTACTCCTTGTTCCTCACCTTCCGCCCTGAAAATTCAGGAGTTACGCGAAAAATTGTGTCATTAAAAATAGTACTAAATTATTGTACCGTATCAGAGATAGTTCGTCAAGAATGCACAATGTCCAGCCGCACGAATGCTATGTCGCTTATGGATATTCTTGTAAAAATGGTATACTCATGACATGAAAAATCTATTTCGCATCATTGCCAACAAGATCTCTGCCTGGACCGGGAGCGCCACTGCTTTTTTGGGCGCTGTTATCATCGTTATTATTTGGGCCACAACAGGACCACTGTTTCATTACTCTGATACCTGGCAACTGGTAATTAACACCGGTACGACAATTATCACTTTCCTGATGGTCTTCCTCATTCAAAACACTCAAAACCGAGACGGTAAGGCTGTGCAGCTGAAGCTTGATGAGCTCCTACGCGCCACTAAAGGTGCCCGTACTCAGTACGTCGGTCTCGAAGATCTCATCGATGAAGATCTGGCCGAACTCGACAAAGAATTCAAACTACTCGCCCAGCAACCTGGTAATGTGCGTGCACTCAATAAACTCCACGAAAAGATCCGCGCCGAGCGAGAAATTCGCCTCGAACGAAGCAAAGCTGGCAATTCCGTCCTTCACCTGCTTCACCATACAAATACCGCCACTGCGAGCGAACCACCAAAAACTCCCCCAACCCTTTGACTTTTGCAGCTAAACCGGCTACAATAGGTCGGATATGAAAAGCAGTATACACCCCACAAACTACCGCCCGGTCGTATTTAGCGACGATGTGGCTGGGTTTGCCTTTTTGACACAGTCAACCGCGCAGACCACCGACACCATTAAATGGGAAGATGGCAGCGAGTACCCACTCGTCAAAGTCCACATTTCCTCAGCCTCTCACCCGTTCTTTACTGGTGAAGAGAAGATTATCGACACTGAAGGTCGTGTTGATCGCTTTAAGGCTCGTGCTGCTGCTGCTGAAGCTCGTAAAGAGCAGCTGGCATCAAAGGCCAAAAAAGCCGCCGCTAGTCGCGCCAAAAAAGCCGATAAATAGCGACGCACACAAAAAAGAGACTACCTCAACTGTAGTCTCTTTTTTGTTACAATAGTATTAGTAAGGATCATAAAATATGCCGACCATTAATCTAAATATTGCAGATTTAACCGCCGAAAAAGCTGAGCTCTCGGCTTTCTTAGCATCGCCAAGCGCCTACAACGACCCAGACTATAGCAGTAAAAATAAACGGCTAACCGAACTGGATAACATTATTGCCAAGGCTAATCTGCGAGCTTCCCTGGAAAAACAACTCGATGAAACCAAACGACTGGCGAACGGTACCGACGAGCTGGCTGAGCTCGCAAAGCTAGAGGTAGCAGAAACAGAAGAAAAACTGACTCGACTTGAGGATGAGCTGTTTGCCTCTCTCGCCCCCAAAGACCCCAACGATGAAAAAAATGTCATCATGGAAATCCGCGCCGGCGCCGGTGGCGACGAAGCCAGCTTGTTTGCTGCCGAGCTATACCGTATGTATCTGCGTTACTGCGAGGCTCACCATTTGCGCACCGAACTTATCAGCGAAAGCGCCAACGACACCGGCGGTTATAAAGAAGTTGTTTTCAGCGTCAAAGGCGATGCGCCCTACTCTCAGCTCAAATTCGAATCCGGCGTCCACCGCGTGCAGCGTGTGCCCGCAACCGAATCACAAGGCCGCATCCACACCAGTACCGTCACGGTTGCCGTCTTACCAGAGGCCGAAGAAACCGACATTGAAATTAATCCGGCCGACCTGCGCATCGATATTTACCGCGCCAGCGGCCACGGTGGCCAAAGCGTCAACACGACCGATAGCGCCGTGCGTATCACGCACATTCCCTCTGGCATGGTCGTGACCAACCAAGATGAAAAATCACAGCTCAAGAATAAAGAAAAAGCCCTCGGCGTACTCCGAAGTCGCCTATTACAACAAAAAATTGACGAAGAACAAGCCAAGCAAACCGCTGAACGCCGCAGTCTGATCGGCAGCGGTGACCGCAGCGAGAAGATCCGCACCTACAACTTTCCGCAAGACCGCATCACCGACCACCGTATCGGCTATAGCCGCAGTGGTATTCCCCAGGCAATGAACGGCGCCATTGACGACCTCATTGAACATCTCCAAACGTATGAACGCGAACTCGCGGCCGCCAATGCCAGCAATTAAAGATTGGCTCAACGAAGCCACATCTCAGCTGATAGCAAAAGGCATCGGCACGGCGAAGCTTGATAGCGAAATTATCTTAGCCCACACCTTGCGACGTAGTCGGACCTACCTGCACGCCCACGACGACGAACCACTCGAACCGCGCGAGATCGAGATTGCCAACGCGCGGCTTGACCTGCGGCTCGACCGGGTACCCATCGCCTACATTATTGGGCATAAAGAGTTTTATGGCCGGTTGTTTCACGTCACCCCTTCGGTGTTGATTCCGCGCCCTGAATCAGAAACCCTCATCGACGAACTAAGCCAACTCATCAACCAGCTTCCCGCACAAACGCCGCCTCGTCTGATCGATGTCGGCACTGGCAGCGGCTGTCTCGGCATCACGGCCAAATTGGAATTTCCCCAACTCGATGTCACGTTGATCGATACAAGCCGGCCAGCACTCAACGTCGCCACGCGTAACGCCGTGCAGCTCGGGGCCACTGTCCAATGCCTCAAAAGCAACCTCTTGGACGAGTATCCGTTCTCTGCCAGCGTTATACTGGCCAATCTTCCCTATGTCGACAGCGAATGGGAACGATCACCCGAAACCGAACACGAACCGACCATAGCACTCTTTGCCGAACAACACGGACTGGCTCTGATCGATAAGCTCATTCCTCAAGCCGCAGCTGCACTGACGAAAGGCGGCTTTCTTATTCTTGAGGCTGACCCCGTACAGCACGCTACGATTATCGAACGAGCCGACGCTCACGGCTTTCGGCTCGTTCATCGCAGTGGCTATACGCTCAGTTTGCGCGCCAACTAGCCCTTATAGGTACCAAGCGTTACTTTCGTCGTGGCTGTGTGGCCGTCACGGATGTAGGTTAACTGCACCGTGTCGCCAGGTTGGAATTGGCCAATCAAGCTGGAAACACTCCCTGCAGTACCAATTTTAGTATCGTTTACTTGAGTAATGATGTCTTTATCCTTGAGGCCCGCTTTATCGGCTGGACTGCCACTAACCACGGCCGAGCCGCCATTCGGATTGAACACATAGGCGCCGCTCTGTACCGGCAGATTATACGTCTTTGCCACATCGGCCGTCACGTTGAGATACTGTACGCCGAGGTACGCCCGTGCTACCGTGCCGTGTTCCAAGACACCTTGAATCACCCCTTTCGTCGAACTAATCGGGATAACAAAGCCAATCCCGTTAGCGTCGGAGGCGATCGCCGTATTGATACCTATCACCTGTCCAGCTAGGTTGACCAGTGGACCACCCGAGTTACCCGGATTAATCGACGCGTCGGTTTGAATAAGATCCGTTAGTGTTTCGGTATCACTGCTGCCACTCTCAAGACCGGCAGTCACCGACCGGTTCAAGCCCGAGATGATACCGCTCGTTACTGTATTTTGGTATTGACCGAGCGCATTCCCAATGGCAACCACACTCTGACCAATCCGTACTGATGTTGAATCACCAAGCTCCGCTGGCGTGAGATTTGAGACGCCATCAATTTTTACAAACGCAATATCGTTGAGTGGATCGCTTCCAATCACTTTGACGTTGTCATAGCTTGTACCGTCAGACGTCACAACCGTCACCGTATCTGCTCCGGCGACAACATGCTTATTTGTGAGAATGTAACCGTCTTTGCTAAGAATAATGCCCGTGCCGGCACCGTCTTGCTCCATGACGCCCTGAAATGATGCTGCCTGCGACTTCGTCAAAATCGACACCACACTCGGCGCCACTTTTTCGGCCACACTGGCGATGTCAGCCTCCTGCTTGGTCACGACCGCATTGCCATCATTCTTTGGCTTCGCGAGTTGCGTAATTGGCTGATCATTTTGCACCTGTTCCTGTTGATATAATATCGTGCCGCCGACGCCGACGATAAAAGCGCCAAGAATTAGCAAACCAGGTAGCCATTTTGCCCTCCTGCTACGCGGTGATTTGACGCCAATAACCTGCTGTGGTTTCTTCGGTGTCTCAGGCTTCGGTGATACTGTTTCTTCGGGTGTGTCTGCGTGTGGTTCGTTCATACACCGATCATACCGGCCTTTCCTGAGAAGATCCTGAGCTAAAGACCGCCAATGCTCGCAGTATTGAGAAACAGCAATAACACCGCGACAACACTGCCTGAAAGAAGGATCGGTAATAGTAAATCATTGAGGCGAACAGTATTATGCTGATGATAGGACGTGTAAAAACGCTCCGCGACAAAACTCAATGCCAAAATAATCAAGGTGATTTGAGGTAATTGAATCGTGCCAAAACCGGGCAGATTGTAGGCAAATGTCCAATGGTACGCAACCCAGCCGAGCTCCGCCACAATCAACCCCCATATCAAACTGAGGAATGATATGTGCGTTTCATCATACGCGCTTAATACATGCCTCGCGGTCGCATACCCGATCAACCACATGCCAAGAACGACTGGCGACGCAATCCAACCATAGGAAACCGTGTAAAGAGCCGTCACACCGACCACAACTGCAACACCGGCTTGGATAATGATAAAACTGCGTTTGGAACGCGGCTTCAAGAAGAGCAACCATCCCACGTACAGCAGCGCAATAAAGACCTGCAAACCCATATTACCCGTAGCCACATATATAAGCACCGCCAAACCGACGCTCACAATAACATCCACAAGATTAGCTTGAATGTTGGCGGACCAGTATCGTAGACGGACTGCCAGCACACGCCACTTACTGAGAAGGATCAGCGCAAAGGCTGGAAGCAATGAGCCAGACACCAATATGACACCGAGCACTGCTGCCGCGAGGGCAATATTTAAACCGTTATAGATGACGTCACTGATAACCGAACGGCGTTTGGCGATTTTCAAAAAATCCATAAGTAACTCTTAGTATACCATAACCTCAGACGCTACTGAGATACGACAGCCTTACTGATAATCACGACGAAGTCCGCACCATCTGTCACACTCACCGGTGGCGGCGTTGTCTGAACCTTAATACCGTACAACTGCTCCAGCTTCGCCTTAGTAACTGGCATACCCTTTCCGACCTGATAAAGCTCGACTGAATGGTAACTTCCCTCAGGAGCGGTACCGACTGTGGCAATATTGAAGCCATCGTGTTCGAGACTATCCGCCTCATCTTGAGCTAAGCCAGCGATCGAGGAGCTGTTATAAACCGACACCTTTGCACCTTCGCGAACAAGCGGATCTTTGCTGAGTTTCTGCGCAATGAAGGCTTGGATATCTGAATAGTCATACGTGCCGGCTACCGGAACCACCACACTTGCCCCGTCGACAGAATCCGACTTCACCAGCATGTTGTCGCTATCATACAGACTGAGCGAAGTAATATCACTCGATTTTGTTGCGCTCGCCACGTTCATAATGGTGCGAATCTCATTTGTCTGAATATTCGTGCGTAGATTCTTCCCCAGCGTATCGATCAGGTTCGTTACCTTTGCTGGATTGGCAAGCACGCCCGTCGAGGCGGCTTTATCTTTCAATGCCAAAATGATTTTGCGCTGATTGGCCTCACGGTCAAAGTTGGAGTTGGCCAGACCATAGGTTGGTGCGGTATCACCACGCGCTTGAGCGAGAAACAGCGCATGCTCACCATCAAGATGATGTACGCCCGGACTATATTTAACGAGATAACAGGTATAGTTACAGCGCCAGTCGAAATTACGATCCAGAATACTACCCGGCTTAACGCCATACGGCACAGGACCATCACCTTGAATATTCACATCAACGCCGCCAACCGCATCAACCGCCTCTTTCACAACCGTATAGTTAACGTGAACACCGTACTGGATATCCATGCCAAAAATGTTACCGACAAACTTTCGTGTCTGCGCGAGGCGCTCCTGTTCGGCACTATCACTGTTATAGTTATCGTTTACGCAGTTAAAGTACTCATTGATCTTCCCCTGATAACCCGAATTGCAGGCCATACCATAATCGACATAAAGATCGCGCGGCACGCTAAACATATAGGCATTATGGTTCGTTTGATCGACGCTGACGATCATCATCGAATCAGTCAGATAGGCGCCGGGATGGCCTGGATCGTCTTCGGATGTGCCGAGAATCAAGAAGTTGCTTCGTCCGTTGGCGTCTTGCTTGAGCGGCTGCGTCTGCAAAATATCCAAAATATTACCCTTGAAAATGTTACCCCCCGCACTAATAAACTTTATGGCAACAAAGCTCAGGTACCCAAGGCCCAGGACGAGAAGTGCGATAACGACCCACCTGACAATATGTCGCTTGCGGCCTTTCGTCAGACTCTTATCACGCGCCCTAGCTCGGGCACGCCGTGATCGTTTTGTGTGTGCTGGCTCAGGCGATTCCATATCGATACCGCGAAGTGACTCGTCGATTTCGTGTCGAGTAATACCCAGCGCCGGCCGCGCCATCGTCGCGTCAGCCGAAATTGTAGAAGAAATTTCCATGGAACGACGTGGCTGAAACTCTCCAGCTCCCCCGCCAATATGACGATCGCCCGCTTGGCTACTAGCACGACGCGGCACGAAGCCGTCGATAGAATGTTGCTGCTTTCTCATAGATACTCTCCCTACTATACAGAACATGGCCCAGAAATTGAACGCTAAAATCATAAACAGTTTGCTTTCTCACTGAGCCCAAAAGGTGTATAGTAAGATACTAATGGAAGCAAGTTTTCTCAAACGTCACCCTTTTTATAGAGATGTCCTCGGCATTGTAATCTTTATTGTCTGTGTCCTTATCGGCACACTTCTGATTAACGCGTTTGTCTTTCGTAGTTTTAGCGTGGTTGGCCCCAGCATGGAAAAAACACTCTATACTGGCGACCGCCTCATCGTCAATCGCTTACCCGTCACCTGGGCGCAAATCCAAAACAAAACCTACATCCCACAACGTGGCCAAATTATCGTGTTTAAAAATCCTCATTATGATCAAGAGACCGGTGAAGAATATATTGTGAAGCGCGTCATCGCCTTCCCGGGTGAACGCGTAACCGTCAAAGACGGCGTAGTACGCGTTTATAATAGCGCGCACCCCGACGGCTTTAATCCAGACGACGCTTTTCACGGCGAACCAGGCAGTCCAACGAGCGGTGACGTCGATACAATCGTTGCCAAAGATACGCTCTTTGTCATGGGTGACCACCGCCAAGGTGACTACTCCTGTGATTCACGTAGTTGTATGGGCACCATCCCCTTCTACGACGTTATCGGTCCCGTCAGTATGAGAATTTATCCGTTTGATAAGCTACGCTTCTTTTAGTTCTGGAACGAGGCCGCTTTGTGACCTACAGGAGGCGGGCTAGCGGAGTTAGGGTTAGCGGAGTAATTTTTGAATCCGTTGAAACTCGTCGTCACTGCGGAATTTAATCACAATTTGCCCGGCGCCTTTGGCATTTGTTCGCACACTAACATCTGTTGCAAACCGCTTGGCGATTCGTTTCGTGTCATCTTCGTACGGCTGAGCTGTCACGGCTTTTCTCGGCGTATGTGACTGCTTCTCGAGCTTCAGTTGGACAATATACTGCTCGATTTTGCGAGCGCTCCATTCCTCTTGGAGAATTTGTGGCAATATTTTTGTGACAATATTTTCATCGACACCTACTAACGGCCGCGCTTGACCTTCGCTCAGTTTGCCTTCGACTAACGCCTCTTTCACCGGCTCTGGAAGACGTAACAAACGCAACGTATTACTCACTGCGCTCATCGATTTGCCACCAACACGTTCGCCGATCTGCTCCAATGTTAGATTAAACTGATCGCGCAGCTTCAGATAGGCCGTGGCGGTTTCGAGCGGGTTGAGATCACGGCGTTGGATGTTTTCAATCAAAGAAAGTTCAAGTTTGTGCTGATCGGTCAGTGTCCGCACGAGAGCCGGAATTTTTGTCAGACCCGCCTGCGTCGCCGCACGAAAACGACGTTCACCGGCGACAATTTGAAAACCACCATGGTGTGGCGTGACGACAATCGGTTGTAAAATACCATGCTCTTTTATCGATTGCGTCAGATCCTTTAGAGCCGCTTCATCAAAATGGCGGCGCGGCTGCTCGGGATCAGCAATAATCTCCGTCAGTTTAATATGACGAAGTTCCGAGACGTGATTATCTTGATCGGCCGTCGGATCGAATGACTCATCCAAAAAATCAGTCGGAATCAGCGACTCAAAACCGCGTCCTAATCCTTTTTTAGCTGACACGTTCCAATACCTCCTTGGTGAGCGCTTTGTAAGCCCGTGACCCCTTACTGAAGCGATCGTACGCACCCACTGGCAACCCATGGCTTGGCGCTTCCGCTAGGCGAATATTGCGCGGAATCGTCGTCGTAAAGACCTTGCCGGGGAAATGCTTCTTAATCTCTTCGTGCACTTGCCCGCTAAGCGTCGTGCGGCCATCGAGCATCGTTGGCAGTACGCCCAGCAGTTCCAGCGTCGGGTTCATGGCTTTTCGCACCAGTTTCATGGTTTCGAGCAGTTGACCAAGACCTTCCAGCGCATAAAATTCCGCTTGGACCGGTAGTAAAATATACTGCGCGGCAATGAGACCATTCACCGTCAGTAAGCTCAAACTTGGTGGACTATCGATAATCACAAAATCATACTCAGTCTTACTCGTGGTAATCGCTTGTTTCAACCGTGAAAAACGGTGCTCGGCCTGCGCCAACTGAACCTCGGTATTCGCGAGCTCCGGCGTTGCGGGAGCGAGCCACAAATTCTTATGCGCCGTTGGCATGACTACCTGATCAAGGGTAGCGGTTTCCATAACCACATCGGCCATAGTTTGCTGCAGCAGTTGCTTATCGATGCCGAGGCCGCTCGAGGCATTACCTTGTGGATCAAAATCAATCAACAAGGTGCGCTTACCACTCTTTGCCAAAAAATACGCCACGTTCACCGCAGTCGTCGTTTTACCCACGCCACCTTTTTGATTTGTAACGGATATGACTGTCGCCACTGTTTATTCTTCCCTCTTCTTTCCCCTATTGTAGCATAACTATTATGGGAGAAGTCCACCCTCTCGCGCACTTTTCAAAATAAATGCGAAAAGCACACTTCACCCCCTGAAGCTCGGCAACCGCCTCGTTCGTTCGAATAAAAATCCCCGCTTTTTGGCGAGGATTTTTGGATTATTTGATCGAGCTAATTTCGATCTTTGAGTATTTTTGGCGGTGGCCCATTTCTTTGTGGACGCGCTTTTTGGCTTTGTAGCGGATAATCCGTACTTTATCGCCTTTGACGAGATCATCAACAACTTTTGCGCTCACCTTCACACCGCTAACAAGTGGTGTGCCGACGGTGGTTTTGTCACCATCAATCGTGAGCAGTGCATCAAGCGTGAGCTCTTTTGTGCCTTCAGGGAGGAGGTCCACCAGGAGGGTCTCTTTTTCGGCGACAACAAATTGTTTGCCACCAATCTTAACGACTGCTTTCTTCATTTCATTCCTTTAATTATTAATCAATCTGGTTAATTGTAACAGATTGAAGGTCGAATCACAAGACCATCACTAATACTAAATCTGTCCACCGCTATAAAGAAAGATCGCAATCAAACAGAGCGAGACCATACCACCCGCCTTGATCAGACCGTGATGACGATACTACGACTGGCGCAGTGCTTTTGGTAGCTTTTTGCGGTAGACATGCGCCGCGATCGCAACCCCTACGACAATGAGAAGTAATCCGATAGACCCATCAAAAGCGGCATACTATTCTCTGATCATTCGCTTAAAGGATTGTTCAGTTGATAGGTGTGACGAACCAAAACGTAGAGACTTACACCGCCAGCGGCCAGCCCAAGGAGCCACCAATACCACAAGATACCAAAAAGGCTCCAACCTTGTTCGGTTGGCTGCAAAAATGGCAATGTATCAGTAGCGGAGGGTCGTGTCGGCTGGTCAACAGTGGGTAAACGCGCTGATTGCGAAGATGTCGCATTTGCCAAAATAGGTTCCGTCAACCATGTCGTATCGAGTGGAGTTACCGCGGTAAGTGATCTGTCTGGCTGCACGCTAGAATCAGATGACGGATTGACTCGAGATACCCTCGACCCCATTGGTTGCTGAACCGAAACGACAGCAGGAGCCGTCGAGCGGTTTTGCGGCGACGTATTAGTGGTCGTCGCATTAGACTGGGATGCTGGAGCTGTGATAGACGTATTAGTTGTATCTTTCAATACCCGCGTTACTAAACTTGTCGTTTTCTCAAGGATTGGCAGCGAAAGTGCCGAAGCGCGATGTGCTAGCAATAGACTAGCTAGCACAGCCGCGACGAACAGCGCGAATATCGTCCATGTCCACATAGATACTCGTCGCTCGGCTATTACTCCCCTCACTTGACTCATCCCATCCTCCGCCCCACTAGGGCTTCATGTAGGATCTATTATACCATTTTGGCAATCGTGATGAAGCCGATCATTTCAATGAAACCAGAAAAGTTACTTACCTTGGAGCTTATCCATACGCGCGTGACTGAGGCCATAATAATGTGCAATCTCATGCCACAATGTGCGTTTGATTTGTTCAAAAAGCTCCGCATCGTTATGAACCACCCGTAAAATGGAGTGTTTAAATAGCGTAATTTTATCTGGTAACATACCCGACCAGCCACTCCCCCGTTGTGTCAGCGGGATGCCTTCATACAGTCCCAATAACAGATGCTGGTTATCGAGATGCATTTTCTCTTGTTGCTCGGCCGTCGGATCGTCGGCCATTAAAATCGCTACGTTATTGAGGCCTTTGATGTACTCCTGAGGAAGCTCGTCCATGGCACGAGAAATGAGGGTGTCAAATTGTTCGTCAGATAGGTCGTACATAGTTATTCGTCTTCGTCGGCGAAGTTAAACCACTCAGGATCCTTTTGGATGTCCTTCTCTACAGTATCCCAGAAATTAGTCAAAGCGTCTTCAGTAATATTTTCTTCGAGCTTGATCGCCTCGGCCTCACATTGTTCACATTCAATTTCATCGCGCAAACCATCGCCAAGCGGATCAACTTTTTTGAACTGAACATGAGCGTGGTGTTTGTGGTGAGTGCGAAGAAGCATGAGTTTTCCTGTTTGTTTTTGTAGATTTATACTTACATTTAAGCATAAACTGTAAACAATGTCAATAAGATATCGTCGTATAGTTACTGCTGATCGGCTTTGATCGCTCGAGCTATCATCGCTGCCACATGCTTACGTTCGGTTTCATCCTTCCCCACCCCATACTGTTCCATGACAGCAATAATGGCGTGGTCGAGCTCGAGATCTTGCTGCAACTCACGCTCCATCTTGCGATCTTCACGCACCAAGGTTTCGATTTTACTACTCGCATCACTGACGAGCTTCGCCGAATGCTGCGTAATTCGTACTTGTCTGGCAATCGACAAGCTTTGTAATGTCGTCATCACCAGGGCGGCTACACTAATCACAAAGGCAATCAGTGAAAACGCAATCGTCGACAGACCATTATGAACACCCGTATAGATCAGCACAGCAATGCCGACAACTGAGATAACGACAAAAATTTTAACAAGTAACAGGTAAAAGGCGCGGTAATTTTTTGGATTCATACTGCTTATGATACCACGATACCACTTGTCGCGCCGCTGTTAGATTTTTTGCAGTGACAAGGCGAGCTCACTTCCCTCAACTGTGACCGTCGCCTGATAGTCATACGTCGCCTCACCGAGCTCATCGGCTAATGTCTCGTTCATAATCGTCACGCGATGCTCTTCGATAGCCCGTCGGAGTTCATCATCACTCGTCTGTAAACTGAGCGTAATGTGATCGTCTACATTCAGCCCCGCAGCCTTACGTGCCGCTTGGACGTGACGGACAACATCGCGCATCATGCCTTCGCGTCGCAGCTCTGGCGTCAGACCGACATCTAATCCGACATCTGACGATGTAACATTATGTACGGTATCATCCACTTCAAGAACTGTATTGATGGGAGCAATTATTACTTTTTTAACATTCAGTTCTTCCGTTAGAATATCTTCGAAATCGACAAATTTACCTTTCTTTGGCACGGTCACACTGGCGAGCGGCTGACGAACTTTGAGGCGCTCCTTAGCGCGAATACTGAGGCCTTGGTTGACGTAGTCGCGCACCGTTTCCATCTCGTCAACAACAAGCACGTTCACCCGTCCCGCGACTGGCCAATCGAGCAGATGGACGCTCTCCCCACCTGTCAGTTTTTGATACAACTCATCGGCGAGAAACGGTGTAAACGGCGCCATAATCATACTGAGCTGCACGAGCACGTAGTGCAGTGTGCGGTAGGCATTATTCTTGTCAGTATCGTCGCCTGATTTCCAAAAACGGCGGCGGCTACGGCGTACATACCAGTTGCTGGCATCTTCGATAAACGGCAAAATCGGCTTAACCGCATCGGGAATATTGTAGGCGTCCATGTTCTTTTTTACTTCATCGTTGAGCTGGTGAATTCGGCTAACAATCCATTGGTCGAGCGGGTTTTCGAGTTGATCGCTGGGGTCGCTGAGATCACCATTCCACTCCCACTTGTCGACTTCAGCGTACATCGTAAAGAAATCGTACATGTTCCACACCATGCTGAGTTTGCGGGCAACGTCACCGACATCTTTATCGAGCAGGGCAAAATCTTCACCGTTCAGGAGCGGTGATTGCAGCAGCAAGAAGCGCAAACTATCGGCGCTAAATTTATCCATCAGCTCGTTTGGATCGGTAAAGTTACCGAGGCTCTTGCTCATCTTGCGGCCATCATTACCGGCGACGGTCCCCGTCACGATGACATTCTTGAAGGCATTGTGACCGAATAACCCCACATTGACGGCGTGTACATAATAGAACCACGCGCGGACCTGGCCGACGTATTCCACAATGAAATCACCTGGAAAATTTTGTTCAAATTTATCGATATTTTCAAACGGATAATGGAACTGCGCAAATGGCATACTGCCGCTTTCAAACCAGCCATCAAGCACCTTGTCGATCCGTGTGTACATGACACCATCAATTTCAAAGGTAATGTCATCCACCCACGGCCGGTGGTAATCGTCCAGTTCGACGCCGCTCAGCTCTTTCAACTCGGCATAGCTGCCAATGACTTTGACGTGCTCTTTGCCGTCTTCATCAGTCCCCTTCCACACTGGCATAGCCGTTGCCCAAAAACGGTCACGCGAGAGGTTCCAATCAGGCGCCGCCAAAATATTCTTTTCAAAGCGACCATGTTTGATGTGCTCAGGGAACCAATGAATGTGTTCCGTATTTTCCTCAAGCATCTCGGTGCGCTGACCATCAATATCCATAAACCAACTCGGGTGTGCGCGGTACATTAATCGGTTGCCAGTCCGCGGGTTATGCGGATACTCGTGACGAATATAGTCGATTTTCCAGACAACGCCACGTTCGAGCAGTTCCTTAGCAATCCGTTTGTTACTCTCCCAAACGTCCTCGCCTTGCCAATCGCCTTCGATATATTTGCCATAATCATCAAGGACATGGACGACGGGGATGTCTTTTTCTTGCGCTAGAACGAAATCTTCTTCACCATAGGCCGGCGCCAGGTGGACGATGCCGGTACCGGAATCAGTCGTCACGTAATCTGCTGCCCAAACTTTATGGGCATTCTCGCCTCTATCACCAAATAGCGGCTCATAACTTTTACCAACTAAGTCCTTACCTGTAAGCGTACGAATAACTTTATAGTTCAGAACATTGTGTTTCTCATCAGTCAAAGCTGTGTCGAGCAGATCTTTGGCCAAGATAAGCTTCTCGCCGTTTAACTCAACCTCGGCGTATTCAACGTCATTATTAACCGCAACTGCAGTATTACCAGGCAGCGTCCACGGCGTTGTCGTCCAGGCAAGGAGATATGTATCTTCGCCTACTAATTTAAACTTTACATACACGCTCGGGTCAGTCACCTCGATGTACGCACCGGCATCCATGGTAACTTCCGCTTTTGAGAGTGGCGTTGCCCACTTGGTGTCGTACATAAGTACACGTTCGCCTTCGTAAATTTTACCTTTTTCGTACAACGTTTTAAATGCCCACCAGACCGATTCCATGTAATCTTTATCCATGGTTTTGTAGGCACCCTTGAAGTCGACCCAACGGCCAATCCGGTCGATTGTATCTTCCCACAGACTACTCGTCTGGACCATACTCTCACGCGCCGTCGTGATGTAGTCGGCTAGACTAATTTTGGTACCAATATCGCGGCGATTAGTAATGCCGAGTTTCTTTTCGACGAAGTTCTCCGCCGGCAACCCGTGACAGTCCCAGCCCCAAACTCGCTCCACATGCTTGCCTTGCATGGTTTGGTAGCGCGGCACGACGTCTTTCACGATACTCGACAGTAGCGTACCGTGGTGCGGCACACCAGTAATAAACGGCGGACCATCATAAAAGACATACGAATTATCAATTGGGCGTTGCTCAACCGATTTTTCAAACGTCTTGTTCTGCTTCCACTGCGCTACCAGTGCTTTTTCATATTCCGCTGCCCGCCGACGGGTACCTGCTTTAAATTTCATGTTGTTCCTTTCGTTAAAAAACAAAAAATCCCTGTTTAGTCACTGGAATCCGCAGACGCGGACGGTACCATCCAGTTTCTAAAAAGAGATTCTTTTTAGCGCTTCGTTGTTCGCTGTAACGTCGCGTTCACGTTGGGTTCTACTGAGCGTATTGCCGTTCTTCCCAAAACATTCGTGGCTGATAACCACTATCCCAAAAGCGGGGCGTTTCCTTTAGTTTACTCTGTTTTATCGTCAATCTCAAGCTACTCAGTATTCAAGGTAACTAACCAAAGTATAGCTCCTATGCTACTTCGGCAGCCGGCCTCGGATAAACACCGCTACACAGACGCCGACAAGCGGTACAATCACCGCTGCCGCCACTCCCAGCTCGGTAGCGATATGGCTCTGCCCGCTCACACCCGTCGTCGGGTGGCTATCAATTGATGGTACTGGTACGGGGGTAGTAAGAGGCGTATGCAGATCACTTGAACCCGGTAGTGCTGGAACTAGATAGAACGTATGACCATTTCCGTAAGTTGGTTCATTACCGAATACCACATCAGGCGAGAGTGGCGACTGTGGTGTTGCTATATCAACTGACGTCGCGATTATGAAAGTGGCGGCATTCATATTACGAAGTAAATAGTTACCTGTTGTCTCAGCCTCAAGCGTGACGGCATAATTCCCTGCCTGTACCATATCAAGATCAAGCGTCCACGTATCACCAATTGCTGCGAGACTACTAGTGGCGCCTAAAGTATAGGCATGGCCCGCAACCCAGACCGTCAGTACACGCGTGTCGGATGCGACAAAATGACCAATCATGTGTACATGCATACCAGTCACTGTTACGGTCGTCACAACAGGAAGCGGTTGATTAGCACAATTCGTTGTCGTTGTTGGCGTGCCACCCGTCGTGATAGTAGTATACGTACATTCAATCGGTTTAATAACTTGTTCAAACGTCACCGGCTGAGCTACTGCCACCGATGGAAATAACCCAAAACCAAGTACTATCAAACCGAGTACACTGCCAACCATGCTCGATAGTCGTACCATTACTGAGCCACCACCGTCGCTGTTAGATCGAGCGTATAATTACCAGGCGGCTGACTAGCTGGAATCGTCTGAGATAGGTTAATACCCTCTCTCTCAAAATAACAATACATTGAAGCCGACGACGATGCAGTCATCAAGGTGATTGCATCGACTGTCCCTTGATTAAAGGCAGCATCTGTACCAAAACTTACTCCCGGATTAGCGCATGTACCCCCGGATTGATACGTAATGGAGCCTTGAGATGCATCAACCGTTAATTGACCGGCAAAGCCATCGCCGTCTGAGCCGGAATTACAGCCAGCTGGGCTCCCGCTGGAGTCATTATAGTCATAATGCTGAGTATTATCAGCTGAGTTCCAAAGCGCCGTTGCTCCCGCCGTTGCCGCGATACTGAGACTCCACCCATTGGTGGCGATGTTATTTGTCACCCGGAATTGTTGACTACTCGTCCCTAGATATCCCGTTGTCGTTTGGCAGGTTATTTTGGCGACAGTATCCGAAAGTGAAAATGATGGATTTGCTATAGGGTGACCGCTACCATCAACCACCGCTAATGATAAATCACCCGGTGCCGTTCGAATCTCTGGATACGTCGAGTAGGCATCAAAACCCGTACCGTCCGCTTGTGCCATCCTCAGGCAATAAGAGGTTTTGAAGCTATTACTATTATCGCGCAAAGAAAAATCCCACAAACCAGTCATGCCTGGCTGGATTGTCGTGGCAATCGTCGAACCGCTACTTGAACTATATGTCTCATATACAATTGTGCTATTCCATGCGGGATCGGCTTGCGTGTAATAAATCTGCGTATGGTCAGGCACGCTCGGGTTTGTATTCCAGGCAATCGCACTCGTTGTGGTGACGTTCGTAAAACCCGATTGGACATTACAAGTTGCTGTCGTCTTCTTGGCATATTGCAGTACGTATGTCGTAGAACTTGCTTGGATATGCGTCCCACCGCCCGGTGTGACATTGGTTGTCGTTACTGTCGCCGGTACAGTAGTATTCGTATTACTACCGATGCTCAAAGCGCCCGTCGCGTTATACCCCCAGCAATATGCACTCCCACTCACTATCAGACAGGTATTTTGCGAACCGCCAATCGATATGTCTGTAGGCCCCTTACCGGCAAGCACCCCTGAATAAATCACCGCTTGCGGTGTCGTGTAGGTACCGCTCGTCGTGCCATTACCAAGCGCTCCACTACCAGCCGATCCCCAACAGTAGGTATAACCTTCCGTTGATAACGCACAGGCAGAACCTGTCGTGACAGTAAGCTTCGTTATGGTTTTACCAGCAAGCACACCGGATGTATCAACAGCGACGGGCACTAAGCTGTCCGTCGTACTTCCATTACCGAGAACACCAAAAGCCCCTGCTCCCCAGCAGTAAACCCCACCATTCGCAATAACGCAGGCTGTGTTATTTGAGACGGCTATGGACGTTACGGTTTTACCCGCCAGTACACCACTCGTATCGACGGCCACCGGAACATTAGAATCCGTTGTCGAATTATTACCAAGCGTACCGTTAGTATTGTATCCCCAACAGTATGCCGCGCCACTCGCGACCGCACACGTCGTACCAGAGCTTGCCGATATTGCAGTGACCGTCTTACCGGCCAGTACGCCACTCGTACTCACAGCAACAGGAGATGATGAAGAAGTACTTGTGCCATTGCCAAGCCGACCATTACCGCCGGCACCCCAGCAATAGGCAGCGCCGCTCGCAATCGCACAGGCATGGCCATCACCAGTCGTTATTGCAGTCACAGTTTTGCCTGCTAGCACACCTGATGTATCTACCGCGACGGGCGTAGTCGAATTTGGTAATACCGTGCTATTTTGACCGGTACCAAGTGCCACGTAATTATTACTCCCCCAACAGTACGCCGCGCCACTCGCGACCGCGCAACTATAGGGATAGCTTGCGAGTGTATTCACCGAAATAGCCGTCACCGTCTTGCCCGCTAAGCCGGTGTTCGTCGACACGGGTCCAAAAATTGTCGAGCTTGTCGTCGTGCCGTTACCGACCTCACCGGCCGTGTTCTGTCCAGTACAGTACACTAGTCCACTTGCGATCGCACAACCCTGCTGCTTCCCAAGCGATATGGCGGTAATATTAACCGCATCTGGGCGTGCCATGATGCCCGCCCTGACCCGAAAGGCATCGCCCGTATTAACAAGTTGTGCTGCCTGGTTCGTATCTGCTAGCACACTTCCGGGCGCCGATGAATCGGCATTATTATAGACACGATAAATGTTTTCATATGCTGCCGGTTCTTGCATCGATACCAGTACGGGTACGTTCGATTGCGTCGTTACCGTGTTATTACCCAATTGCCCATAATTATTCTTTCCCCAGCAATAAGCACGCCCCGAAGCGATTGCACAGTTCGTACTCGAACCACCCGAAATGACCGTGACAGTTTGACCCGACAGAACCCCAGAAGTATTAACGGCAGCAGGTACCAGAGAGCTTGCGGTGGAGTTATTGCCAAGTTGGCCGTTCGAATTCAGCCCCCAACAGTAATCTGCACCGCCAGCAATCACACAGGTCGTCGAACCACCAACGGCAATCGCTGTAATTGTCTGGCCGGCCAGTACGCCAGATGTATCAACGGCAACCGGAACGTAGGAGTCGGTGGTGGAATTATTACCTAAGCGACCATTTGCACCCGCCCCCCAGCAGTAGGCAGCGCCACTTGCAATCGCACAGGTATGCGTGCTTGAGGCAGAGATAGCCGTAACGGTTTTGCCAGCGAGGACGCCAGAAGTATCAACCGCAACCGGAACGTGAGAATCAGTGGTGGAGTTATTACCCAGCTGGCCATTTGAATTCGACCCCCAACAATATGCCGCTCCGCTTGCCACTGCACACGTATCCAACTGTCCAGCCGATATATCAGTAACTGTTTTACCTGCTAAAACACCGGTCGTATCGACTGCAGTCGGCACGTGCACTTCGGATGTCGAGTTGTTGCCAATCTGACCATTACCGTTTAATCCCCAACAGGAGGCTAGACCTCCAGCGATGGCACAAGTGTGCGAGCCCAAACTAGAGGCCGATACCTTCGTGATCGTTTTACCACTAAAAAGACCGTTGGAGTCAACCACAGCAACAGGAACATGCGAGTCAGTAATAGCATTGTCACCCAGACGTCCAGCCGCACCCGTCCCCCAACAATAGACTGCATTATCAGCAATTGCACAGGTGTGATAATAGCCATTTGAGACCATTGAGACATTTTTGCCAGCCAAGAGGCCGCCAACATCAAGCGGAACTGATGAGTTGTTAGTCGTGCCATCACCGAGTTGTCCATAATTATTGTATCCCCAGCAATAGACAGTACCATTCCCCACAGTACAGGAGGCTACACCACTCGAAATTGAGGTTGGTGACTGTGCAAATGGCAACACGGCGTTTGCGTAATGGTAGATAATGCCAATAAAGAGACCCACAACAACAAGGCAAGACACTACGGCGAAGCTAACTACAGAGCGTCTTCGGCCTCTCAGTCCCCGTCTCATCAACATATTACCCCTCTTTTGAAGCTGCTACGTCTCGGTCTGATTCAGTCGTTTTCTCTGGAACAAGAATGGTTTGGCCCGGTATAAGTGCATATGGCGCCTGCAACTTATTGATTACGGCAATCTGCTTCCAAGATACCCCATGTTCCTTCGCGAGTGATTCAAGTGTGTCACCAGGTTCGATGACCATCGTAGCCCAGGTTGTCTGCGCCAGGCGCATCGTGCGCCGTCGCATCAAGAACCAGGTGATAAAGCCGACGATGAGGGCAAGGATAATCAGGTACAGAATAGTCGCGAGCAGACTCGGCGCCACAAATACGACAATAGCTTTGCTTCGCTCAGTCGTTAAGTGAGTTGTATCACTTGTCCCGAATGTTCCCGCTCGAGTATCATATGCAGCTGTTGCCTGTGCTGTATACCAGCCGCCAAAAAACGGCTGTTTTTCGTTGGTAAAGTTTAAGTTGAGCTGCTTATTCGCGAGCACCGGGTATCCGCCACCATTATGATAGACAACACTACCAAACATATTTTTGAGCGTAACTTCGGTATCGACATCGGCCGACACGTTACCGGTATTTTGCAGATTCAATGCAAAATGTTGGGCGCCATTTTTTTGAGACACATCAAAGCTTGTGATAGCGATACTCCGGTGCAGTTTACCTGGTACCGTTTCAACGACACGAATTGCTTGACGAGTACGAATGCGTACACTACCCTTCACTTCGCCTTGATCATTGGCTGATTGAAATACCAAACAACCGTCATGCTCACCGACATCGGCCGTAGCCGGAACGGTGATTGTAAAGTTCACTTTTTGATTATCATGCGCCGCTAATGTCACCTCCGTCTGGCTTAGCTTAATCCAACTACCAACTCCCGTATTCGCTTCGGATTGCTGCTGGCAGGTGTACGCACCGGTATTCGTGACGATGCCGTCAACCGCGTAGAGATCAATCGTCTGCGTTGTATCCGACTCGTTACTGACGAGTACTTGATCAGTTTTTGATTGATTCTTATCCAGATTGTAGATGAAGATAGACTGGGTACGGGGATTGTTCGGATCAGGGTTGGCCGGTCGACCACCGATACCACCGGTCGAAATTGCAGACGCAATCGGTGTTGCTGTAAGCATAAGCCCGCTTGCGGCGATAACAGCATATGTAGCCATACGAGCCCATGTCGGTATCTTCATTATTTTTCCTCTAATCCCCCACACGTTTATTTATATAGCAGTACTATGAAGCTGTTGCAGTCTGTGTCAGATTAATAGTGTACGTACCAACTGGCGTTGAAGCCGGAATCACCTGCGATACACCAACACCCGTAACGTAACCATTCCATACAGGTTCTGCAGAACTTGATGCCGTCAAAAGTGTGATCGGCGTTGAGCCGCTAAATGCTGCAGAGGTGCCCTTCGTCACATTCGTGGCCGTACCACTCACAACCGTCAATGTTGCCACTGAGGGATCAAGGGTAAGTTGACCAGTCGTCGAAGTGCCGTTAAATGGATAGGTGTGTGGCGTTCCACCACCTGTCGTCCATACTTCTGCGGCACCGGCCGTACCAGCAATGGATAACGTCCAACCACTATTCGCCCCGCCTGGGTTATCTACTGTAATCCGTTGACTATCGCTACCAAAGGTACCAGTCACAGTCTGAACTGAGGTTGATGCAGTCGCTGCGTTCATTGAAAATGACGGGCTCGCTACTACAGCGCCTGAGCTATCACGGATACTCGTCGTTAAAACACCTGCGTTAATAGCCTGTGATAATTTTGAACTCGCCGTCCCGTCTCCATACGCAAATGGCGCCCCTACAACCGCAACCGTCAGAACTGATACAATTCCTAGTAATTTCTTTTGTATTTTCATCCCCTTTATCCCCTATCACCTTATGATGCTCACTTATAATGATATAGGTTGACTGTACCATAAGCACAATACCTTCGTCAACTCCAAAATACACGGGTTGATATTAGCTAAATAACGCTGTACCAAACTTCAAAAAAACTAAGACGATCATGAGGACGAGCCAACTCGCCACAACTAGTTGATGGTAACCCTGGATAACATACTGTTTGAATTTTGCTTCATGCGCTCGAGAAAAGCCAAAGTTATTCTCGAGCAAATTGTAATGGGTGATCGCCGCCAGGAGCAACGTCGTACTCAATGTCACTGTCAAACACCAGGGGCATAATACCTGAATGGCGTAGAGACTATTAAAGAATAGCCAGTACGCGAACAGCGCACCGAGGAAAAAGCCAATGTTAGCGCCAAGGTAAAACCAGCGCAGCTTCACACCGCTCAGTCCAAGTAGTGCCACCGTGATCACAACCGGAAATGCCATCAAGCCAATCAGCATATTAGGGAAGCCAAAGACATGCGCTTGCCAAGTTTGCATCACTGTTGAGCAGTTGAGAATGACATTAAAGCTGCACGTTAAAATAGCGTGCGGATTTTGGATGACGCGAATTTCATCGAGTGACAAGGCGAAACTGGCCAGTAAGCCGACCAGGCCAAAAGCTAGAATCGTACCAAAGGTCCAGCGGTCAGATACGTTAAGAGTGTCCTTTTTGTGTGCCACAAACTTAAACATAATAGCTAACCTCACTAATCGTTGGTAGCGGTGTGCCGCGCCACATATTTTGCATCGAGCCATCATCGCTGAGCGCCAGCAGCGTCGGATATTCCACAATGTCGTAGGTGTTGCAAAACTGCATACCCTCTGGCGAGTCAGGATCAAGCGCTTCCAGCGTGTGGCCTGTTTGGCGCTCAAAATCACGCAAATAATCGAGCACTTCCCGGGTGTAATCGCGCTGCTCCTGATAAATCACGACTACTCTCATACCCTACTCCTCAATCTTGCGGCGCTGCGCCAAGATTGCTTCAAATTCATCGAGCGTTTTAAACTCATGATAGACGCTCGCAAAGCGCACGTAAGCAACTTCGTTGCGCGTCGCCAGCTCATCAAGCACCTTATCGCCAATTTGCCGAGAAATAATCTCACTCTCACCCAGGGCGTAGAGTGCATCCTCTACGTTTTCAATAATTTCTTCTACCTCAAGCTCAGATGAAAAGAATTTACCGACGGATCGTTTGATGGCCGTGGCGAGTTTTTCGCGATCAAACAGTTCACGGGTACCGTCTTTTTTGACGACGGCGAGGTTGGGCTTTTCAATCCGTTCATAGGTGGTGAACCGCTTACCGTCGGGCGTTTCGCGGCGACGGCGAATCGTTTTGCCATCGCCCACCTCACGGGATTCAATCACCCGGCTATCGCCGATATTATACTTTGCACTCATAGGTTTACCTACGATTCATCTGATTTTTTAGCTTTTTTACGTCGGCGCAAAAAGGCTGGCGTGTCAGCTTCGTCATCTTCTTCTGGCGGCGTGTTCCAAATGTCATTACCGGCGTCTTCACTGGCAAAATCTGCCACGGCGTCAGTGTGATCAAGATCAACATTAATCGCATCAACCGTTTCATCGCTGACTGTTTCGTGCACTGACTCCTCGGGAGCTGTTTCACCGTGAAGATACGCCGAATCGAAACCAGTCGCGATAACGGTGATGATCAGCTCATCTTCCAGGTCAGGCTTAAGCGTCGCACCAAAAATAATATTGGCATCTGGCGACACGGCGCTGGTAATCACTTCTGCCGCTTCCTGAATCTCGCTCATGCTCATGTCGTAACCACCGGTGACGTTAAAGAGCACGCCCTTGGCACCATCGATTGACACTTCAATCAGTGGTGACTCAATGGCCTGTTGCGCTGCTTGAATCGCGCGGTCATCACCGCTGGCGCGGCCAATACCCATAAGGGCACTACCAGCGTTACTCATAATGGCTTTGACGTCGGCAAAGTCGAGGTTGATGAGACCATGCTCGGTAATCAGTTCAGAAATGCCCTGCACACCCTGGCGCAGCACATCATCAGCGATCTTAAATGTCTCGAGCAGCGGCGTACGGCGGTCAATTGTTTGCAGCAGGCGATCGTTTGGAATCGTAATGAGCGTATCAACCTGGCGACCAAGTTGAGAGATTGCCCATTCAGCGTTTTGACGACGCTTTTCACCTTCAAAACTAAATGGTTTTGTCGCCACACCGACAACCAAGATGCCTAGTTCGCGCGCCACTTCGGCCACCACGTGACCAGCACCACTTCCGGTACCACCACCGGCACCAATCGTAACAAACACCATGTCAGCACCTTCAAGGGCATCGCGAATTTCATCACGCGACTCATTAGCCGCCGCTTCCCCCGTACTTGGATCAGCGCCAGCGCCGAGGCCGCCTGTGGTGTTACTACCAAGGTGAATCCTGACGTCAGCCTTACTGTTGTGGAGAGCTTGCGCGTCGGTGTTCATGGCGATAAACTGCACGCCACCGAGACCAGCATCTTTCATGCGGTTAACGGCTGAGCCACCGGCACCACCAACACCAACAACTTTAATGCTCGCAAATGACTGTATATCGCTTGGTTTTACCTCTGGCATGGAACACGTTTCTCCCCTAGTATCTCTATTCTTAGTCTAGTATATCATTTTTTGTGAACAAACAAATTATGCCTTGAACCTGCCTAGTACTTTTGAGACAAATCCAGTCGCTGACTTCAAGGCCGCTTTGCCCTGCGCAGCAGAATGGTGACCTCCATGACCGCGTGCAACCGTTACTTCGGAGTCGATTAACATCAAGCCAACCGCCGTTGCATATTGCGGCTCCTCGATGTGCTCCACTACACCGCCGTAGCCTTGAGACCTACCAACCCGAACAGCCAAACCGAGGGCTGCTTTGGCATACTCAGCAACACCTTTAAGTTGCGCCGTGCCCCCGGTAAGTACAATGCCGCTTGGCAATTGACCAGCACGACCAGCTTTTTTCAGTTCTTTATTCACCGCTTCAAAAATTTCTTCGAGGCGCGCTTCGACGATCTCATCAATATCACCAGCATCGAAGGTAAAAACTTCTTTATCATATTTCACACTAACACCTTCGGCGCCCGTACGCGGTCGCGCCACCGCATGGGTCACTTTGACGAGTTCAGCCACTTCTGGGTCAGTCTTGAGGCCAATCGCGAGGTCATTGGTAATATTCACCCCTCCAACTGGTAGCACTGACACATATTGCAAATCGCCTTCTTCGAACACAGCAATACTGGTTGTTGCACCACCTAAGTCAACCACCGCCACGCCGTTTTCAACCTGTTGTTCGCTCAGCACTGCACGCGCTGCGGCCAACACGGCCGGCGTAATCGTGTGCGGCTCAACTTTGGCCAGCTCAACGGTCTTTTGCAGATTTGTCAACTGCGGCGCCAAGACTGACACGACATTAGCGTTAATTTCGAGGCGAGTGCCGGTCATCCCAAGCGGATCTTTAATATTATCTTGCCCGTCCAGGCGGTAACTATGCGGCACAATTTCAAGGATTTCGCGGTTCGCCGGTACCTTACCAAGCGTAGCCACTTCTTCAATCCGTGCCAAATCTTCATCGCCGATTTCGTGATCCATGCCGCCCACGGCAATCATGCCATCGGCTTTTGTACTGAGAATATGGGTGCCATTAATACTGATCGATGCTGTGTCGACCTGATAGCCACTCATGCGCTCCGCTTCACCAAGCGCGTCGTCAATTGCTTGAGCGGGACCGGTCAAGTGCGCGACAGAACCTTTACGCATACCACTATTTGTCGCGTGGCCAACACCCACAATCGTTGGGGCGCCAGTGACAGGATCGATATGGCCAACTACGCATCGGATCGTCGCCGTACCAATATCAATCCCGACAGCATAACGAGAATTTTCTTGCATACACGTAGTATACCGCTTATGGCGGCATTTAGGCAACTGCAACCATCTCTCATATATACTGGAGATATGAAGCTCGGTGTTTTTGATTCTGGTATCGGCGGCGAGGCTGTCGCAGCCGCGTTGGGGCAGACGTTTCCAGATGCAGCCATCATGGTCGTCAATGACCGCCAACACCTCCCTTATGGCGATAAAACAAAGGGAGAGATAATAGTTTTAACAGACAAAGCAATCCAACCACTATTAGCCGAAGATTGTGATGTCATTATTCTCGCCTGCAATACCGCGACAGCGCTTGCGATCGAGTGGCTCCGTAAAAAATATCCTGAACAAAAATTCGTTGGCATTGAACCAATGATCAAACCGGCTGCTAGCCTCACCAAAACAGGTACGGTTGCCGTTTGCGCTACCCGCGCTACGCTTGATAGTGAACGCTACGCTGCGTTATTAAAGCAATACGGTAAAAACCTACACGTCATTGAGCCGGATTGTAGTAAATGGGCTTACTGGATCGAAAGCGACCAGCTCAACCAAGCACACGTCAAACAAATCATCGACTATGTCTGTGATCAAGGTGCTGACGTGATTGTCCTTGGTTGTACTCATTACCACTGGATCAAAGAATTAATCGCAGAACTAGCGGCTGACCGAGCAGCGGTTCTCGAACCTTCCGAAGCAATCAGCCGTCGGGTCGCTCATCTTCTAGAGCTGGGTTAGGATTTCAGCGCCAGTTTCTGTAATAAGAACAGTGTGCTCAAAATGCGCCGCCAAACTGCCGTCGCGCGTGCTAATCGTCCAGCCGTCATCATCATTTTTAATCCGTTCACCACCAAGTGTCGCCATCGGCTCGATCGCAATCGTGTCACCTGGTTGCAATAACACGCCACCGCCTTTACGGCCATAGTTGGGGATTTCGGGTGGCATGTGCATCTCAAAACCAACCCCGTGGCCGACAAGATCACGAATAATACCGAGTTTTCCCGCCGACAACACTGCTTCAACCGCCGCGCCAATATCACCGGTGTGTACTGGACCTTTGATGGCATCAATCCCGGCATATAAACTTCGCTCCGTCACATGCAACAGGTGTTTTTTAATACCCGTCGGCTGCTCGTCGACCACCATCGTGAAAGCCGCGTCGGTTTTCATACCTTTATAGGTAATAACAAGGTCAAAGCTGACGACGTCGCCTCTCTCAAATACATACTCTGTCGGGATACCGTGGACGATTTCATCATTCGTACTAATACAAATAACATTGGGAAAATTTACTTCCGGCGTTTTATAGGTCGCTGTTGCGCCGAGGCGTTTGATTTCCGTCTCCACCCACGCATCGGCCTCAAGTTCGCTCATACCGGCATGAACAACTTTTTTAAGGCCATCAAAAATCGTCGCGAGGATCCGGCCACCGTCGCGCATCGCCTGAATTTGTTCTGGAGTTTTTAAACCAGTTTGCATGCCTCGAGCTCTTCCATAATCCGGTCGTGCACTTGTCCAACCGTTCCTGTGCCGTCGATATGCACAATATTAATACCTTGCTCAGTGAAGTAACTCAATATCGGATACATCTCTGTTCGATAAATCCGCAGCCGTTCATCAATCGCTTCTGGCGTATCATCGACGCGACCACGAACGCCAAGCCGTTTCAGCAGCTCGCTTTTGGGAACTTCTAGTACAATTACAAGATCGATTGCCCGGGCATGCTCAGCCTGCGCATTCACCAGCCACTCCGCTTGTGGCAATTGACGCGGAAAACCGTCCATAATCACTCGATCAATATCCTTGGCGCGGTGCAACGCATCGCCCATAATTTCGTTCATCTTTTCACCCGGCACCAGTGCGCCAGTCTGCATAAGATTCAATAGTTCAACATCACGCGAATCGCGCAGTAACTGCCCGGCAGACAGCCAACGCCAGCCTTGGCGAGCGGCTAAGATTTGCCCCTGGACACTCTTACCGGCGCCAGCTGGACCAAAAAATATTATCATCATTGCTCCTTTTGTTTATGTCAGTTGTTCAGCGAGAGCCTGTTTCACAAGCCGTGCCACCGTGGCGCCATCGGCCGTATTGCCCACTTTTTGTTTGACCGCACCGATTACCATGCCCATCGATTGCATGCCCGTCGCGCCCATCTCGTCAATTGTTGTGGTGACCACTTCTTGAATCTCAGTTTCAGATAATTGCTGTGGGAGATACGCACTGATAATCTCCGCCTCGCGTCGTTCATCGGCGGCTGACTCAGCGCGGCCATTGTCTTCATAAAGTGTGGCGCTTTCCTGGCGTTTTTTAACCTCGCGGGCCACAATTTTTTCAATGTCAGCATCCTCAAGACCTTCGTCGCGTTTACCCTGCGCGACTTCTTCATTTAAAATTGCCGCCTTCAGGCCGCGGAGTGTTTCACCGGCAAAACGATCGCCGCCCAAAAGAGCGGCTTTAAGATCATTTTGGATTTGCTCTTTTAGAGCCATTGGCTAGCGAATTCCTAAACGGGCGTTTGCTAGTTTTTCTGCTTTTCGAGCCTTACGAATAATCGCTTTGCTCCGACGCTCTGGCTTCGACAGCGGCTTAGAAAATCGCATTGAAGCCTTGGCTTCAGCGAGTACGCCACTCTGCAAAACCTTGCGGTTGAAACGACGAATAATATTTTCGTTCGCTTCGCGTTCATCTTTACGTGTTACTTGTACCATATGCGTAGTATTGTAACAGATGAAAAGTAAAATCACAAGTCTCTATGAGAAATACGAACAGTGTTCACTACGAGCGTGTCGCTTTATCGAGCGCATGATCTGCAATCCGCCGCTCTATTTTTTTCACATTATGCGAAAGTATTTCGCCAATGGTTACTCCGCTGCGTCGCTTTGTCACTTCAGCTATTTCCGCGACAAGTAACGGCGCCAAATGATCAATAACATCCACAATATATTCACGCTTTGCCTGAACTGATGCCGTTTCACCGACGACAAGCGCCAGGCGAATTTTTCGCTGATAAAGCCACAGTCCATCCCTCAGCCACGTCACTAATTCATCGTCATTAACCCCACTAAAATCCCATAACTCAACAATGCCGTCGAATGAATCTTCTTGCAGCGGGGCATCTACAACAATGTTAGCTTCTTTGTACACGAGAGCACGTGAGGCAACGATAGTCCAAATCACATCGCCAGCCTCATCGGCAACCTTAGCATCATCTGGTTCATCGAGAAATTCACCAGTTTCTTCCATCAACTTCCGCCTCGCATAGCGCCGATCATCAGGCGCAATCAGCTCACTTGTCGCCCATGCCTCATAAGCTGTCCATGAAAGGACGCTTGCGAACTTGGGATTCTCGATATACTGGTTTGCAGGACCAAGTTTCTCTATTGACATATCGCTATTATAAAATATTTACAAGTATTGTTCAAGGTGTAATAATCGCCCTTCGATACTACGTCGACCTTGCCATTCGTTAACATCGGGTTGGTACCATATCGTCACCCGTTCGCCCGGCTCGACAAAAAAGTGCTCCGGCGCGCTAAACGCGAGCATGTGCAGTTTTTTACCACCTTCGTCTTGGACTTCGAGTTTGACGTGTTGCGCTTCGGCCCCCATACGCCGTTGATTTACAACTAATGCATTTTCGCACTTAAAAATCGGCTGGGGATTGCCGCTCCCAAACGGCTCCAACGTTTCGAGGAGCGTAATCAGTTCCTCTGTTACATGCTCAAATGTCGCTGAGACATCCGCCTTTGGCAGTAATAACGCCTGCTGGTTGAATAATTTTTGTGATCGATAATATTCATTGACGCGCTGGCGAAAAGCGGCGATATTTTTCGTGGGCATCGTCACGCCCGCCGCCAGTTTATGGCCGCCGCCTTTCGTGATGAGATCATCCGCCGCTCGAATCGCATCAGCCGCCGAGAAATCACCGTAGCTCCGCGCCGAGCCTTTGCTCTCCTCACCCATTTCTTCGAGCATATACGTTGGTTTTTTATATTTTTCCAGTAACTTCGCCGCTACGATACCAATGATGCCGTGATTCCAACCTGGCGCGCTCACAACTAGCACCGGATCATCGCGATATTTTTCAGCCTGAATAATCGCTTCCTTAAAAATGGCGTCTTGTTCAGCTCGGCGAGCCCGATTCATATCGTCAAGTTGCTGCGCTTTTTCGAGTGCCACCATCGGGTCAGTCGCTCGCAGCATGTCAAGCGCATACTGCGCTGTTTCCAGGCGTCCAGCTGCATTCATCCGTGGCCCCAGCCCAAAACCAAGACTACGGGCATTAACCTTAGCCGGTTCAACCCCACTTACCGCCATCAGCGCCTTCAAGCCCGGCCGCCGCGTCCGCGCCAGCACCTTCAGTCCCCAGTAGACATTCGCCCGATTCTCATCAACCAGCGTCACGACATCACAGACGGTGCCAAGTGCGACGAGATCGAGCAACCACTTCTCCTGGCCCTCGTCGAGTCCACTAAGTCGCGTCTGTAAAGCTTGGATCAGTTTGAAGGCAACGCCGACCCCCGCGAGGTCAAGGAAGGGATAAAGTTCTGGAGAAGATTGACGTATGGGTTTTTTGGATGCCCTGCTGAGCCCAGAGGATTTCGTTTCGTCGGCATGACTCGACGAGGACTGTTTGAGCGCAGCGAGTTCCGCAGTCGACATTGACGATGAAGCGAAATCCTCATGGCGCGAGACAGTCGCATTCGAAAAACTCACACGCCATTCTTTTAATCGATAACCCTCGTACCGGTCAGGGTGCTCAACCAACAACCGTTTCGGATTAATCACCGCCACAGCCGGTGGTTGCACGGTCGCTACATTGTGATGATCGGTCACAATCACATCCACTCCCAACTCCCCGGCTCGCGTAATTTCCTTTTCACTCAAACTGCCACAGTCCACCGTCACAATCAGCGTACTACCAGTTGCCGCAATCCGCTCCACCGCATCCACCGTCAACCCATACCCTTCGACAAACCGGTTGGGAATAAACGCATCCACATGCTCAAAACCAAATGAATCAAACGCATCGAGCAGCACCGTCGTCGCCGTCAAGCCATCGATGTCGTAATCTCCATAAATCGTAATTTTTTCCTGGGACTCTCTCGCTTGGACCAGCCGCTCCACCGCCGCTGCCATATCGGGCAGCAAAAATGGGTCATGCTTAGCATCGTAACTCGGATTTAAAAAAGCGTCACGCGCTTTACCAGTGAGGCCACGCGCTCGCAGAATATCATCGAATAAGGTCATTGGCGTCAGCAGTCGTACGTCGTGGACGACCAGCTTGTTGCTGTGACTTAATCACAATGCTCTGGAGTTCTTTAAAAATCGGGAACTGCTTGTTCGTCGAGTAAATCTTGGTGTTACCCTGTTTTTCACTCGTTAGGAAACCAACTTTTTCCAGACGCTTCAATTCGCGTTGAATATTGCCGGGGTCTTCTTTGATCAGCTTGGCAAGTCCGCGGACATGGGTGTGAAAATCCGGATATTTGGCGTAGACTACTACAATTTTTCGCCGCACTCGTGATGTAATAAAAACGTCTAGCATTCTACTCCCTTACTTAAAAGCCCTTGTCTCTTCGTTCTTTCTATCTTACACATTCTTACAACGCTCCGCAAGTCACATTAACGCCAATTCAGCACAATGTGGTTAATTTTCGCAATCGTTTCCTCGTGGCTGGGTACATCATTCTGCTCATAGTAATGGTCAGTGCCCATAAAGTTTTCTTTCACGTCAAGAATATGCAACTCGTCGGCGGCAATATGCAATTTATCAACAGCCTCTACAGTCGCAACTGGTGCGGCAACCACGAGTCGTTGAATCCGAATCGGTTTCAAAAAGTCCACCGCTACATCTATTGCCGCACCATTATCCAACCCGTCCGCTACTAAAATAATTGTGTGATCACGTAACATATCATGATCGATAATACCGCCATCACCAAGCAGGCGATTGATTCGTTGAAACGCCTCTCGTTTCTTTTCATCGAGATAACCGTGATATTCTCCGGTATACTCTTCGATCTCACCGGTGCTAAATATGTCGTTATACGTAAATGCGCCAGTTTGCGAAACGCCTCCAAAACTCACGCTTTCGCCCGGAACCTCGATATCCTCAATAAGAAGCATCGTCAGTACGCAGTGGAGCGCTTCGGCAATTTTCTCACCAACCTGCACAGCGCCGTCACTCAATGCGACAACTACACAGTTTTCATACCGATACTGCTGTACTAGCTCACTGGCTAATAACTGCCCAGCTTGGGCACGACTTTCAAAATACATATGTTTAGTTTATCATGTGAGACGACCTTTCGGTGCGATACAAAGCTGAAGAAACGGACTGAACTGTTTCGCGCTATACTGTAGAATATGCACTATTACGAGGTGGCGCCCAATCAAATTATTCGCGCAGGTAGCGCCTGGTTCACCTATAGTAGTGAGCAGCCACTTTCAGTAGGCCACATCGTCACCATTGAAATCGGTAAAAAGATTATGATTGGTATCGTTATCCGCGAAGTACCACATCCCCCATATGCAACGAAGTCAATTTTGTCCGCTGTTGAAGCAGTTCCTCTGCCACGGTCACTTGTCGATCTAGTACTTTGGATGGCCGATTACTACGCCACTCCCCTTGCCTCAGTACTCCAAACGATGCTTCCCCGTGGCCTGACAAAAACACGCCGAACCCGTACGACAATCGTTCGTCCATCCGTACGAAAGCGAACAAAAAATGTATTCACTGCCGATCAAACAGCTGCGCTCCACGCTATCGAATCGATGTCAGCCGGGACAGCTATCCTCCACGGCGTCACCGGCTCGGGCAAAACAATGGTTTATGTCGAACTAGCTCGACGTACCTTAGACGCTGGTTCATCGGTCATTGTCTTGGTACCCGAAATAGCCCTCACCTCACAGCTCGTCGATGAATTCTCGCAGCACTTCGCCGATATTATTCTCACCCACTCACGTCAAACTGAAGCCGAACGACACCAAGCTTGGCGTGAAGCCCTCACGAGTACCTCACCTCGCGTTGTCGTCGGACCTCGCTCCGCGCTCTTTATGCCCCTCGCCAAAGTAGGTCTAGTTGTCATTGACGAAGCTCACGAGCCGAGTTTTAAACAAGAACAGTCACCGCGCTACTCAGCTCTTCGCGCGGCCAGCATTCTGGCTGCTCCGCAGCAAGCAAAAGTTATCCTTGGCAGTGCCACGCCGCTTATTAGCGACTTTTACCTCGCTGGGCAAGCTGGTCGACCTATTATCGCTATGACGAAACGCGCCCAAGTTGGCGCCGTGCCGCCGACAATCAGCTTGGTTGATATGACAAAACGACCACATTTTACGCAGCACCGTTTTTTGTCGAACAAACTGCTTGCGCAGCTCACCGATACATTTGCCGCCGGTCAACAGGCGCTCATTTTCCATAATCGCCGCGGCAGCGCCAGTACGACGCTGTGCGAAAATTGTGGCTGGCAAGCCGCCTGTCCGCGCTGTTTCGTGCCGTTAACGCTCCATGCTGACCACCATCAACTGCGCTGCCATATTTGTGGCTTCCAGGACAAAGTCCCGACCAGCTGTCCGGTTTGTCACCACGCCGACATTGTCCATAAAGGCATCGGCACTAAACTGATCGAATCTGAGTTGCGCACATTGTTTCCGGATAAAACCATTGCGCGCTTCGACGGCGATAGCGATACCAACGAGTCAGTTGAAGCTCGTTATAACGACCTCTATAACGGCGCCATTGATCTCATTATCGGTACGCAGGTGATTGCTAAAGGCCTCGATCTGCCGAAATTACGCACTGTTGCTGTCGTGCAGGCAGACAGCGGCCTTAGTCTGCCCGACTATAGTTCGAGTGAACGAACCTTTCAATTACTCGCTCAAGTGATCGGGCGCGTCGGCCGCTCGCATCATCCTACCAACGTGGTCGTCCAAAGCTACCAACCAACTCATCCGGCTGTTGTTGATGGCTTGGCGCAAGATTACACGCATTTTTATGAAACAGCTCTCGCCGAACGCGCCCGCGGCGTCTTCCCGCCCTTTACCTACCTCCTCAAACTCACCTGTGTCTACAAAACCGAGGTAGCCGCTATCCGCAATGCGCAGACACTTGCACGACAACTGAAGGAGAAAGTCAGCAATGAAGTGCAGATCCTGGGGCCGACGCCTGCCTTTTATGAACGACAACGTGATACCTACCGCTGGCAACTCGTTCTCAAATCACCAAAACGCGCGGCGCTGGTGGCCGCCATCACTCACCTGCCGCCTACGCATTGGCAGTTTGAGCTCGACCCCATCAGCTTACTCTAAAATCAGCCCTTCATCTGATATACTGTGTAATGATGACAAAAGACGATATTATTACCCTCCCCAATCCTCACCTGCGCGAGAAATCAGCCAAAGTGCACGTCATTACAGATGAAACCTTGGCGTTGGTTGATGATCTCACCAGTGCCTCGCTTGACTGGGAAGATAGTCGCCCGCATGAAATCAGTGCCGCTATCGCCGCCGTTCAAGTCGATCGGCTGGAGCGAGTCATTATTGTGCGCAGCGATTTTGACGATAAGGCCACCCGTGACTTTACTGCCCTCATTAACCCAGAAATCGTGAAATACGAAGGCGAGATCGTCGAAGATTATGAAGGCTGCCTGAGTGTCAGCAACATTTACGGCAAAGTGCCGAGGCATACCAAAATCCGCGTCAAAGCCCTCGATGTCACCGGCAACGAAGTCCGTTTCAAAGCCGACGGCTTCCTCGCCCGCGTCATCCAGCACGAAATCGACCACACCAATGGTATTGTTTTTATCGACCATATTCGTGACAACCGTAACGCATTTTACATCCTCGATAAGGAAGGCGAGCTGCAACCACTCGATTATGATAAACATATCGCAACCAATCGTATTCTTTGGGACTGAAACATTTAGTCTCTACAGCCTCTCGGCACTCATTGATGCCGGTTATATCATTGCTGCTGTCATCACTAAACCCGACAGCCACAAAGGTCGTGGCCAAAAACTGATCGAACCGCCCGTCAAAACGCTCGCGCGGAAGCATAACATTACTGTCTGGCAACCAACAAAATTGGCCGAATTAACCGACAATATTAAACTTCTTGACGCGCCGCTTGGCGTCCTCGTCAGTTATGGCAAAATCATTCCGCAATCGGTTATCGACCTTTTCACCCCTGGTATTATCAACGTTCACCCCTCCCTCCTGCCAAAATATCGCGGACCCTCGCCGATTGAATCAGCCATCGCAAACGGTGATCAGGAAACTGGCGTGTCGATCATACAGCTTTCCGCACAGATGGATGCTGGTCCCGTCTATGCCTACGCGCCATTGGAGCTCACTGGTTCTGAGACGCGTCCGCAGCTGTATCAAACCTTAGGGGAACTCGGTGCTCAGGTACTGCTCGCGACCCTACCCGATATCACCCACGGCGTAATGGCTGCTCAGCCTCAAGATGACTCGCAGGCGACGTATTGCCAATTACTGCAAAAAACCGATGCATGGCTCCAACCCGATACCCAAACTGCCGTTGAAGCCGAGCGACTCGTGCGCGCCCATCTCGGTTTTCCCAAGAGTAAACTCCACCTTAACGGCCATGACATTGTGATTCTTAAAGCCCATGTGTCAACACAACAAAAAACACCACTTGACGTGGCGTTTCTCGGTGGTGCATTCCTCTCAATCGATGAACTGATTGGCCCAAGCGGTAAGACAATGACTGCCGAAGCCTTTTTGCGCGGCTACAGCCTAGCCTAAAATCTTATCTTTTCCGGCGATGATCTCTTTTTTAAGCTCATCCAGGACCTGCGCAACTACTTGGCGATAATCAGGACGATTCACCTCAAGCCACTTAGTGGCCACATACTCATTGCGCAAATTTGGATCATTAACATCGAGGCCCGTCGCTTGTTGCAAACGTGTAAAAGCTTCGTCGTTGTAGTAGGTCGGCGCATGCTGTTGTAGCCAGGCCGTAATCACCTCATCTTTTTTATCGATGATAGACTCAAACTCCTCGAGTTGGTCATCACTTAATCCATCAGACAAGCGCGTACCAACGCGTAGCTCAAGTTCATTATAAATGTGTTCAAGAAAGGCTTTCTTCTGCTCATCAGGCAATTGATCAAGTCCGAGGTCTTGTAAAAATTTATCGTCTAACTGAAACATGTTCTACTACTTTCGTTTAGGCTTTTCTTCATTATATCGCACTAACCGGCAAGTGGTCGAAGAATGTTCAATACTGCCTCGGTGTTACTATTGCCGTCAATTTTGATATACTCTCCGCCACCTCTCGCTGGCAACCACTCAACAACGTGACCTTGCGCCTGGGCTAGATCGGTCAAATGATGAAGCTCTGGTGTCGCATTAACACGACCAAATGCGTCGCTTGCCCATTGCCATGGGTCGCTATTGGCATAAAGGTTAGCCTCAGGTGTATGAAGTTGAGGAACCGGTATTTCTCCGCCAGTGATAATACTTGGGCCGGCGTGACCGTTACGAAACTTATCTAAATCGTGAATTGAACCCTGCTGGCCAATTGTCGTACCGACCGTGTTTGCGTGATCGCCACCACCACCGCCAGAGAGATTAGTAACAGCATCACCAATTTGATCGCGGAAGATATAAGCCGCTGCCAGCGCTGCTACGCCGACTGTGACACCAAGCAGTAACCGCTGCCTCTTTTTGTAGCGCTCTTCGTCACCATTTACACGCTTCTCATTCGCAGCGTCACGAAGACGTTTTTCGCGGTCGGCTAATCGAGTACTCAGATATGCAAGCGGGTGTAGTATCATATCACGATAGCTAATCTTCTCATTTTGTTTAGGGGCAGCAAGCGCATCCATAACTTCATCGAAATTAGCAACCTCTACTCTATGGGATTCGGGTGAAGGAGTATGTGTGTTAGCAGTCTGTAAGTCAGAGAGGTCATCAATAACCTCTGCCCGACGTGCTAACTCTGCTGCATTTGGTGTATTAGTGTCCGCGCTCTGCTCTTCGCCATTAGCAACAGTGTTGAGACGCGCTACATATTCGTCATACGACTCGCCATCGTTTGCTGGCTGAGCAAACTCTTCATCACCAGCAACGACATCTACCCTTTCACCAGCATCCTGCTCCGATGACGCACCTTCCTTTGCTTCTGAAGACGAAGTGTTGCCTCCTTCTTTTTCAGCTTCTGATTTTTGCGCGTCTTCCTGATTCTCGTCAGAATCGGTACTTACTTCAACTTTCGTCGTCTCTGAAGTCGATGTTTCCTTTTCAGTTGTAGTACCCTCTGTAGTGGATGACTGTTCAACACCCGTTCCAGGCTCGGAGCTTTTCGCTTCTGGCTGCATACTTTCTTGCAGATTAGCATAAAAAGCATTTTTCGCATCGCGAAGACGAGTCTTCGCTGCGACATGATCTAACGCATCAGAGCGGAAATTAAGAGCATCAACAGCCGCTTGTGCAGCGTCAACTTCTTCACCACCTAACTGACGCCATCCTTCACGAAGTGCCTCAAGACGTGGCTCGCCATTATCTAAGATTTCTCGTCGTTCATGTCGTGCTTTCATTAAGTCATCAGCAGTCGCCCTCGGGCCAACAGACGGAAACTCCTGCGCGTCTGCAATACGACGTTCAAGGTCGGTCATTTCTTCTTGGAAAGCGCTAATCGCTTCGTCCCGTGACGAAAGTCCTTCCTGATTAAGTATTTCAGGCATTGTAGTCCGGGCTAGTTTTTCTGACATGCATAATCTCCTTTGGAGAATGTTAACTGTTATGACATCTAATCTATTGATGTTTATAGTTAAACTGTATCATATTTATGCATAAAAAGCAAGCTTTATACCATAAAACGTCCCTAGAAGAAACAGTATTTCTTACTGAAGTGTACGCTTGACAAGCTCACGTGTGAAGAATTCAAGCTTGTCACCCTCTTCTAAGAGGAGTTTTTTATTTGTTTTGAGGCTAATGCCACACATTTCACCTTCGAATACTTCTTTGGCTTCTTGCTGCTGACGCTGCACAGCGATAATCTCAACTTCAGCCAGTTGTTCGCTGCCACGTAAGACGCGCGCCAGAACATTTGGCGCCGCTTTGCCGCTCGTCACCTCGCCGCCGGCGATCACTTCATCCTTGAGCGTCCGGAAGACGCCTTTAATCGTCAGTTTACCGATTTCGGTCTCCACCACCTCTGGCGCCAGCATGGCTTCCATGGTGGCTTTGGCGTCGTCGAGTAATTCGTAAATTACTTTATAGAGACGAACTTGAATCTTATCACGAGCCGCTAGGCGTTTCACAGCTGGGGCGAGATCAACGTTAAAACCATAAATAATGGTGTTGCTATCGGCTGCCAGGCGGATATCATTTTCGGAAATATTACCAACGCCGCTACCGACAATTCGCAGCGTAATCTCTCCCCCGGTCTCTACCAAGCGGAGACTGTCCATCACAGATGTCAGCGAACCCTGTACGTCAGCTTTGACAATCACATTAAAGTCCTGGGATTCGTGCTGCTGATTCATCATCTTGAGCAGATCGGAGCCAGTCATATTGGTGCTAGCAGCATTCTTCTCGCGCTCAATCCGCGCCAACTCCACGTGGTGGCGCGCCTCTTTTTCGCTTTTGACGATACCGAAGGTATCACCAAATTGCGGTAGTTCTTTAAAGCCCGTTACCGTGACAGGCGTCGATGGCCCAGCACTTTTCATGGTTTTACCCTTAAAATCAAGCAGCGTACGCACCTTGCCATACGCAGTCCCGGCCACGAGGAAATGACCCGGTTTGAGTTCGCCCTGTTCAACCAGCAGACCCACAACTGAGCCGCGGCCTGTTTCCATATGCGACTCGATCACCAGACCTTCAGCAGGAACGTCAATATCAGCCTTTAGCTCTTCCAGATCAGCCACCAGCAGAACCATATCAAGCAGCTTGTCGACACCTTGACCAGTCTTGGCGCTCACTTCTACCATAATCGTGTCGCCACCCCACTCTTCTGGGTTCAAATTGTGTTCAGTGGCAAGCTGAGTCTTCACAAGCTGCGGATTAGCAGTGTCTTTATCAATTTTATTGATAGCAACTACGATCTTGGCGTTGGCATTCTGCGCAAATCGAATTGCTTCGACCGTTTGTGGCTTCACACCATCATCAGCCGCGACGACAATAATAACCACATCGGTTAGTGTGGCGCCATGTTGACGCAAAGCAGCAAATGCTTCATGCCCTGGCGTATCGAGTAACGTAATTGCTCGATCCTTACGGACTACTTGATAAGCACTAATATGCTGCGTAATACCACCCGCTTCACCTTCAGCGGTTTTCGTGTTGAGGATTGAATCAAGCAACGTCGTTTTACCGTGGTCAACATGACCCATGACGGCGACAATTGGCGGCCGAGTCACGGCGTGGTCGGACAGTTCGTGAACTTTCCGTTCGGAAGCAATGCTCGAAGCCTTTTTCTGCAGCTCAACATCAAGCCCAAGTTCTTCCACGATAATCGTGGCGGTTTCAAAATCAATTCTCTGGTTAATCGTCGCAGCGATACCATTCTTAAACAACTCACCCACCAGCGTCGTAACGGGAAGATTGAGGGTTTCAGCGAGCTCTCCGACGGTAATCGAATCAGCGACTACAACGACTTTTTCTGCCATGCTGAAGGCTCCTTTCTGCCCGTCACGATGAGGGCGTTAACAATGAGCCGGTAAAACTATTTTTTCTTACCGAGGCTCAACGAAATTTTGCGGTTATCTTTGTCCACTTCAAGGACGACAAAGCTTTTACGTTCGTTCAGCGTAAAGACCTTTTCTGGGTCAGTGCCATCACCACCAAGTTCACTCACGTGTACAAGGGCTTCAACGGCAGGACTGATCTGCACAAAGGCACCAAACGGTGTGATGCGCGTGACTGTGCCTTCGACACTCGCACCTGGCTTGAACTGTTCGACTTCATCAAGCCATGGGTCCTGAGTTAATTGCTTCATGCTGAGTGAGAGACGATCTTTGTCGATAGCAATAATTTTTGCTTCAACCGTTTGACCAACTTTGACGTAATCACCAGGGTTGTTGACGCGTTCCCAGCTAATTTCTGAGATGTGAATCAAACCTTCGATGCCTTCAACGTTAACGAAAACTCCAAAGTCAACCACGCCTGTGACCACACCTTTCACCGTGTCGCCAACAGCCAGTTTTTCGAAGCGAGCGGCCAGGCCGTCTTTGATGGCTTCTTTTTCACTAAAGATGAGCTTGTTGGCTTTGCGATCAGCATCGAGGATGCGCACCTTAAAGTTCTGTCCAACGAGCGAGTTAAGCCGTTGCAAGATCTCATCTTTATCGCTACTACCCACGCGAGGATAGTGTTCCGCTGATAACTGTGAAACCGGCAAGAAGCCACGCACGCCTTCGAATTCAACCAACAGACCACCTCGGTTGGCGTCATATGGCGTTACATCGATAATCTCACCACTGTCCATGCGGGCTGCGACATCATCCCAACCACGATCTTTAGCGGCTTTTCGGAGTGACAAGAGCGAGTAGCCGTTGTCGAGTTCAGCGTCGACGACACTAGCCGTTACTTCATCACCCTCTTTGAGGGTACGTGAAAAGCCGACCTCGCGGCGTGGCACGTAGCCAACACCTTGTGCGCCAAGGTCAATCAATACCTCGTGTTTACGCAACGAGAGGACTGTTCCGGTTATCACCTCTCCTGCTGTTAGTTGTGCTACGCCCTCACCAGCGAGCAAATCATCCATTGTTATTGTGGCTTTTGTTGCCATAAGTCTAAGTTAGACTCCTTCCTTAATTGATATTTCTGAGGCGCACCAAAGTAGGGCGTTCCTAGATTACTCTTTATTGTACCCCAGATAGAGCCGCAAGTCAAAGTGCGCGAAGACTGGCACGAGAACGTAGATACCGTGCGGTGGCAAAAGCGACAATCGCAAGGCTCACGAGCAAATACATAGTGTCAGCCGGGCCGGTTTGCGGAATTTTAGCTGGAGCTTGCGAGGACGATGAGTCTGTCGATGGCGACTGCGACGAAGTACTCGGCTCAGATGTACTGGTGTTGGTTTGCGACTGCGTCTGACTGGTGTTGTTTGTATTGTCACTCGTATTACTACTATTGCCGTCACTACTCTTTGGTACTTCTGGTGTAGCCGTTTTACGTTCGGTTGAACCAATGAGCGGCTCACCTGACCGGACATGTGATCCGCGTTGATACGCATAGTAAACGCCGCCCGCTAAAAGCGCAACTAAGATTGTGCCAATAATGGCAAACGTTACGACCGAACCACCCTGATTTGTTCGTGCTCTTCGTTTCATACTACATCCTCAAGTTATGAATAATATTATACTGTCTTTTTCAATCAGGCGCAACGTACGAAAAATATGTTACACTACAAGTATGTTAATTGCGGTCGATACAGGGGGGACGAAGACGTTAGTCGCGAGTTTTTCGCAGGACGGTTCCGTGCAATCCAGCGTGAAGTTTCCGACCCCGCAAGATCAAGCCGCCTACCTTAGCCAGCTCACCAAGGCCATCCATGAGATTGCCGAACAACAGATGATTGACGCGATTGTTGTCGCGCTCCCTGGCATTGTGAAAAATGGTATCGCGGTCTGGTGTAATCATCTCCTCTGGAAAGACTTCGACGTTCGCACGCCTCTTGCAGCTGGTTTCCCCGATACCCCCATCCTCGTAGAAAATGACGCCAATCTAGGTGGCCTCGCCGAAACCCGTCGGCTCACGAATATCCCCCGTTCCGTACTCTATGTCACCATTAGCACCGGCATCGGTACCGGCGTTATCACCAACGGGCAGATTGACCCCGGCCTGAGACTCAGCGAAGGTGGACGCTCGCTGGTCGAATTTGACGGTCAGGTACGAGAATGGGAAAGTTTTGCTGCCGGCAGCGCCATCTATAGCACTTTTGGTGCCTATGCGCGCGATATTACCGATCCAACTATCTGGCAACAGATCGCTGACCGCATCAGCCGTGGCTTTCTGGCCATTATCCCCTTCTTACAGCCAGACCTTGTGATTATAGGTGGCAGTGTGGGGTCCTATTTTGATAAGTATAAACAGCACCTTGAAGATATCCTTATAGAGGCACTTCCGCCTCACATTCCTTGTCCAACCATTATTGCTGCCGTTCACCCCGAAGAAGCCGTTATTTATGGATGTTATTACTATGCCGTCGACACTCTCCTCGCTCCTGACGCGGCTTAAAGCCGATTACCCGGATATCACGTTCGACGAAAGTGATGATTTCCTATGGTCACCATCTGAAAAAACGATTTATTATCATCCCTACGACCCGCATGCGGTCCCGCTGTTGCTCCACGAACTCGCCCACGCCACGCTTGGCCACACGAGTTACCACCGCGACATCGAACTAATTGCTATCGAACGGGCTGCCTGGGATGAGGCAAAAGTAAATCTCGCACCTGCTTATGGCGTCGCTATTGATGACGACTTTGCTGAGGAAACCCTCGATACATACCGCGATTGGCTCCATAGCCGCAGCACATGCCCGCACTGCAAGGCCACGGGGCTTCAAACGAAGCAACGAGAATATACGTGCCTCGCCTGCCAGCACAAATGGCGCGTCAATGAGGCTCGTATCTGCGCGCTGCGGCGCTATCTCATCTAAAAAAGACACGGATTTCCGTGTCTTTTTTAGTCTTTGTACCGCGTTACTTATTCAGCAACGACGGCAACTTTTTTGCGGCGTGAAATACGTCCACCCTTCGCGCCAGCGATACGAGCCAGTTCAGGGTTAGCGGCAAAACCACCAGTTCGGCCATTCATGCCGCCCTTGGCACCAATCTTCGCGTAGAAGTTGGGGTCTTTTTGAAGATTCTTTTGTGCTGCCTTCAGGCCGCCTGCTTTTGTTCCTGCCATGATATATTCTCCTTTTCTCAGCGGTACGCGGCGCACTCCTGCTACCGTAACCTCTATTATTACCTCACACATGAGATGTGTATGTTTCAAATATAGCATAGCATAGGCTGTTTGTCAATATGGACATAAGCACTTTTTTATTGTAAATATACTGTTGCACTTATGCGCGCGGTGCGATATTATAAATACGCACCTGTTTGAATCCAAATTATGATTCAAATCAAAAAACGACCACATCTGCGAGATTGGTCGTTTTTTAGTAAGAAGAAGGCCTGCCCGCTTCTTTCGTACAAACACCAAAAAGCCACCCCTACCAGACAGTCCTTTGCCGTACTATTGAGCTCTGTAACTACTCATCGCTTAAGCAGCCTTACCGGTTGGCTTTAGATTTTCCTAGGATAATACTTGATCATGATGAATCTGCATCTCGTCTTTTGTCCCATAGAGTTCATCGCCAAGCTTAATGAGCTTTATTCCAGCTGATTGATACTGTGCATCTTTGGCATGATTAATGGGTACACCAATAGATTGAGATACTTTACTTATAGGTTTCCTCTTTCTTATGCTTAAATGTACTTTTAGTATATCGAAAAGCTAAGATTCCTTACCAATGACCTATACGCTACTGCACCGCCCAGTAATTAAAAGTGTAGATTGTGCCATCAGTCGGTACAGCAGCGGCGTCAACCGTGAAGGTCGTGGTAGTGGCACTACCGCTATAGAGCTTGAGATCGGTAGCACGAGCGTTGCCGGCTGTCATGATAATGCGCGGAGTCATGGCAAAGGGCGTATTGAACGTCACAGTTGCCAAATTACCAGTCGCCGCACAGCCTGTTCCCGCTATGATAGTAATCGTCCCAGAAGTATCGTTACCGGTGATAGAAACCGTTGGAGTGGTACAGCTCGCTGTGCCAGCGGCAATGGTAGGTACGAGGCCACCAGTGACAATATGTCCATTAATTGTTACGTTACCTGTAATGACAGCCGAAGTGACCGTTAGCATCCCCGTGGCGCTAATACTCGCCAATACCGCTCCTGTTGAACTCTGCGCCTGCAGCAGGTCAGCCGTTTGACCACTCACGCCCTGGATAATGGCACCTTTATTGCCAGCTCCAGCCGTACCCACAGCCACTTGGGCAGTCGCATCGGCCGTCGTCAGCGCATTCACTGAGAGTTTATTGGCAGGTGTCGCAACACCTACACCGATACGACCGTTGGTCGTATCGACACCAAAGACAAGGGTACCATTAGCTTGCTGCACCTTGAAGGCGGTGGTAGAATTGTATTTATTTTGAAAGTATGCCGAACCAGTTGTAGTAAATGAGCCGGCTACATTAAGTGAACTCGAAGCGGTCAATATTCCTGAAACGTTAAGAGTTCCCTTAGCGGTTACGGCACTGGAGACAGTAAGTGGACCGGAAAGTGTTGTTGTACCGGTCGATCCCACGCTAAGAAGAACATCATTCACGTCATCTCGTATCTGCAGTAGATCCGCCACCTGACCACCCGTACCTTGAATAATCTGGCCGATACTACTAGAGCTGGCATTGACCACAAACTTCGAGGGATCCTGTTGTACAACATTGCCCACATAGCTCCCAAGTAAAATTACATAGCCAGAAGCAACGAGAGATGTGCCCGTTACTATATCGATTTGACCGTCACCATTAAAGTCAGCAGTGGCAAGCGATGTAACATAAGAACCCATATTATAATTCGCTCTTGGCGCGAAGGTGCCGTCACCATTATTCATCAGAACAGACTCAGCAGATGATGAATCTGCAAAGTTACTAATCGCAATGTCGGGTTTACCGTCACCATTAAAGTCAGCAGTGATAATAGCCTGAGGATTAATTCCAACGACATAGTCGACTTTTAGCGCGAAGGTGCCGTCACCATTATTCATAAAAATAGAAATGGTATTAGAATTATAATTAGTAACTGCAATGTCGGGTTTACCGTCACCATTAAAGTCAGCGGCGGTAACTCCTTGTGGCTTTAAGCCTGTAGCATAGTCTACCTTCGTAACGACTGTGCCATCACCATTCCCCATAAAGACCGAGATCTTATTAGACGCCCAGAGTGCTGTTACAAAGTCTGTCTTTCCGTCACTATTAAAGTCCGCGCAGGCAATCGCGTTGGATGAATTATTAAGCTGTGACACCGGCTGACGCACAAAAGTACCATTACCATTATTAAGAAATACCTGCGGTACCCCTCCATAATCGGCAACCAGATCAATCTTAGTATCATTATTAGTATCAACTGCTGTAAGCGCGTATACACTACTGACAGTTGAATAGTCGACCTTCGGCGCAAAAGTACCATTACCATTATTTATAAAGACTGAGATAGTAGAGGAACTCGAATTGCTAACAGCGAGATCTATCTTACCATCACCATTGAAATCTCCAGACACAATAGAGTCTGGACTAACGCCAGTTGAATAGTCGACCTTCGGTGCAAAAGTACCATTACCATTATTTATAAAGACTGAGATAGTATTCGAGCCTCCGTTTGCCGTCGCCCAGTCAGGCTTACCGTCACCATTGAAATCAGCCGCCGTTACAGCACTAGGGCCATAACCCGTCGGGTAGGAAGAACTCGTCGTTGATGTTTGCGTCCAGACGGTTGACGGACGGTATGAGCCAACGCTTATGGTCTCTTTCGTTGTATCAGCATTGAACAGCGCCGTCCCAGCAGTATCTTGGACTTGGAAAGCCGACGGCGTGTTGGTGGCATTCTTGAATAAAGTATTACCATTTACCGTGAAGCTCTTGCCCCTGGCTAGTGTTGTATCAGCGCCAAGTTGAATACTCGTCGCCTGAACACTTCCGATACTCAAACTGCCAGGGGTAATCGTATCGAGCGACGGCGTACTCACAGTGGAGCCAAAATAGCCGTTTGCAAACGACTTGTCAGCACTACCAACATTAGTCGTATTGCTCGATCCAGGAAGCAGATCGGTATTCAACGCCACACCACGCAGGTTGGAGAGTGATCGGTCAGCCCCATCTACCGTTGAAGCGATCGTATAACTGCCATTCTCGCCCGTAATCGCAATACCGTCCCCAGCCGTCAAGGCAAGCGTATTAACGGTCGTATAGTTATTGGTGACTAATTGAGTAGTTGAATAATTATTTGTCACTTGCGACGTTGTGTTCGTCGTAGTGGCGCCACAGGACGGACAAGATAGATTACCATTCGCATCGAGCATAAGCACACCAGAAGCCGAAACGGCGACCGTACCAGAGGCGTGCGGCATTGTAATCGTATTATCCCCAGCTGGCGCTGCAAAGCGCAACGTTGTCATACCGGCAGTACCGGCAACTGCTAATGTCATGTCACCGCCCTGTAAGGCGAGCGTTTTGGCCGCTGGTGCTATAATTTGGCCTGTCTGCACGCTTCCCAGTACATTAAGTGTACCGCCGATCAACTGATCCTCTGGTTGCAAACTATGAACATTCAGATCCGTAAGAGTGTCATGGGAAAGTGATTGTGTCGCATACTTCGACGTCTGATCCTCGACTGAATTACCGCGCACAATCCCAATAGCACCAACGGCTACTACACCCACCACAACCAAAAAGGCAGCAAAGATGAGCCATACGCGCGACGAAGTCCACATTACCCCTTTGGTGGAGCCTTTCATTTTATACTTCATATCTATACTGTTTGTTTTCCTCTAGCTTGGCATCCCGTAAAACCCTTATGCTATCATTATGCCTTTTATAAGCAGAAAAGACAAGGCATCACCTCTTAAAAATCTACCTAAGAATGAAGTAAATAATAATGAGCGTAAAGACGATCACGATGACCGCCGTAAGTAATATCTTGATAAGGCTCGCGCTAATCTTGCCGCTCGCAAGCGGGTTGCGCCCAATGGCTGTCAAACTGTTTTTCACCGCACTATACACCAGCACGACTAGTAGAATAATGGCGATACTAAAAACAATCAAAGCTATAATAGCTCGTGTCGTCGATACCGGGTGACCAGTAACGGTTTGGGCGGCACTTTGAATAGTATTAATTGCCCCGCTTGTCTGTCCCATTGGGTTGTAATATGATACCGACACCAAAACCGGTATAGTCTCAATTGAAATACTCTTTGATTGACTGTTTGGTGTCTTAATCTGTTGTCGAACCACTCCATCGGCCTTCGAGTCAAAATCAGCTTGTGCGGTTCCGATAATCCAGCCCGGTGAACTTGCCTTCATGCCCACGCCGCTGATAGGTGAAACAGCGACGCGGTCACCCGATTTGACGTCACCATTAATGTCCGACACGAGCACTGGTGTCACACCAGATGACACAACTCCCACATTATTGCTCGTGAGTGACCCTTCAATAACAGGCGCGACAACTCCGAGGACATAGTGACCATCATTTTGACTCGCGGCACGTACTGAAGCGCCTCCTGAGGATACCAGAACAGTGCCTGCAGCCAAATTCGCTCCTTTGTCTACACTATATTCCATCGCGTAGCTTGCGGCGGCGACATTCGCTCCAAACAAACCGAAGCAACTGACAAGTAGAAAAAGTGCACGACCAAAATAAATCCACGATATACCGAAATGTTGATATCTTTTTACCATATTACTTATGGTTTAGTATACAGACACTGGTACAAATTAGCTATCGCCCCATAGGGTCATTCTCCATCTACACCCACAAAAAAAGAACTTCTGCGAAAGAAGTTCTTTCTGTATAGCCCCCAAGACTACGCGTGAATTGTCACAATAACAGTTTGTGATTCGTCTAAAACCGATATTTTCATCTTCCACTCACTTATTTATTTTAGCGTTGTTTCCCCTAATATACCCCTACTCGCACAAAAGCACAAGCATTTTTCATAAAGAAATAGGCCATCCTGTTCGGATGGTCTATTGTCTTTAGAGCTCTGATTAATACTGCCTTTGCTCTTCAATAAATTACTGGCGCTTCAGCATTAGTACATCTTTCGCGCCCGTAAAACAAAATATCGAATTAAACAAAAACCCTCCTATTCGGAGGGTTGTTTGTATAATTCGGCACCGTGCTAGTTTCCCACTTGTGGCAGTATAATCGCCGCTGCTGAGCTTGACTTCTGTGTTCGGAATGAGAACAGGTATTTCCTCAGCGCCATGGGCACCGAAGTAAGGTTTAAGACACTTTGCGCTGATATAAAGAGATCAGTGGGTCTAAACCTTGCTTCGGAGTCCTTGAAATAGGACACGGATTTTGAATGTAAGTTTTAAAAACTGACGTGGTGATATTCACCAATTACTAGTTAAGTCTACCTCATCACCCCCGTTAATGCAAGCATTAACATGCGGTGACAAGGACATAAAAAGGCAGTGGGACTATTAGTACGCTTTAGCTCCATACATTGCTGTACTTCCACCTTGCGCCTATCAAACAGATAGTCTTTCTGTGTCCTCATAGGGAAATCTAATCTTGAAGTTAGTTTCGCGCTTAATATGCTTTCAGCGCTTATCTATTCCGAACGTAGCTACTCGACAATGCAGCAGGTGGCCACAATCGATACACCAGAGGTTCGTCCGCCCCGGTCCTCTCGTACTAGGGGTAGATCTTCTCAAATTTCCTATCGTCCGTACCGGATATAAACCGAACTGTCTCACGACGTTCTGAACCCAGCTCGCGTACCACTTTAATCGGCGAACAGCCGAACCCTTGGAAGGTGCTCCCCCTCCAGGATGTGATGAGCCGAC